>Ga0114918_10002522_pt1 | contig 16386 bp, 15 predicted proteins | sample LantaG_FD_87015 | JGI IMG/M metagenome (GOLD analysis project Ga0114918, IMG submission 87015) | Deep subsurface microbial communities from Baltic Sea to uncover new lineages of life (NeLLi) - Landsort_02402 metaG | ecosystem: Environmental > Aquatic > Marine > Oceanic > Sediment | place... | reverse complement strand
TGGAATGACAGCACCCTGCCTGAAGCGACAAATGAAAGTCTGCCCAATTGCGATGCAGTCTTTAGTTACACAGTTACAGGTAATCCCAGCACTGGTTATACTATTGAGTCCATCGGAACTTCCGGTCACGCCGAGAGAAAAGTTACCTGCATTTTGAAACCCCAGGGACAGTTTGAATTTGCCGTCTTTGGAGAAGAGAGCGTAGAGTTAAAAAACTCGGCTGTAGTGGACTGGTATAATTACGACACAGACGATGAAAATCTGAAGATCGGCACGAATAGCATTGCATCAGGCGCTTTAACATTTAAAAACTCAGCCGTCGTAAATGGCGATGTGGCTGTGGGTATGGGTGGAAATCCGGATATTGTTATCAGCGACTTCGGCGCGACTATCACGGGTGCGACTTACGTTATGACGAAAAGGTACGAGTTGCCATCAGTAGCAGTGCCGGAGTGGCTCGAATCGCTGCCGTCCAGCGGAACTATAACGAATGATTCAACAGTCACCAATTCCGCCAAGTACAGCGACATTAACCTTAATAACAACAAAACGCTTTTGATCGATGGGGACGTTACCCTCTATGTTACAGGCGAGATAATTCTTGGTAATTCTGCCGAGGTGCAGATAGATAATGATTCTTCTTTAATTCTGTACTTAGGCGGGGATTATGAAGGCAAGAATTCAAGCACTATCAACAACCTGACACAAGACACAAAAAAACTTCAAATATATTGCCTCGATAGCTGCGAAAATATGCAATTCAAGAACAGCAGCGATTTTTACGGGGTAATTTACGCCCCAAACGCGGATGTAATAATGAAAAACTCCGCAAATCTGTATGGATCTGTTGTAGCCAAAAACTTTGAGCAAAAAAACTCCAGCACTTTCAATTACGATGCATCACTGAGAGATGCAAGTGTGAATGATGAGATCGTGCGTTTCGTAGTAACTAATTGGCATGAAGAGTAGGCAAATGAATTCGGATAATGAGGTTTAACTGCTCATTAAACTTGCCAAAAAATGCCGATTAACTCGTTAGTTCTGCGAGATCATATATCGAAAAGTTACGACATCACTTCTGAAAACCTTCAGATTCCCAATACACTTCTCTTATTCTGCGAACCACAATAGTTCTTGACATGATGGCTTGCGTGTGCGATAATCCTTGGTTTTCAGGGAATTTGGGCTAATAAGGAGCGGAAATGTCGCACAAAATTGTGTCCAAAAAACAGCTTTCAAAAGATGTTTTCACTGCTGAAATCGAAGCTCCACTCGTTGCGCAGGCAAGAGAAGCCGGCCAATTTGTTATTATCAGTATAAACAACGAATACGCCGAGCGGATTCCCCTGACAATTGCCGGTGCCGAACCGGGAAAGGGCACCATCCGCCTGATATGGCAGCGCATCGGCAAAACTACCGCCGAATTAGCTGATTTGCAGCAGGGTGACGAAATCACTAACGTCGCAGGGCCGTTGGGTAAGCCAACTCATCTCGAAAATTTCGGCACCGTTGTCTGCGTTGGCGGCGGCATCGGCAATGCACCTTTGTTGCCCATCGCAAAAGCCCTGAAGGCCCAGGGCAACAAAATCATCAGCATCCTCGGGGCAAGAAGCAAAGAGCTGCTCATCCTCGAAGATGAATTCGCACAGATAAGCAGCGAACTGATAATCACGACCGATGACGGCTCATACGGACGAAAAGCACTGGTAACCGAACCATTGAAAGAATGCTGTCAACGCAATCCAAAGCCAGACCAGGTCTTTGTAATTGGCCCGGCTATAATGATGAAGTTCTGCTGCGAGGTAACAAAGAAGTTTAATATACCCACACAAGTATCACTCAACACCATTATGGTTGACGGTACCGGTATGTGCGGCGGCTGCCGAATCGAATTTGACGGTCAGCCGAAATTCGTTTGCGTTGACGGGCCGGAATTTGACGGGCACAAAGTCAACTTCGACTTGATGATGAAAAGATTGAACGCCTATAAGGACCAGGAACAAAAGACCTACAAACAATATAAAGAACACAAATGTAAAATAGGCCTGGACAAATAGAACCTTGAACATATCTGTTTTTGTCAAAAGCAGCAGATACCTTTAGCAATTGTTAGGGATCCCTTACAGTGACAGACAAAGAAAGTCAAGAACTTCTGCAGCAGCTTCTGGAAAAGCAAAAAACCGGCAAGCTCACACCCGCCGACAGATACAAAATACCCCCACAGGGTATGCCCGAACAGGACCCAATCACCAGAAGGAGTAACGTCAACGAGGTGGCAACCGGCTACACCGAGACCCAGGCGCGACTGGAAGCTATGCGCTGCCTCCAGTGCAAAACGGCACCTTGCATTAACGGCTGTCCGGTACGAATCAGAATAAGAGACTTTATTGCCGCTATTGCTGATGGAAACTACAAAAAAGCCCTGGATGTCATAAAGGAAAACTCACTATTGCCTGCTGTTTGTGGCAGAGTGTGTCCGCAGGAAGTCCAGTGCCAGCAAACATGCACTGTCGGCTTAAAATTCAAAGACCCTACAAAAGCCGTTTCAATTGGCCGACTTGAAAGATTTGTCGCCGACTTCGACCGAAACGCCGGCAGCGATAGCGTCCCGTCCGTCGCAACCGAGACCGGAATGAAAGTCGCCGTAATCGGCTCGGGTCCCGGCGGTATTGTTACCGCCGCTGACCTCAGAAGGGCTGGCCACGATGTTACAATATTCGAGGCCTTTCATAAAACGGGTGGCGTAATGGTTTATGGAATCCCGGAATTTAGACTACCTAAAGCCATTGTGCAAAAGGAAATCGATACCCTGACCAAAATGGGTGTCAAAATCACCTGTAACTTCATTGTCGGCAGAACAAAAACCCTCGAACAACTTTTCAAAGAGGACGGCTTCGATGCCGTCTATATCGGTGTCGGAGCAGGTCTGCCAAGGTTTATGGGCATCGAAGGCGAGTCTCTTATCGGCGTATATAGTGCCAACGAGTATCTCACACGCGCAAATCTTATGAAGGCATACGACTTTAGCTCCGGGGCCGACACCCCGATCGCCATCTCAAAGAAGGTCGCCGTTATTGGCGGCGGCAATGTCGCTATGGACTCAGCAAGAACAGCACTGCGACTCGGAGCCGAAAAGGTCTATCTGGTCTATCGAAGAACCGAAAAGGAAATGCCCGCTCGAATTGAGGAAGTCCATCACGCACAGGAAGAAGGAATCGAATTTCACATATTACAAAGCCCAAAACGAATAATCGGCGACCAGAACAGCCGTGTTATTGCAATCGAATGTCTCAAGTATCAACTTGGTAAACTGGACGAATCCGGCCGACGCCGGCCTATTCCCATTGAAGGCTCGGAGTTTAGAATTGACGTTGACACTTGTATAATAGCTATCGGCAACATTGCAAATCCGTTAATTCGCCAGACGACCCCCGGCCTGAAGTTCAATAAGTGGGGCAATATCGTCGTTGACGAGGAAACTATGGCCACCTCGGTTCCGAGCGTTTTTGCAGGCGGCGATATTGTTTCGGGCGCCGCAACTGTCATCATGGCAATGGGCCAGGGCCGAATTGCCGCCGCTGCTATGAACGGCTTTCTGGCGAAAAAATAAAGCCCGAAAAGCCGAACTATCCCGGCCGGATATTCCACCTTTGGGCAAGATATTTCAGCCTTGCCGGCATACTGCCAACCTTGACGTGGTTATCCAACTTATTCAAATTGTCATGTTCCTATTTGACAATCAGCCTTCAATTTAGTATTATCCGGCCCTTTACAACTGATGATTGATTGAATGTTCATGATCGATGCTCATTTGGGATCATGGTGAAAGATGCAAAACGCGATATACGAGATTCGAGACAAAGTTATGCAAGTTGGGCCTTTCAAAGCATTTAGGTTCGATGCCGGCGTAGTTGGTAATGTAGGCGATTGTATTGCTCCTCCGTATGATGTTATCAACGATGCCCAGCAGGAACAGCTATATAAAAAGAGCAGGCATAATCTCGTCCGCATCATCAAAGGCAAGACGAAGCCCTCTGATAACAGCGAGAATAACCAGTATACGAGAGCCGCCGACTATTTGGCTCGCTGGATAGAAGAGGGAGCCCTGAAGCAGGATTCGGCCGAGGCCATCTACGCTTACGTGCAGGATTTTGAGGTGGCAGGCACGCGATATCAGCGTAGCAGCTTTATCGCTTTAGCCAAACTTGAAGATTTCGGCCAAATCGTTAAACCTCACGAAGAAATTCTCCACAAGCCGATGGTTGACAGGCTTAGTCTCAAGCGGGCAACGTCCGCCGACTTCGGTCTGGTTTTCATGCTCTATGACGATGAGAAAAAGGTCGCAGACGGAATAATAGAACAAGCCGCCCGGCAGCAGCCGCTTATCGAATTTGTGGATGAGCAGGATGTGCGGCACCGTATCTTCGCGATTACCGATAAACAAAATATTGAGCAAATCGAGAAAATGATGAGCGATAAAAGCTGCATCATAGCGGACGGCCATCACCGCTATACGACGGGTCTGACCTACTCCAAAGAAAACAGCAATCCTGCCGCGAAGTATCAAATGCTCGCCTTCTCTAATATGCATCAGGATGGTCTGATCGTCCTGGCGACCCATCGGCTTGTGGGCAATCTCGAAAACTTCAGCATGAAGAAACTGATTGAGCAGCTCGGAGAAAAATTCCGGATTACCAGGTTTGAATTCAGCTCGGCTCAAACCAAACAACAAGCTGAGCAAGACATGCTTGAGCGAATGCGTGCCGAGCACGATAAGGATGAAAGTGCATTCGGGATTTACGGGCACGACAGTGCCTTTTACGTGGCTGTCTTGAAAGACAAACGTACGATGGATTCGATTGTGCCGGACATGAGCCCGGCATGGAAGACGCTGGACGTTTCCATCCTGCACAAACTTATTCTGGAAGAATTATTAGGCATTGATCAGGAACGGTTGGCTGAAGGTGAAAATCTTCAGTATGTAAAAGACACTCCCAATGCGATCGCCGATTCGATCACCCAGGTTGATGCAGGGCAAAAACAAGCCGCGTTCTTCATGAATCCTATCAAAATGCAGCAGCTAAAAATGGTAACGGAAGCCGGCGAAAGAATGCCGCAAAAGTCGACCTATTTTTATCCGAAGGTCTATACAGGTTTAACGATTAACAAATTATAATACTAACACAAACGTCATCCCTGCGTAAGCAGGGATCTCTTAAGTATAAGTGACATAGATTCCCGCTTTCGCGGGAATGACAAAGAGAATGGAGATTATATGGTAGATTGGAAAAATCCCCCCAGATTATTTATTCCGGGTCCGGTGAAGGTCAATGAAGACGTCTTGCAGCAGCTCGCTCGTCCGACATTAGGACATCGCGGCAAGGAATATGCTCAACTGCACGGCGACACAGTCAGTATGCTCAAAAAAATCCTTTTCACCGACCAGAACGTTTTTCTCTCGACATCTTCGGCTTCGGGGATCTGGGAAGCGGCGATCCGCAATTGTGTCGGTTTTGACGAAGTTGTGCTATGCACATGCTGCGGTGCTTTCAGCGACAAGTGGGCTGGCGTGGCCAAGAGCTGCGGCAGAAACGTCGAAGAGCTGAAGGTCGATTGGGGCAAGCCGATTACCGCTGATATGATCGATGAAAAACTCGCTACAGGGAAATACGCTGCGGTTACGCTTGTATATAATGAAACGAGTACCGGCCTGACGAATCCGGTTTACCAGATCAGCGAGATGATGAAGGATGAATATCCCGATGTGCTCGTCTTCGTGGACTCGGTCAGCGCACTGGTAGGTCTGCCTATGCACTTTGACGATCTTGGCTGGGACGTGACATTCGCCTCGGTTCAGAAGGCCTTTGCAATTCCGCCGGGATTGGCTGTTGCTGTGGTTAGCAACAGGGCTCTGGAAAAGAGCAAGACCGTCCCCGGCCGGGGATATTACTTCGATTTCCAGCAATTCGCGAAAAGTGCTGAAAAGAACCAGACGCCAACGACCCCGAACGTTCCTCATATCATGGCCCTGAATTATCAATGCGAAAAGCTCGTAGCGGAGGGCATGGAGAACGTATGGAAACGCCACAAGGAAATGGGCGATTTCGTAAGGGCCTGGGCAAAGGAAAAATTCGGCCTCTTCTGCGATGAAAAATATGCCTCGAATACATTAACAACGGTCAAGAACACCCGCGGCATAAATGTCGCTGAAACTATCAAAGCTCTGCAGGCCAAGCACAATACGATTTTCGGAAACGGCTACGGCAAGCTGAAGGAAGAAACTTTCCGAATCGCCCACATGGGTGACATCACTCTCGACGACCTGAAAGAACTGCTCGCCTGGATCGACGACGATATTAACTAACAGATCGTAACGATCATTTCGAGCGTGCTGAAGAAACTCATATTCAGCCCCCAGGTTCGCCTGGGGGTTGATTACAACTATGCAATAGACTATTGGGTCACGATGTCATGTGGTAGCTGAATTCGAGTACTTTTGGCTCTACCAGCTTTCGATAGTCGTCCATGCTCATCCGAATCGCTTTGTCGTGCGTGCCGGCCTGGAACGTGATGTGATCGTCCTTCTCCAAAGCCTTGTCCATAATAACCGGCAAATCATATAAGTTGCCGAACGGCGGCTCGGCTCCGAGATCGCAATCGTCAAAGATGCTTCCGATTTCCTTTTCCGTTGCTAAATCGACAGACCTGGCGCCGAGTTGGCTTTTCAACGCGCCTAAGTCAATCTTGTAGCACGCGGCAAGTACGCACATTAAGTATTTGCCGTCGGCCTTGATTATCACCGGCTTGGCAACGTACTTGCCCTGCTCGTGCTCAACTGCAGCCATTTGCTGCGCTGTGAAAGCGGGCGGATGTTCGCTCACCTCGTAGTGAGCTGCCGACTTGTCCAGAAATTCTGTTACTCGCATATTAAGCCTCCTAAAAAGTATCGGCAGGAATTATACAAAAAAAGGGAGGCACAGGCAATTATGAAAAACTAATTTTGGGCCTGCCTCCCTGTTGCGATGTGCCTTTTTGCGCATTACCGCGGGTAGCGCTATAGCGAAACCGCTGAACTGCACTCACAACAGATACATTATAAGATTTAATCACGATGTTTGTCAAGTAAAATAAGTTTATAATGTTTCTTTTTGCATCGGCCCGGAGGTGTTCAAAGAGCATGAGAAAGAGCGGTCATCATAGTGGTTAATCAGACGGTTCGGATTATTATGAAGGCACCACAACGCAAGTTGCGCTGTGGTGCCGTATTTTACTATCGTTATAGCTAATCGTAAATATGTGTTGACTCTGTTTCTTCCACCGGCCGGCTAAGCTGGTCGGCGTTCATGATGGTCTTAAAGCGTACATCTCCCGGTCTTACAGCCTCGACGACCACGCGCCAGGCCGCCTGGGCCTGTGGAGCAAGGCTGCCCAGCGGGAAGAATCTCACAGTCTGACCCTCTGTTGAGCCGGCAGTTGCACCGGCTGAAGAAATGTATTGAACGTTGTTTTCCAAAATGCATGCGATCCGAATGTTCGTGGCGGTAGCTGAGCCTTGATTCTCAACCCGAATCACGTATGTCGCACGAGTCCCGGTTCTGACCGGGTCTTCGACATCGACGACCTCCAATGACAGCGCGGGAATTCCGGTCACCTCCGTTCTCATTGTCGAAGTGACAGCTTCTGCACAGTAAGCCGTAGCCGTTGCGCTGTTAATCAGCGTGCCCGCTTTAGTTGGAGTGTAAGTTACGCGTACGTTCTTCGAGCTATTGGCTTCCAGAGTGCCGAATTCCCAGACCAGTTTCGATCCTGAAAGCTTTGCGCCGGCGGTGGCTTTGACTCCGGTTACTCCGTCGGGGATAGCGTCTTCTAAGATGGCGTTTTTCGCAGATACGTTTGAATTATTTCTAATCGTTATTTCATAGGACGCCGGACGACCGATATACAGGCGATCGGGTCCGGTCTTGTTGATTGTTAGTACAGGCATACCTACGGATGTCGTAGTTGCAGCCGATTCGACACTCAGGCCGGTTGTCGAACTTGCCACTGCACTGCTTACAAATGTACCTGTTTGAGTGGCTCGCAGTTCGGATGTGAATTGCCGGGATTGGCCGGCTCCCAGAGTGCCTGCGTCGAATACCAGTTGGCTCTTGCCTTCGGTGGTTCGTAGTCCCGTAGGAAGATTTTCTATGATTTTGACATTCTGTATGGATCCCGTCCCGGAGTTGGTCGCCACATATCTTACAGGAATAAGATCACAAAGCAGGACATCAGCCGGCGCGGTCTTTGTCAGCTTCAACTCGGGCTGGATAACTTCTATAACGGCAGTGGCTGGAATTACAGGTGTGATGACAGTCGTACTGTGTTTAAGAGGTGCTGTGTATGTGGCCATACCGGAAACTGTAAATTGTTTGTGTGCCTTCGGCCCGAGCGACGATATATCCCAGACAAGCTTTGTTTCCACTTGTCTTGCCGACGGATTGCTGCTCATGTATTTGAAATTTTCCGGTAGAGATTCGTTGATAACGATATCAGTGAGCATCGATTCAGTCAGGTTTGTGATTTTGATTGTGTAGTTGAACGATCTGTTCAGGCCGACTTCGTTCGGCATGATTTTGTCCAACTGTACAATCCCGCATTCAGGCCACGGATATGTCCTTGAGATGACAGAAGATCCCGGAGCACTTACTGCTACGAGTCCCGTAGGTGCAGGACCTGGAACTTTTTTCATAGCTGTAGGTAATGGTTGTGCCTGAGCCATAGCTGCGGCTTTTCGAGTCTCGGTCCTGAAAAAGTCACTGGCGCTGAGACCCGGTACGGCCGCCGCCTTAACCTGTTGCTTGGGTCGAAACCAGCTTTTGCAGCTTAAGGAACCGGACAAGCCAAACACCAGTATAAGAAGCGAGATATTCAGAAGTTTTTTCATTATATATCTCCTCGTATCTTTCGGCAAAACAATGGAAAAGATCGTCCTAAAGATTCTCAATCCTCTCCTTTGCTGTCCCCTTTCATTAGGTACAACTTTCGTGAATTTCAAGTGTTATATCGGTACTTGAATTAGCTAAGTTAACATAAAAACTGAATAGTATATTACCTATATTATAGCAATTCGATATAAGAAAGTAAAGAGTTAGTATCCTGATAATGTTATTTGCGTATTTTGTCCTGCAAAGCTTATCGGCACGGCCTATAAGATCGCCATGTAAAGACTAACAATGCCGGATATATTCATTGGTGGAGATATTTTTTTGCTTCATCCGGTTAATAAATTAGCTGCTGCGGGCAATTTTTTTCCTTTTCCCACACCTTTGGTCTGTTCGAGAGTGGGAGATTGGCTTTGATTGGCTTTGTTTTCTTCGGCACCGCCGGCCGGTATATTTCCATAATCCCCTTTTAAATAAGACTTTGTGACGATTTGTTCCGAGGCAAATTGGGTTTGTTTTTTCAAATCGCCTTTTTTCTCTGCCGGGCACCGGGTGGCAGCCTCATCTCGCAGGGATGTGGAGTTAGACCGGGTGGCAGCCTCAAAGCCGCAGGCTTTGGGGATGGTTTGAGCATCTAAATGCTGCTCATCGCCGTCTTGATACTCAATTCGACGCATTATTTCGCGTCTCTTAAGCTCGTTCATCATCTTTATCATGCTGTTCTCGATCCGCCGTTCGTACAGCATCATCCTGTCGAGCACCCTGCAATTGCACCAGTCGGACGAAGCGATTCGGCCGAGCTGCAAATGGCTAATGACATATCTCGGATCGCCCAGCTTTACCCCCTTGGCATGCCACTTAACCATATTGAGGCTTTTGGCCATCGGATTGTCGATTTGACTTTCTATCATCGAGTCGATAGCCTGGTTCTGCATGCGTTCGGCCCGTTTCAGCCGCCATGCAAGGCTGACAAACCGATCAGCCAGCATGGTTTCCACCGCTCCGACGGGGTAAAGCTCAGCGAGGAATTGGTCGTGAAAAGCTTGATATTCAGCCGGATCTTCGCCTTTTATCACCGCCTCAGCGGCAAAAAGGCCGTGCTTAACCGCATTCTGCGAGACTGTTGCCTTACCCTCATTTGTCTGCGGCCCGGTCGATTTTTGTGCGTTCTGCTGATTAGCTTTGATTTGTGCTTTAGTTGACATAATATTCTCCCTTTCGAAATTGATTATTGTTATAACGAACCAGCAAATTGTGTTATACGTTAATCATACATACGGGTTCGTTGGCCGTCAAGTGAAAAAATAAAAAAATTCGAATTTTATTTAGACACGGATTTACCCTATGAGATGCCGGCTTCGCCTATCTCATGGGGCGAACTCGGATCGAGAAAAAAAGCTAAAAAATCTGTGAAAATCTTGTAAATCCTGTCTGAAGACAGTTCTTGCTCACTCTTTGCGGCAAGAGCAGTATCTTCAAATTCATACGCGGCCTCTTGTCGATGCTGAGGTTTTCTACGCACGAATCGCCTAAAGTCCCGCCATTCGGTAAACGTACCCAATAAAATCCCCCGCCGATTTATCGGAAATAAGTAAGGCGCCTCCCGATTTCTCATCTGTGGTTTGAACTGTGTCGTCAAACAAGATGTTAGCTGAATTCCTTGAGAATCTGTTCGAGGCTATCTACTTTCTTGACTAATGGATGATGGAAAAACATTGTCCGGCTTTCTACATTTGTCACGACGCGAACGGGTACTCCAGAGCCAATTGCTATCCCAAGTTCAACGTACATTCCGACCCCCTGGTCATGTGATAGAACAATGAGCACATCAGCATTCTCAACGCCACAACTTTCTTTAATCGCAGCTTCTCGGGAAGCCGCGGCGTTCTCATCATAAGGCCTGAGATGATCAATTGCCGTCCAGTCGAAAGTGATTTCGTGCCCAGCATCCCGGAGCGCCTTCATCGCTGCTCTAACGTCCCCCTCCACACCAACTTTACCAGATACAAAGAACTTCATCTTGTATTAACCTAAGTCTGAAACTCAATTTCTCTTGTGTTTTAACAAGATGTCACTTAGCGATTGCCTTACGTATCCGCCTGGCTTTTTCTTCCATCTGGGAGTCTCCGGAATTCTCTAATTTCTCCGCAAGCGCGATCAAGCTCTCCATGAGGTCTTCTGAAGGAGCAAAAGACATGCCTTCCACCTGCTCATTCTCCAAAGCCTCCACTAGAACATTAGTATAGTTCGCCAGCAATGCTTTGGGAATCATGTCTGGATATTTACAGAGACGAATCAGTCTTTCTGATAATTGGCGCTCCAGTTCTTTTGTTCCATATAGCCATCTTTGCATCATGGGGTCTGATTGTGAGGCTTTCTCCATAGATGCGGTAAATTCTTTCAGATGAGTCATCGTCTATTACCTCCATATTAAAACACTGCGTATTCTTTAAAAGCATCTTTGAGCAGGGGGTCTTTATAGAATATCTGCTCTAAACTGGATTGAATGTTATCACCCATTACCTTACATTGCTTTTTCAACTCTTCGCGGCTCTTGCTATCTCCGCTGGTGCATTTGAGTACATCTCGTTTATGTCCTGAAAGGATACCTATGAATTGGTCGTAGTTTCGCAGCAAAACGCTCATTGCTTTTTTTGAGTTATCGCACATCGACTCAAAATGCTTAGCTATCTGGGCCAATGGAGGTGCTGCAAGCGATTTCGTGAGATAGTCTTTGAGCCGACCGTTAGTTTTTATTTCCCGACGGGTCAAAAGAACCGTTGCTAATGGACCGGCAAATAGAATCTTCCGTGTTATTCTTAGTTTTGCGAGCCGCAAATTTTCGTCATCATTGTGCCACCGCTTAGTCCCAAAATCAACCGCTATAGTTCTCCAGTACCTGACCAGATCGTTCAACAAGTACCTCGGAACATGCGCCGGGTCGCTTTCATTACGATTGGGTGAAAGATAGTCTTGACAGTATCTTTCCAAAATTTTACCAATGACTGTCGCATGGGTCGTTCCCCAATCAGTAACTGGTTTTGACTCGCTTAAGAGAAGAATACGTCGCGTCATATTAGCATTTGTGTCGGATTCCAATCCTATACTTTCATAGAGGTTTGGTGCCACGACAATGCCCTGGAAAACATTTTGGCCTCCTGTTTTTCCCATTGGGAAATCCTTCTCGATTCCTTGCATAGCCTTAATTAGGCTGCGAGTCGTAGTTGGCGAAGCCCCATCTTGCAGGACATAGTAGTCGCAGTCCGACTGAAAAGAGCATTCTTCCCTGGCGATAGACCCGCACAAGACTATGTCAGTTTGTTTAATATCATCAGGACAGTCCGTTGAAAACCTCTTCTTCAGTTCTTCCTTGTATCCACTTAACAATCGTTCTGAGGTTACCGATGCTTCCTCAAGTGCAGGCAATTCTACACCTGTCAATTTTGCTGCTTTGGCCAAATACTCGTGCATGGCATTCCTTGACCCGTTTTGTATCTACTCGGAAAGCACTTCCCGGAATCTGCTAAAACAAATAACTTCAGGTTCGTATCACCTGTTCTCACAATTTAGTTGAGTTGGCCATCAAAGTCAAATCTATATTCTCCGTAAAGTTCCATAATGATCAAGAACTCGTAAAATCCGTGGACGCCTCACTTATTTCTCCCCTTCATTGAGGTTCTTTCGTGCCTCGCATAGGGCTCTCCAGACAGATACGTCAAAAAAGCCTACACTTTACATCCGTAGGCTTTAGGTTAGCACACGTGAGTTTGTCTGTCAGCAAGTTTACTGTTTTTTTTGACGCCGGGGGGAATTAACGGCGTCCGGCACAAAATTCCCCTGTCCTTGCAATCTTTTACCCAACGATGAATATATCCGCCCGGGGTGGATATAGAACTCCGAACCAAGACCTTTCCTTATATAAGAAGTTTCCCCAGCTTATTCAGTACGCCGTACAGCGTCCTTCGCAGAGATTTTGCTGCCGGGCCTGTCAGGTTGGCATAGCAGGGGCTGTTCAGATGAGATTTTGGCAGATGAGGCAAAATGGCTGTAAAAACATAACATCATTATAGTCAAATGTTTATGTGCGGATGGGCCGGATAACAGATATCTGGCACGATATTTGCACTTCTTTGGAAAGGAACGAACGGATATGGTATCTAATCTGTCAAAATTTGAAGAAGTTAATGTTCTGGCCAGTGAGGCGAACTGGGCCTGGCCGGAGGCTCTGCGCTCCATATTTCGCCCAAGAGGCGTTAATCTGCTGGTGGCTGATAACGCGGCGGAGTTCGTTCATGTCATCAAAAGCAAGCGTATTCACACAACAATAGTGGATATGGACTCGGAAACGTCCAACGGGCTTGCGACTATTAAAATAATCCGAATGAGTTATCCTTTGCTGCCGTGCATCCTTCTGACGAGCAGGGCGGGTCAATCTTTGCTGGATAAGGCGCTGCGGCTCGATGTTTTTAGCGTGATTGATAAGCCGGTCGATATGTCTATTCTCCGGCAGCAGCTTAACAGATTATTCATAAGGAAATACAGCAGCAGCGTATTTGGGGATCAAATCAGCAGTTAGTATCTATTGTGAAAAATAAAGACCAGTGATGTCACCCCTGCGAAAGCAGGGGTCCAGAGCGAAAATGCTGGATTCCCGCTTTCGCGGGAATGACAGTGGCAGCCTCATTCCTTAGGGATGGGGAAAGTTGCAAATCAAGAATATGAAACAGATTTTTTCGAAAGGAGTAATCACAAAATGAAGATTCGACCATTGGCAGATAAGGTGCTTGTTCAGCGTCTTGAAGCGGAAACCACGACAGCGGGTGGGATAGTTTTACCGGACAGTGCCAAAGAAAAACCTCAAAGAGGTAAAATCGTAAGCGTCGGCGAGGGCAAAATGCTCGACGATGGAACGGTCAGAAAATTGCAGGTGAAAAAGGGTGATATGGTACTTTTCACAAGCTATGCCGGGACGGATGTGAAAATCGACGGCAAAGAATATCTGATTATGAGTGAGTCGGATATCATGGCGGTAATTGAGAAGTAAGCAAGGAAAAACAAATAGCCACAGAATAGGAGAAATAAAAATATGGCAGCTAAAAAAATAGCTTTTGGCACTGACGCACGTGCCGCTATACAGAAAGGTGTGAAGAAATTGGCTAAGGCAGTCAAGATCACACTCGGTCCGTGCGGCAGAAATGTAGTTTTAGAGAAATCTTACGGTTCACCGCTCGTAACGAAAGACGGCGTTACAGTGGCAAAGGAAATCGAGCTGGAAGATGCCTACGAGAATATGGGCGCGCAGATGGTCAAAGAGGTTGCGTCCAAGACTTCGGACGTCGCCGGCGACGGGACAACCACCGCCACGATTATGGCCGAGAGTATCTTTGACGAGGGCCTGAAAAATATTACCGCCGGGGCTAATCCGATGCAGGTGAAACGCGGCATCGAAAAGGGTGTCGAGCAAATCGTCAAAGAACTGCATAAGATGAGTACGCCGATTGAATCGACCAAGCAGATCGAACAGGTAGCGACCTGCTCTGCGAACCAGGATGTCGAGATCGGCAAAAAGCTCGCTGAAGCGATGGAGAAGGTCGGCAAGGACGGCGTTATTACCGTCGAAGAAGGCCAGTCCCTCGAAACAACTGTCGATTTGCTCGAAGGTATGCAGTTCGACAAGGGGTACCTTAGCCCGCACTTTATTAACAATCTGGAGAATATGTCGGTTGTGCTGGAAAAGCCGTACATTCTCGTGCACGAAAAGAAAATCAGCTCGATCAAATCGCTCGTTCCTCTGCTTGAGAAGGTTGCCAAACAGGGCAAGCCCCTTTTGCTGATCGCCGAAGACGTCGAGGGCGAAGCGCTGGCAACGCTGGTTGTCAATAAACTGCGGGGTATCCTGCAGGTGGCGGCAGTAAAAGCGCCCGGTTTTGGCGACAGGCGAAAAGCTCTGCTCAGTGACATCGCGACCCTGACCGGCGGCGATGCGATCTTCGAGGACCTGGGCTTGCAGTTGGAGAACATCGAACTGCGGCAGCTTGGAAGGGCGAAACGCATTACCATCGATAAAGACAGCACGACAATTATCGAAGGTGGCGGCAGCACTGAAGCGATAACAGGCCGAATCGAACAGATCAAGAACGAGATCGACAACTGCACCAGTGACTACGATATCGAGAAGCTGCAGGAAAGATTGGCGAAGTTGGCCGGCGGCGTGGCACAGATTAATGTCGGTGCCGCAACCGAGGCTGAAATGAAGGAAAAGAAGGCCCGTGTAGAGGATGCGCTTCATGCCTGCCGGGCGGCCGTGGAAGAAGGCATTCTGCCGGGCGGCGGCGTAGCGATGCTCAGAGCTTTACCGGCGCTTGACAAAATCAAGACCGTCGGAGACGAAAAAATCGGCGTTGATATCGTCCGCAGGGCGGTCGTGGCACCGATTAAGCAAATCGCGGAGAACGCAGGGCTTGACGGTTCGATCGTTGCTCAGAAGGTAATGGAAAGCAAGAACAAGAACTTCGGCTACGATGCGTTACGCAAAGAATACGGAAATATGATTGAGTTTGGCGTGATTGTGCCGACGAAGGTCGAGAGAGCCGCGCTGCAGAACGGTGCCTCGATTGCTTCGTTACTGCTGACTACCGATGCGGTTGTCAGCGAGATTCCTGAAAAGAAGGAAGCGCCTGCTGGTGGGCCTCCAGGCGGTGGGATGTATTAGAAGACCGAATGAAAAGCGGGTTCCATACGGGAGCCCGCTTTTTCTTTAATTGACAGGCGCTAATTATGAGTTTTCGTTTTTATTCGAATGCGATTTCCCAGGCGTCGAGAAACTTCGCAGCCGGCCTTTTCATCACGGGGCTGCTGCTGATCGGATTTGGATTCCTGGTCTATATCCTGCGGGATTTGTTCGCGATACTCGCCTCCATAGTATTTTTCGTTGCCGGCGTCGGCTGCGGGATTACCGCCGTGAAAATCTTTTGGGCACAGAGAAAATTGGACAAAATTAATTCCAGCGATCCGCAGGACTATAGAGAAAACGTCCAGATTCATATCGAGCACCACAACGAAGAATAATTGTTTTTATGCTCGACCAGCAGACCGGGAGCATACGGGATTGAGATTTGGTTTAACGAATTTTTAGCGTAGCCAGAGCCAGTGCGGCGAAGGCGGCCGACAATAGCCAGAAGCGCACTACCACCTGCGGCTCGCTCCAGCCGATCAGGTGGAAATGGTGGTGTATGGGGGCACATCTGAAAAGGCGTTTGCCGCCGGTATATTTAAAATAGCCGACCTGCAGCACGACACTCATCAGTTCGATTACGAATACCCCGCCGATAACCAGCAGCAGAATTTCATTTCTCGTTACCAGGGCGCCGTATCCCATAGCAGCGCCTAACGGAAGCGAGCCGACATCGCCCATAAAAGTCTGAGCAGGATGGCAGTTGAACCACAGAAAGCCGAGTACGGCCCC
>Ga0114918_10002521_pt1 | contig 16395 bp, 11 predicted proteins | sample LantaG_FD_87015 | JGI IMG/M metagenome (GOLD analysis project Ga0114918, IMG submission 87015) | Deep subsurface microbial communities from Baltic Sea to uncover new lineages of life (NeLLi) - Landsort_02402 metaG | ecosystem: Environmental > Aquatic > Marine > Oceanic > Sediment | place... | reverse complement strand
GGGTGGGGGGTGGGGTGGGGGGTGGGTTTTGTGGTGGGGGGGGGGGGGGGGGGGGGGGGGGGGGGGGGGGGGGGGGGGGGGGGGGGGGGGGGGGGGGGGGGGGGGGGGGGGGGGGGGGGGGGGGGGGGGGAGAAAGTGTGGAGGGAAGAGAAAAGAAGAAGAAGAAAGCTCCGAAAAAGTATAGAAATGCTTCTTCGCTCCGCTGCCGCTGCGCTCGAAGGAGATCATAAGAGCAGGCTCCTTGGCTCCGCTCCCGCTCCGCTCGAAGGAAGAAAGCGAGAGGAGGAAAAGCTTCTTCGCTCCGCTCAAACGAAGAAAAACTAGACAGAACGCTTCTCCGCTCCGCTGCCCGCTCTCCGCCCGAGAAGCGAGAGACCCCCCTCGACGAAAGGACACAAAAATCCAAGGACGCGAAAAACTCACCCCTCGCGGGCTGATCCCCCACCCGCACCGGTCGTCCGGGTCCGACCACAGCAGATCGCACATGGGCCCCTCGTGCGGCACCTCCTGCACCCGATCGAGGCTCCTGACGTGGTCCAGCGTGTCGAGCGTCGGCGAGAGGCCGCTGTGCAGGCAGAAGATCGCGTCGTCGACCGTGGCCGTCAGCGGCAGGAAGTCGAAGAGGTCGGTGAAGTGCTTCCAGACGTTGGCGTTGCCGTATTTGCGCAGGCACTCGTCGTAGAAGCCGTAGACCTGCGTGATCTGCCGCGACTCGTGGTTGCCGCGGAGGATGGTGACGCGGTCACGGTGCCTGACCTTGAGCGCGATGAGCAGCGTCGCCGTCTCGACCGAGTGGTAGCCGCGGTCGACGTAGTCGCCCATGAACAGGTAGTTCGTGTCAGGCGCGGGCCCGCCGATGCGGAACAGCTCGAGGAGGTCCTGGGGTGGAGCGGGGGTGGGCGAAGAGAGAGAGGGAGCACGAAGCGCGAGGGGACATGAGCGGGCGGAAGAGGGAAAAACAGGAAGAGGTCAAAGGAAGAAGAGGAAGAGGTCAAAGGAAGAAGAAGAGAGGAGAGGAAGAACGAGAAGAAGAAAGAGAAACCACGAGAACAAACCTGGAACTGCCCATGGATGTCGCCGCAGACCGTCACGGGGCACCGCACAGGCGTGACGTTGGGCTCGGCGGCGAGGACCTCGCGGGCCATGTCGCAGAGCGCCTGTTTGGAGAAAAAGAAAAAAGGGAGGAAAAAAGGTCGAGGTTGAGGGAAGGGGTGAGCGTCGTCGTTTTGGTTATTCGTCGATCGATCGCCGTCGAAAAGAGACATCATCTTCTCTCATTCTCTCCACTCTCCCTTCCTGCACAACAACGCACCTTGACCTCCGGTTCCGGCAGCGGGCTGCATCGGAGCAGCCGCTCGATCTGCGCGTCGAGCTGCGCGCACGCCGTGGCGTCTGGCAAGGCTGGCGGGGCCGACATTCCCTTCCTCGGTGGCCTTTTTTCGCTCTCTCGACTCTCTCGCCTTTCGTTCAAAGCGAGAGGGGCGCGCGTTCCTCCTCCTTTATCCCCCTCCTTGGTTCGCGGCGCTGTGCCTCAAGAGAGGAGGCTCGCGAACGTGTGCCCCCACGCCCTGTGCGGCTGGCCACCGGAGAGCCTTCCGAGAGAGGGCCGAACTCTTGGAGTTGAAAGGGAGGTCGGCGTTCGTTGCAAGTTCTTGATGGGCGTCTCTGTTGCCCCTTTCTCTCTTTCGCTCGCTTGCTTGCTTCGCTCTCACGCTGGGCTCGAATGAGGTCCAGCGCGTTGCGAGAGTAAGAGAGAGAGAGAGAGAGAGAGAGGCTGGCTAGGCGAGAGAGAAACAGAGAACAAAGCTCTTGTCTCGTGCTCTCTGCAGCAAAAACGAGGGAGAGTCGCGAAAGTGAGGAAGTGGAGGGGTAAAGCCGAAGGGCGTTAGCGAGAGCATCGTTGATTTTTCCCGAGTTTTTTCTTTTTCTCGCCTTCACTTCAATCTCTTCACTAAAAACTCAAAAAAATGTCGTCCGAGCGCCGCCGCGACCGCCGCGACGGTCGCAACCGCGACGACGGCGACGAAGCTGGTGGAGGCCAGAGGTCGCGCCAGAGGCAGCGCAGGGATGACGACCGCCACGGCGGCGACGGCGGCGGAGGAAGGCGCGGCAGCTACGAAGACAGCGACCGCCGCCGGCATCATGGCAATGCTTCGACGATTTCTTCGGGCCTTAAGAAAGACCGCGACGCCGACGAGGGCCTGATCTTTGAGACCTCCCCCGGCATCGTCGCGATCAAGTCGTTCGAGAAGATGGGCCTGAGGGTGAGTTTAGTGGAGAGAATGAGAGCGAGAAAATGGAGAGAAAAGTAGAGGAGAGCATTGGGATTGGGATGGGGGGGCGACAGCGGCGGCCAAGAAAATACTCCCTGCCTCAACCTCTCAACCCCTCCTCCCCTCTCCCCCTCAAAACAAAAAACAAAACAGGACGACCTCCTCCGCGGCGTCTACGGCCACGGCTTCGAGAAGCCCTCGGCGATCCAGGCCAGGGCCCTGCCCGCCATTCTGGGCGACCTGCCAGCGAGCGCCAGCGGCTCGGACGCTCCGAGCCCCTCGGCCCCCAGCCGGCGCAGGCGGGACGTCATCGCGCAGGCGCAGTCCGGCACGGGAAAGACGTCGATGATTGCGCTGGCCTCCTGCGCCCTCGCCGACCCGAGGAAGCCGGACTGCCAGGTGCTCATTTTGAGCCCGACGCGCGAGCTCGCGACGCAGACCGAGAGGGCGGCGACGGCGCTGGGGGAGCACGCCGCGGTCAAGGTCTTGGCGGCCGTGGGAGGAGGGAGCGCGGCCCGCGACGCGCGCGAGCTCGAGGGCGGGGGGAGGCACGTCGTGTCCGGGACGCCGGGGCGCGTCTTCGACCTGATCCAGCGCGGGGCGCTCAAGACGGCCAAGGTCCAGACGCTCGTCCTCGACGAGGCCGACGAGCTGCTGGCGCAGGGCTTCCGCGACCAGATCTTCGACATCTACCGCCGCCTCCCCGCCTCGACCCAGACCGTCCTGGTCTCCGCCACCCTGCCGCGAGACGTGCTCGAGATGGCCGAGAAGTTCATGGCGGCGGACCCCCTGCGGATCCTGATGCGCCGGGACAACCTCACGCTCGACGGGATCCGCCAGTTCTCGGTCAGGGTCGAGAAGGAGGAGTGGAAGTTTGAGACGCTCTGCGACCTCTACGACTCGCTGACGATCTCCCAGGCCGTTGTCTTCTGCAACTCGAGGAAGAAGGTCGACTGGCTCACGGGGCAGCTGCGCAAGTCCAACTTCACCGTGGCGAGCATGCACGGCGACCTCCCCCAGAGAGAGCGCGACTCGGTCATGACCACCTTCCGATCAGGCGAATCTCGCGTCTTGGTGACGACGGACGTCTGGGCCCGCGGCATCGACGTCGCGCAGGTCTCACTGGTCGTCAACTACGACCTCCCGCCGAGGCGCGAGGCCTACCTGCATCGGATAGGGCGGTCGGGGCGGTTTGGCAGGAAGGGGGTGGCGATCTCGTTTGCGACGGACGACGACCTGAGGGCGCTGCGCGAGATCGAGGCTTTCTACAAGACGAGGATCCCCGATCTGCCTGCCAACGTCGGGGACCTTCTTTGAACCGTCAGTTTCGTCTTTTTTGTCCTGTAAACATCTGTGTGGATCGGAAGGAGAGATAGAGAGAATTGGAAAATGGGAGGAATAGAAACGGAAACGGAAACGTGTTTTCTTTACTTTTTTTTAATGGAAAAAAAACAGAGCAAAAAATCAGGGGAAAAGCTCGCTGACGTCCCCTCTCCCTCTCGAAACGCTGGTAGCAAACGGTCTCTTTCTTCTTCCCGTCACTTTCCTCTTCTTCCTACTCGGCGTTCTCGACAAGCTCCGGGATGTCCTCGTCGTCGTCGCCGCCCGCTCCTCCGGCCTCCAGGGCAGCGGCCGCCGCCGCCGCCGCCGCGCCGCCGCCGGAGCCGGCCTGCGCCGCCTGCATCTGCCGGATCAGCGCCTGCAGCTGCTCGGGGCTCATGCCCTGCAGCCCGGCCGGGATCATCTCGTCGGCCGACTTGACGGAGGAGGGGCCCGAGACCACGAAGGTGTTGGCGTTGATCGAGGCCTGGACCTTGGGCGCGCCAAAGTGCACGACGCTGCCGTCGTCGTGGTAGATCGCGACCTCGTCGATGCCCGGGATCTGGTGGACTCCCAGCCTCTTCAGGGTGGACTGGAGGCGCTTGTCGTCGCCCGCGGAGGCCTTGTGGACGGCCTTCTTCTTGCTGTGACGTGAGTTTCGAGGGGTTTTTTTTTTTTAGAGAGAGAGACAGAGAGAGGGTGGGGCCGGTGTGAGAGAAGAGAAAAAGGGGGAAAGGAGTGTCCGAGGCATCGTCGGGAAAAAAAAGGTCGGAAGCCGCCGTGACTCCTGCTTTTCTTCTCGCCCTCTGCTCGATCATCCGGTTTGCTGCTCGCCTTCAACGACGGATCTTCCTTTCGCTCTCTGCCGCCACGCGCGCCTACGAAGTCGTCGCGATCGCCGCGGGAGGTAGCAGAGCGCGCGCCTCGTCCTCTAAGAAGTAGAGAAACGCGGAGCTTTCTCTCGTCCCAAATCAAGCCGGCGGCGGCCAGCATCGTCGTCGCCTTTCTCATGATCCCGTCCCTCTTACCGTCGCATCGTCCCCTTGCCGCCCGTGCGGACGGTGCCTGCCATCTTCTGAAGGCGCTCGACGTTCATCTGAATAATGAAATGGGAGGAAGAGAGCGTTTTTGCATTGGAGAAAGGGAGAGCGGGAGGTGGTGAGAATGATGATGAGCGCTCTTTCCCGACGAAGCTGTCGCGGATGTTTTTCGCGTCGGCGCGGGCACGCAGAGCTCGACCTCTCGCAAGACTGATGAGCTCCGTTGCAAGAGCAGGTTCACATCTTGCTCGCCGAAAGAAGAGGAATCAGATCGCGATCTTCTTACCTTGTCAAAAAGAACCGTGAAAAAACGCGGTCGAAGAAGGAAAAAAAAAGAGGAGAAGAAAAAAAAGTGGAAAAAAGGGAAGGGGCGACTCGCGTCTTCGAAATGTTTTCTTCTCACTCAACATTCGATTTCTTATCCCTGCGCTCTTCTCTTCACCGGGCAATTCCGCGGTCGAGAAGGCGGGAAATTTCTGGCTCGAGCTCGAGCGCGCGAGCAATATCTTCTCGCGTCTGCTCCAGGCAGCGCCAAAGAGCGCGCGCGCGCGCGCGCTAGTCGCGCGATGCAGGGGCTCTTAACGTCGTCGGCAAAGACGGCAACGCTGCCGCAACGGAATGCCGCGCCGTCGCCGTCGCCGCCGCCACGCCTCGATGCGCTGCTGCGCTCCTCCGGGACGAGACGAAGAAAGAGCTCACTCGCTCGCGCCCTTGCCGAGCGAAATCCCATCGGGAAGACGGGGAAAGGCGGAGACAAGAGGGAAGGGCTTGGCGGCGGAGACAATGTCGCCGCTCCTCCTCCCCGATCTCCCCGACCTTCACCTTCTCCAGCCCTCCTCCGCCGCCCTTCCGGCACGGCAGACGACACGGTGTCGTCCTCTTCTTCGGGCCTCGCCGGCCTCGTCGCCAGGTCCCGGACCAGGGTCCAAGTCGAGGGCAAGGGAGCGACAGGGGACGAAAAAGACGAAGAAGAAGAGGAGGAGTATGAAGAGGACGGGCACAACGGAGGCGGCGGCGGCGGGGGAACCACTGTCGCCTCCGCGACCTCGACCCCGCTGCTGCTCCGGCCCCCAGCCCCCCCGACGCTCGCCCCGCCGAAGCCGCGGCCCGCGGCGTGGCGGGCGATCTCTCGAAGCATTACGGAAGAGGAGGAGGAGGAGGAAGAAGAAGAAAAATCGCAGCAGCAGCAGCAGCAGCAGCAGCAGCAGCAGCAGCAGCCGAAAAGCAGCAGCAGCAGCAGCAGCCGGGGCCCTTCCCCTTCCCCTTCCGCGTTCGACGCCCCCAAGAGGAACCGGGAGCACGACTACGCCCTCAACCAGTCGCTGGTCTCGCTGTACGAGGCCGCCGCTGCGAGGAGGCCGACCGCCGACGCGACAGGGTTTGCCGCCGCAGCACTGGTGCTCCTGAAGTTTGAGGACACGGGCTCGGCCGCCGTCGCGGCCGCGGCGCGGGCCGGCAGGGAGCTCGGCGGCGGAGGTGGCGGCGTGGCCCCGAAGCCGACGCTGAGGGCGCCGGCGAAGCGAGTCGTCGGAGGAGGGAGAACGGGGGTCGGAGGAGGCGAGAGGGGCGAGGCCCGGGACGACGAGGAGAGGCGAGAAGGTCGGACGTCGTCGGGCACTCTGTCGTCGCCGTCCCCGTCGCCGCTGCTGCCGCCGCCGACGCCGCGGCCTCCCGCTCCCCCTCGTCCTCCCTCCCCGATCAACCTCGCCACGGCCCTCCACCGCCTCGGGTGCCTCGCGCGCCGCGGGGGGGTCCCCGCCGTGGAGCTCTCGGACCCGTCGGGGGCCCCGGCGAGGCTGCTGGCCGCGGTCGCCGAGGCGGCGGCCGAGTTTTCCCCCTCGCCGCCGCCGCCGTCCTCGCTTTCGCCGTGGGCGCTCGCTCGCTCGCGCTCCTCTGGCTCCGTCCCCGGCCAGGAGAAGAGGAGGAGCAGCAGCGGCAGCGGCAGCAGCAGCAGCGGCAGCGGCAGCAGCAGCAGCGGCGGCCTGCCCCGCCGCTGCCGCCCCTTTTCGAAGTGGCCCCCGCGGGCCATCGCAAACGCGCTCTGGGGCGCCGCGTCGGTGCTGAGGGCGAGGGCGCGCGCGGCGGAGAGGGACGGGGAGGTGGAAGAGGGGGCGGGGGGGGGAGGAGGCGGGGGAGGAGGGCGGCAGCGGCAGCGGCAGCGGCAGGGAGGGAGCCCCTCGCCTCCCTCCCACCTGCCCCCGCCGCCAGCGCCGCCGGCCCCCCCGCTGACCCCGCGCCTCGAGCACTTCTTCCTCTGCGGGATGGAGGCGGCCGCGCAGGCCCCGCGGGGCACCTTCAACCCGCAGGAGCTGGCGACGATCGCCTGGAGCGCGGCCGCGGCGGGCGCGACCGGCTCCGTCGCGCCTTCTTCCGCTTCGCAGTCTACTGCCGCTGCTGCCTCCTCCCCTGCGCCTCCCTTCGTGCATTCGAGGGCGGTCAGGGCCTGGGAGGGCCTCGCTGACGTGGTGGCTGACGCGCTCGAGGAGGCGAACGAGGCCGACCGGAGGGCGGAAGCAGCGGAGGAGGAAAAAGAAGAAGCGGACGGAGGAGAGGAGGAAGAAGAAGACGGCGGCGGCGGCGGCGGCGGCGGCCGGGCGGAAAAGCCGCAGCGGCCCCTCGCCGCCGCCGCCCCCCCTCCTCCCCCCCCGCCCCCGCCGCCGCCCTCCTTCGAGCCTCAGGGCGTCTCGATGCTCTGCTGGTCCCTCGCGCGCGCGAGAGTCCGCCACCCGCGCCTGCTCGACGCCGCCGCGGGCCACGCGCTGCGGCGCGGCGCCGAGCGGTACGACACGCAGGCGCTGAGCAACCTTCTCTGGTCGCTCGCGACGCTGCGGCACCCGTCTCCTCGCCCTGCCGCTGCTCCCCCTGCCGCCGCGGGCCCTGGGCGCCCCGGATTGGTCGAGGTGGCCGGGAGGAGGATCGAGGAGTCGCTGGGAGAGTCGGGCGTGGAGGAACTCGCGCTCGGCGGCAGCGACGGCGGCGGGAAGGGGGCCGCCGCGGGGGGGAGGGGCAGCAGCACCTCTTCTTCTCGCTCCCGCTCCCGCTCTCCTCCCCCCTCGATCTCCCCCGCCGAGGCCGCGCAGGCTCTTGCTAATTACGCCTGGGCAGCCGCCACGCTCGGGGAGCTCACGCCGAGGGCGCTCGGGAGGTTCTCGAGGAGGTGGGAGGCGCTGCTGCTCGCCGACCCCGGCGGCGGCCGAGGAGGCCGCGGGAAAAGCCAGAATCGCCCGAGCTCCTCCTCCCACCCGACCTTCCTCAGCACCATCGAGGGGCTCGGGCAGCTCTGGCAGGCCGACGCCCTCGCGCGCGCGTCGTCGCGCCTGCACCCGGCCCCGAGGGCGCTGACCCCGCGCCTCGCCGACGCCGCCGACGCCGCCAAGCGCCGCGCCGCGCTTTCGGGCGCGTGGGCGACGGGCTTCGCCAACGCCGTCTTCGCCGCGGCTCAGCGGTGCCCCTCCGCCTCCGGCAACGTCGTCGCCGAGGTGGCGGTGTCGGGCGCGGCGCACAGGGTCGACGTCGTCGTCGAGACCAGGAGCGGGACCAAGTGCGCGGTCGAGGCCGACGGGCCGCCGCACTTTCTGCTGAGCCACCCCCGCGACGCCGACGGCGGCACGGCGAACCGGAACGTGACGCTGGCGTCGGAGGGGTGGGTCGTGGTGCCCGTGCCCTACTTCGAGTGGGAGGCCGCCGCCGCCGCCGCCGCCTCCCCGCGGCGCTGTGCTCCTCCGCCGCGCGCCTCTCCGCGGGACGCGGGCGACGAGGTGCTGCTCGACGCCGCGGTGGCGTACCTCGAGGCGAAGCTGCGGACGGCGGACGCGGCCGCTCGCGAGCTCGGTGGCGGCGGCGGCTGCGTCGTCGTCTCGACCTCTCCTTCCGGCGCCGGCGGGAGAGACGGGACCTTGTTTTCGAATCGCTTCCTGACCCCGAGCGAGGCGGCGGCCCTGGGCCCTCCGTCGGAGCTGTATTCTCGTCATTCCCTCGGCGATAAGAAGGCGGAAGAAGAAGAGGAAGAAGAAGAAGAAGAAGAAGAAGAAGAAGAAGAAGAAGAGGAAGAAGAAAAGCAGCAGAGCGCGGCGGCTCTGGCGGCTCGGGGGGCGTGGGGGCTGAGCAGCAGGAGCGGCTGGAGGAGGAGGAGTTGAGAGGAGGGAAGGAGAGAAAAACAGCACGACAGGAAAACAAGAAAAACTTGACACTTTAGAGACAACTCAGTCCTTTCCCCGCTTTCATTTCATTCTTTTTTGTAAAATAAAACCCGCTACGAACCCCTGGAAAACGAACACAAAATAAAAAATAGCATTGTTGAAAATGATCCTGACACTTGTAGAAAAGAACGAAGACGAAACCAAAATCTCGAACGGGGGGAAAAAAACGTTTTCCCTCAAAAAAAATCCCCGAACTCATCTCTCCTCTTTCCTTCTTTTCACTTCTTCCCTCCTCCCTTGGCAGCGATCAGCTCCTTCGCCGCGTCATTCGGCATGGGCGCGTGGTGAGAGTACTCCATAGTGAACTCCCCTTTCCCCTGCGTCATGGATCGCAGAGCCGTCGAGTAGCCAAACATCGCGGAGAGCGGCACCGACGCCCTCAGCGCGACGTCGCCGTCGTCGCCACCGTCCGCCTCGGCTCCCGCCACCGTCCCCTTCCGGCGGTGCACGTCCCCGACGACCGCTCCCTGAAACTCGGCCGGCACTCGCACGTCGACAAGCATGACGGGCTCGAGAAGCTGAGGGCCCGCGCGGGCGTACGCGTCGCGGAAGGCGTAGGTCGCGGCGAGCTTGAAGGCCAGCTCGGAAGAGTCGACGGCGTGCGCGGCGCCGTCGGTGAGCGCGACTCGCGCGCCGAAGACCGGGTGCCCCGCCAGGGAGCCGCAGGCCGCGGCCTCGCGGAAGCCCTTCTCGACGGCGGGGATGAACGAGGGCGGGACGGCGTTCCCCACGGTTTCGCGGGAGAAGACGAGGTCGGAGGCCGACAGAGAGCTGGAGCCCTCGCCGCTGCTGTCGGCGCGCTTCGCGCTCGAAGCTTCCTCGCCGCCGCCGCCGCTTTCGGCGTCGCCCCTGGGGATGGGCTCGAGGTAGCCGACGACGCGGGCGTACTGCCCCTGCCCGCCGCTCTGCTTCTTGTGCAGCCAGTCGAAGTCTGCCCTTTTAGTGATGGCCTCGCGGTAGGCGACGCGCGGGGCGCCGACGTCGACGGTGACGCTGTACTCTCGCTTCATCCGCTCGACGTAGACCTGATGAGGGGGGAAAGTTTAAAAATTCCGAGGAACGTTTTCGTGAGTTTTTTCTTTTCGGGTTTTTCTTTCCTCGGGTTTTTTTCCTCTCTCTCTCTTCTCTCTTCTCTCTCATCTCTCTCTCCTCCAAGCTCTCACCTCCAGGTGCAGCTCCCCCATCCCCGAGATCACGGTCTGCCCCGAGTCCGGGTCCGTCGAGACCCTGAACGTCGGATCCTCCCTCTGGAACCGCGCCAGGGCCTTCGAAAAGTTGCCCGACCCCTCGCGCGTCGTCGGCGAGACGGCGAGCGACATGACGGGCTCGGGGACGTTCATCGACGTCAGCGACAACCTGCTGCCTGCATTCCCGCCGACGAACGTGTCCCCGGAAGAGCAGTCGACGCCAAACACCGCGACGATGTCCCCCGCGGAGGCAGACGTGGCATCGACCATCTCGTCAGAGTGCATCCGCACCAGTCGCGGCACCTTGACCCTCTTCCCCGTCGCGACATTCAACACCGAATCTCCCTTGGCGAGCCTACCGCTGTAGACGCGAAGGTAGGTCAGCTGGCCGAACCGGCCCTCCTCGAGCTTGAAGGCCAGGGCCACGAGCGGGCCCTCGGGGTCGCACGGCAAAGGGACGGGCTTCTCGCCGCGGTCGAGATCGAGGGCGGTGTTGGGCACGTCTCCCGGCGCCGGCAGGAAGGCCGCGACGCCGTCCAGCAGCGTCTGCACGCCCTTGTTCTTGTAGGCGGAGCCGGCGAAGACGGGCACGAACTTGAGGGAGATCGTGGCCCTGCGGATGGCGCGGGAGAGCTGGTCCGGGGAGATGCACCGCGACGAAGAGTCGTCGCCGTCGTCGGCGGCCTCCAAAAAGAGCTCGGCGAGCTCGTCGTCGGCATCGGCGACGGCCTCGACGAGCCTGAGCCTCGCCTCCTCGAGCGCCCTCCCCTCCTTCGAGGAGGGGTCGACCGCCTCCTCGACCACGGTCTCCCCCGCGGGGCCCTCGAACCTCAGCGCCAGCCCCCGGACGACGTCGACGATGCCCGTCAGCTCGGCGGACGCGGAGTCCAGCCCCATCGGCAGCGCCACGGCGGCGGCATTGAGTCGGAGCTTCTGCCGCAGCTGCTCGATCACGCGCGCCGGGTCGGCGCCGGGCCTGTCGAGCTTGTTGATGAAGGCGACGCGGGGCACGCCGTACCGCCGCATCTGCCTGTCGACCGTCACCGTCTGGCTCTGCACGCCCCCGACGCCGCACAGGACCAGGACGGCGCCGTCGAGGACGCGCAGGGCGCGCTCAACCTCGATCGTGAAGTCGACGTGGCCCGGAGTGTCGATGATGTTGACGTCTTTGCCCTTCCACTGGCAGAAGGTGGCGGCGGACTGGATGGTGATGCCCTTCTCGCGCTCGAGGTCCATGGAGTCCATCTTGGCGCCGACGCCGTCCTTGCCGCGGACCTGTTTTTTTTAAGTTTTGCGGGGAGGGGGGGGGGGAGGTTTTGAGGTTGGAAGAGAGGTCGAGGTTTCTTTGAGGTTGACGCAAAAAGGAGGAAGTTTTTCGATCGATCTAGCCGCGGCCGAATTGATATAAGTTTCTCTCTCTCTCATCTACTTCGTTGCCTCTCGTCGTCTCCTCCTCGAAACATACCTCGTGAATGGCGTGGATCCGTCCCGTGTAAAATAGGATGCGCTCGGTCAGCGTGGTCTTGCCGGAGTCGATGTGGGCGGAGATGCCGATGTTGCGGATGTTGGCGGTCGGCGAAGAAGAAGCGGCGGCCGATTTCGCCGGCGCCGCATCGGCCGCGGCAGGCATAGACGCGAGCCCTCGCGCAAACAGGAGCGTAGAATAGCTCGTTCTTGTCCGAGAAGAGACAGTCAACTTGTCGGACGCGAAGGAGCGGCTCGCCAGCGACGACGACGACGTTGACGACGACGACGACGAGAGGAAGCGGAGCGACGACGACGGTGAGGCATGCTCGATTGCAGCCTCCATCGTCGACGAAGAGGAGCAACTCGTGCTGCTGCATCTCCGCGCGGCCGCGAGCGCGGCCCTCGTTGCCGAGGCGCGCATGATGCCTGTCCTTCCTGCTCTTTCCCTTGCAGAAAAAGAAAGAGAGACGAAGTAAACGAAAGAAACGAGAAATTGTGAAAGAAAGAAAATGTGAAAAGGTTCGTTCGTTTTTCGTCGTTTTTCAACTTCGCGCTGCCCCTCACGGCCCTCCCTACTCTCCTTTTCCCTCCTCCACCTCTTCCGCCGCCGCCGCCGCCGGCGCAGCAGCAGCGCTCCCTGCTGCCCCGCTCCTCGCCCTCTCCAGAGCCTTCACGGCAAACGCGCTCAGCCTCACCCCGTTCGCCTCGAACTCTGCGGCGAGCGCCTCTGCGGTCCCGACCCCTTCCTCGCCTCCGGCCGAGGCCGCGGCGTTGAGCAGCGCCGCCGCGAGCGTCGGCGTCGGCTTGACCCGGCAGCCCAGCGACGCGGCCAGCATCCCCTTCACCGCGGAGGCCAACAGCGGAACGCCGGAGGAGCCCTCCTCCGGAGCTGAAGCCGACGACGGCGACGAGGAGCCCTCCTTCGCGGCCCGCTGCAGGGCCCAGGCGGCGTCCGAAAAGGTCTTGGCGCCGACGGGCATCCCGGCCTGCCTCGCCCTCCCCAGCGTCGACGCCAGCAGCTTCGCGACGGCGTCCTCGCTGCTGCTGCTGCCCAGCAGAATCTCTGCGGCGGCCGCGCGCACCGCCGCAGAGGTCAGGGCGGCGTGAGCCCGCGGCCGCAGCTCCCCGCGCTGGCCCCTCTCGACGCGCGCCGCCCTGAGCGCCGCGGCGGCGGCGAAGGCCGCCCTGGCGTCCTCCGCCATCCGCACCCGGTCGGCGACGAGCGCGAGGGAGCTCTCCGGTTTGGTCCCCGAGAGGGCCAGCGAGCGTCGGAGGGCCGCGGCGAGGGCCGTGGCCGGGGCGTCATCGGGCAAGGAGGCGCGCCAGGCGTCGGGAGAAAAAGAAGCCGACGTCGAAGAAGAAGAAGAAGAAGAAGAAGAGGTCGAGGTCGGAGAATCGGCCGACGACGCGTCGTCGGCGACGACGTCTGCTCGGCTCCTCCGCCGCCTCTTCGTCGCCGCCGTCGTCGCTGTGGCGTTTACTGTCGCAGCAGCGGCAGCGGTCGTCGTCGAGGCGTAGCGTAGGCTGCTGCACGCCCTGAGAGAGAGCGCAATCAGGGAGGTAGACCGGAGCATGATGATGCTTCTCGTTCGATCAAAGCCGCCGAAGATTGAGAATGGAAAATGAAAAGAAAAGAAAAACTCGACCCTGCTGGGAGAGAAGAATAAAAAATAAACTCGATCTCTCTTCCCCTCCCGATTGTCGCGCCCCGCTCTCCTCCTCTCCTCGCGATTTAATAAGAAACGGATGCAGGAGGAAAGGCAAAAAATTACAGGTTGGTTTTCAGTTGGAGTTGAAAAATAAAAAATCGGGCTTTTTCCTCAAAACAAGCCTCCTCCCTTGCCGGCCTCGCCGCCGCCGCCGCCGCCTCCAAACGCGGCTGCCGCTGCTGCCGCCCTTATCGTCTCCTCCAGCACGATCTTCGCGGCCCCGCGGTGCAGCACCGCGTTGTACTCGGAGCACCCGGCCCAAAAGGTGCACTCGGGGCAGCCCGGATCGCTTCCGCCGTTCCGCTCGCCGTTTCGCTCGTTTCGCGACGACGGAAGAGCGGCGGGAGCGCACAAGGAGCAGTTTGAGACGATGTCGAGAGCGGCGGCCAGGAGCTCGCCAAAGGCGTCGGCGGCCCTCTCCGCCAGGCCGCCGCCGCCGCCGCCCCCGCTCCCACTGCTCCCGCTCCCGTTCTTCTCCCACAGCAGCAGCCTCATCGGCCTGAACCTCGAGTCGTAGGGAGAGTCGCACTCCGTGCCGAAGTCCGCCGAGTCGCAGCCCAGGACAGCCGGCGCGGCCGCAACGAGCGCGTGGCACGCGGCGTGCAGCCCCTCCCTCGCCTCCGGCCCTCCCCCGCCCCCTCCGCCCTCTCCGCTGCCGCTGCCTCCCTCTCCGCCACCGCCTCTCCCCATCCCGAGCTCGTCACGGCACCTGCTCGCCGCCGAGGCGGGGACGCGGCAGAAGGCGGCCCTCGTCCGCAGCTGGACGTCTGGCAGGTGGAGGTCGACGGAGTCGAAGACGCGGTTCGTGGACCTCCAGACCTTGGAGTACCCGAGGAAGCGTGTCGTGACGAGGGCGTCGGCCGCAACGGCCGGGGACGGGAGAGCAGAGGAAGAAAAAGGAGAACGAGAAGAAGATGAAGAAGAAGAAGAAGAAGGAGCAGCAGCTCGAGGGGGGAGGTAGACAGCCTGCCCGCCGACGACGTAGACGTCCCTCATGTCCCTGACGGTGGTGTAATACTTCATCTCCGGGGCAGGCCTGATCCTCGCGACGCGGGACTGCGTGCAGAGGGAGACGCAGAGGTGCGGGCGGGCGTGGCGGAGGACGACGGCGCCGTCGTAGCTTTTCGAGGTTGTTGTTGTTTTTTGGAGAGTGAAAAAGTGAGTTTTTTGCCGAGAGGGTCGAGAGGACGAAAGAAGGGAAGATTTTTAAAAAAACTCTCCAGAAACTCACACGACGAAGAAGGCCTTGGACGCCTCCATCTCCTCCAGCAGGGCTCCCGTGGCGTCGTCGACGATCGAGAAGCGCGTCTCGTCGATGGCACGGAGGCCAAAGGTAGAGTGCGGGAGGGAGGAAGAGGAGCGAGAAGGAGCAGAAGGAGCGAGAGCACCGCCGTTGCTGCTGCCGTTGCCGCCGCCAGTGACGACGACGCCCGCGAAGAAGAGCGGCGTCCCCCTCGCCACGACCGCCTCCGCCGCGGCGTCGCGGTCGGCGTCCGAGCGGCGCTGCTGCTGCTGCGGCGGCGGCGGCGGCGGCTGCGGCTGCGGCTGCTGCTGCTGCTGCTGCCGCTGCTGCCGCCCTCGCGCCCCTCCCGCCGCCGACGTCGAAGACGGAGGCCACGAAGAAGAGTCAGGAGGACTCGGAGGAGGTCCCCCGCGCGGGTCGTCGCGTGACCACCAGTCCCCTCCGACGAGAGCCCCGGCTCGGAGCAGCCCCGCCGCGACCGCGGGCAGCCTCGGTCCGAAGTAGATCCTCGCGTCGTCCCCGGCCGCGGAGGGGTCGAGCGGGGGGCACTCGGCGGCGGCGCAGGCGACGTGGAGGGCGAGGACGCCCTCGTCGACCGTGGCCGCGCCCTCGCCCGCCGCCGCTGCGCTGCCTCGTCGGTTTCCGTTCTCCGGCGACGGCGGAGCAGCAGCCGCAGCGGCCGCGGCGGCATCCACGCGAAACGGGTCAAACCCGCCGCCAGCGGGCTCCGGCGTCCTCCCGAAAAATCTCTCGGGGTGCCGCACGAACCACTGGTCGAGAGCGCCGTCGAAAGCGATCGCGATGTGCAGAGCGGCAGCGTCCCTGCGCCCGGCGCGCCCGGACTGCTGCGCCAGCGTCGCCGCGCGCGGCGGCAGGCCCAGGTGCAGGGTGACGTCGAGCGGGAGGTCGACGCCCAGCTCGAGCGCGTTGGTCGCCGCGACGCCGAGGACGCGGCCGCTGGCCAGGGCCTGCTCGATAGCGCGGCGGGCGCGCGGGTCGTAGCCCGCTCGGTATGCAGCGACACGGGAGGAGAGAGGGGGGAGGAGGCGCTGAGGAGGTTGAGAAGACGAAGATGAGGTCGAGGTCGAGGTCGAGGCTTTCGTCGTCGTCGCCGCCGCCTTCCTCCTCTTGCTGCTGCTGCTGCTGCTGCTGCTCCTGCTCCCTCCTCCAGCAGCTCCTCCCCTTGCCTCCCTCTCCTCAAACTCCCTCAGCGCCTGGCTCGCGTGCGCCGCCACCAGCTCGGCCAGCTTCCTCGTCTTGCAGAAGGCCAGCGTACGCAGGCGAGCGCGCACGCACTCGGCGAGGAGCATCCCGCACTCGACGATCGCCGAGGCGCGGCGGTCGGCGGCGTCGACGCCGGCGGCGCCGTGCCTCTCGCGCCAGCGCGGGGGGGCGCCGCCTCCGGCTCTTGCTGCTGCTGCCTCTCCGGCCTCCCTGGCCAAGATGGCGGAGGCCAAAGAGGCGACAGCCGCGGCTGAGTCCGAAGAGGCGGGAGCGGGGAGACCCCCATTGGAGATGCTGAAGGAGCCGGCGGGCTTCTTGCCGCCGCCGCCGCTGCCGCCGCGCCTGGAGGTGCGCCGGAGCAGCAGGGCTGCGGCGGCGTCGAACGCGCCGCCGCCGCTCGCCCCCGGTTGCGTCGTCGCGGTCCCTGCTGCCCCTCCTCGCCCGACGAGCAGCAGCGAGCGCGGCGGGCCCGGCGTGCTCTTCGAGGAGGTCCTCCGCTTCGACCCGGATCCGGCGGCTGCCGCGAGCTCCTCCTGGTTCCTTTGCACCTCCTGCATCGAGAGGAGGGCGTGCCCGGGGCGAGGGGGCGCGGGAGCCCCGTCGTCGCCGGCGCCGGCGCCGGCGCCGGCGGCGGCAGCGGCGGCGGGCGAGGGGGCCCTCCTTGGCAGCGGGGCGAGGTAGCTCCCGCCCCTCCCGGGAGACAGCGGCGGCGGAGAGAGAGCAGGAGCTCGAG
>Ga0114918_10002518_pt1 | contig 16420 bp, 24 predicted proteins | sample LantaG_FD_87015 | JGI IMG/M metagenome (GOLD analysis project Ga0114918, IMG submission 87015) | Deep subsurface microbial communities from Baltic Sea to uncover new lineages of life (NeLLi) - Landsort_02402 metaG | ecosystem: Environmental > Aquatic > Marine > Oceanic > Sediment | place... | reverse complement strand
TATGCGGATGGTGATCCGGTATGTGGTGTGGATGCGGGCATCGATCCTCCAGTAGGTAGGGTGTGCGCGCTTGCGTGCGCGCGTGAGGGAAGATATGTGGCGAGTGTATCACATATGTCAAGGGTTGCGTGCATGGTAGGTGTATCGGCAGGAGTAGGGCATAGCATGAGGCGGGTGAGGCGGGTGAGGCATGGGATGATCACGGGATGCAGGGTAGGACGGGAGGGGGAAGGTGGGCATGGGGAAAGGGAGAGTACGAGTTTGGTAAGTATGCCTAGTGTGGCCCCATATTCGGCCTATGCTCGAAGGAACAACGGCCGCGCAAACGAGGCCGATCGAGCCCGGAAGGCACGTACATACTAGTAGGTCTCGATCCTTGCGCATATCGTACAATGAGCCCCGCCAGGGCTCGCCGAGCGTAATCAAACGAGCCTAGCGCGCGATAATCATCCATTATCGCGCGGAGCCGGGAGCCTACCCTATGCTCCCGTTCAGGCTCGTTTCCGAGCCTGTGGCGTACCTCTATCTAGGGCAGCACCCCCGCACACTCACCCCTCTTCTGGCAAGTCATTGACGCCCTGTGATACCATTTCAATCAGACATCAATGAAATCCCAGTGATAAGAGATTCGCATGGCTAGGAAGACTCCAAAGCGTCTTGGTCCGAAGCCGAAGGAGATGACCACCACCTTCGTCTTCGGCTGTGGGAAGCTACATATGACCCAGGATGAGATCGGTGCCTTGTGCGGTCTTAGCCAAGAGAGAGTCTCTCAGCGCCTCAATAGTGACCCCGAGCTCAGAGAAGCTTTCCTCGCCGGCAAAGCAGACCTGGCGAAGCGCCTCCGTGCCGCCCAGATCAAGTCGGCTCTCGGGACTCCCGACCGCCGCATCAAACTTCCTGATGGCTCCTACGAGATCGTCAAAGGACGCCTCGGAAACCCGGTCTCTCAGATCTGGCTCGGCAAGCAACTTCTCAAGCAGACCGACCACTCCCCCCCACCCTCTCCCGCAGGTACTACTAATATCTTCATCGCCCAGTGGGGGGGCACTCAAAACCCCCAGATCCCCCAGCCCCAATCCCCCTCACAACCCGTACTACCCTCATCCGACGACCACGACTACACCGACAAATGCGAAAATCCTGATTCGGTGATCGACGCCGAAGCCGACGAGATTCCCCCAGATTCCGACTGATCGACCCTCTCCAAACTCCCTCTCTTATTGCATCCAGTTTTGACACATTCTTACCACCTTTCCGCCTCTTTTCGACCCTATTTGCAGGTATTCAGTGTAATTACAGAAACTTCAGTAGTTCGTTTTTTGCACCCTCAGCCATAAACCCCCATTTTCCAGCCTTTTCTTTTATTACAGCTACTCGCCCCAAACTACTAGTCATCTAAAAAAAAGACCTATATAGAGGCCCCTATAGGACCCCCCTACACCCCTTCCATATACAGGAGAAGAATAGGGCCACCCGCCGCCACCTGCTGTAGTAGACCTGTTTTACCCTCAAAACCGGAACCAGACTAACTGTGGGAAGAGAACTTTGACAAGAGTAGGCAGAAGTAGTACCGTCCTCCCAAATGGAACCACACCCTACCCACACCCCATCCACACCCCTAGAGGAGGCCCCGATGACGCAAGATGAACCTCCCGCTGATTCCGCCCAAGCCCCCCAGAAACGCTGCCGAGACTGTCGCGAGGTATACCCACCGACCACCTCTTTCTTCGGGCCTGACGCACGGACTCATGACGGACTGACGAAGCTTTGTCTTGGCTGCATTGAGGGTCGGCGAGAAACGACCAGAAATCAGCGTCGCATGGCTGCGCGAGGTGTGGCGATGGCAGCGAGGCGCGATGCCCGGGCGGCTCTTGAGTCTTTGAGGGACCGGCAAATAGACGAACTCATCGCCTCTCGGGACATCGGGCCGCACGAGCACCCGATCCGGATCCCGGTGACCGACTCGACTCTTCAGGTTCGCTTGCACCGTGCTCTGATCGACGAGGGCATCCAGACCTACGAGAAGGTCTCCAGGCAGACCGAGATCAACCTGCGACGCTACATTCTCGCGATCGGGCCGCGGTTCCTGATCCAGCTCTACACCGAGATGAATGCCATCCTCGTCCCGCTGCCAAAGAACGCCACGTCGATCTCTGGCCTCAAGCTCGCCCTGAGCGGCCTGAAGCCGCTGACACAAAACTGCGGCGATGGCGAACCCGACCACCCCCCGGATCACCCGAACACCCCAGGCTGCGACTGTGGGTACTGCCATGACTGACAATCCGCTGGACGAACTGCGAGCTGACATCATCAGAGGGGTGCTAAGTCCGGATGTGATTTGGCGAAAGTTCGACGCCTTCGAGGCTGCGCACCCCGGCCTCCGGGATTTCACCTACCACTGCCCCAATTGCGAGCGCGCCGGGGCGTTCGACGGAGAGCTTGTTTCGTACTGGTGGGGTGCCAAGGGCGTGTGTTCCAGCATCGTCCTTTGCCCTGCCTGCGCCAAGGAGGCAACCGATGGATGACCCGCAAGAGATTCTGGCTAAGGTTGGGGAGAAGTGTGTGGCGGTGGATGCGTGGGCTGAGGCTACTGGTCCGATGTTCCCAGACGATGATGGGACGGAGTACGTCGTCCGCCACTTCGCCAACGTCGCGATCCTCGCCCTCCTCGCCCTCGCCCACCTCGTGGCCGATCAGCACTGGCAAGCCGACTACCAGCGCGGCCTCAACACGGTCATCCTGTCCGTCGCCAGCATGTTGAAGTATCAGCGTGACGGAGCGACCGTTGAAGTGTTCAAGCTGGCGTTCGACAAATATGCCGAGCAGTATCACATGGACGACCCCGGACTATGGGCGCGCAGGGGTACGGACGATATGTGCGATCGACTCGACCGTCTCTGGGAGGCCCTTGATGTCTGACCTGACGCTCAAGCAAGTAGAGGTCGCGAAGGAGATAGCTACATGGGTCGGAGACATGAATGGAGTTCATGTGTTCATCACGTCCAGGGAGGGACGCTACTGGGGCGTTGTATGGTCAGCTGTCCCATTCGATGAAGTCAGGCAGTTCACGATCACACTTCCTAAGGCCGGCTGGCGTCATCGTTACGATTGCCCCTGCAAGTTCTGCAAAGTCGACACTGGAGGATCGACATGAGCACAATAGTAGACTTTGATATTGAGGTCGAGTGTGAGGTGTGTGGGGATCCCCTCGATGCCTCTTGGAGCATAAACCGCAGAACGGGGGACTGCACTCTCAAGGTTGAGGTATGCGGTAGCTGCAAGGACACAGCCTGCGACGAAAGTCACAGCGAAGGCTACGACGAAGGCCACGCAGCAGGCATCGAAGAGATGGAAAGCGCGAATTCATGAGCACATCTATCGTTCGCCACAATCGTCCCCGTCTCCGCCCTCGCCTGCACGCTCGCCCGAAGTGCCCCGAGTGTGGGGTCCGCGACAACGTCCGGCGAGTCCCCACCAAGCCAGCCGGGGTCTCCCCGGCCGAAACACACCTGGGAGTGCCTTGCCCACTCCCGCCGCCCACTCCGCTTCGATACCCCGACCACCGACCCCGCTCTCAAAGGTGGGAGGTCATGACCAAAGTCATCTACACCAAGTCCCATTTCGACTGGCTCCGCCGCGCCGGTTGCGTCCCGCTGCACCAGCATCGCAAGAAGCTCACCGGAACTCTGATCGGCATGATCCACGTTGTCGGACCTAAGGACCAGCGGGTCGCCCACGTCATCTGGAATCGCCCCCACCTTGGGATCCGCGGCCTGCTCGACCAAGGTGAGCACTTCGCCGACCATCTCGAGCCTGAGGAGGCATCGTGACCGACTTCAAGGACGCGATCGAAGACACCTACCATCAAGCGGCCTACTGGGCAGAGGTGGCAGCGCAGGAGAGTGGCCGCCCGTTCGTCATGCTCAAGCCGAGCATGGCCCCAGACGGCGACCAGTGGTGCGCGCTGTACGGGCCGAACATCATGGAGGGCGTCTGCGGGTTTGGCGACACACCGGAGGCAGCTAGCCGTGACTTCGACGAGAACTGGCACAACCAGCGGACGCCAGCCGCCCGCCAGTCCGACGCCGGGGGTGAGTGAGATGGCGGCCTTTCCTCGCGCCATCACTCCTGAGTTCATTTGGCGGACACCGTGCGAGACGCGCGGCCCGTATCCTTTTCGCTGCTATGCGAGTTGGACGGAAGACGGTCGCCGCAGGACTGTACGCATCTCACCGTCCGAGTATCACCATTGGCTAGACCGCCATGTCACGTACCTCTGCCGGCGCTTCGACAGTTCCGGTAGACCACTCGACACGACAGGAAGAGAGGAGGCCCCAGATGCCTGACGATCTCGCCACCACCATCGCCAACCTCCCGCCCGAGTTCGTGGCGGCGCGGGAGTACGCGGACGAACCCGCCCAGATGCGAGCGATGCCGGGCTGTGATCCAGTAATGACGGTGCGCGATGACATCGCAACTGACGCCCTCCTCGAACTGGCCGAGCGGCTGGAGAAGGCCGAGAAGCGGCTACAACGTCTACGTGAAGCGGAGGCATCAGCGCGTCGGCAAGAGTTCTGGAACAACGAGGGCGACGCTGACGCCATTCGTCGTGATGCCATCCGGTCTGCTTTGGGGTTGGAAATTGGTGATGACTTGAAGTTGGCGCACCTCGTTGTTGATAAGCTCGACCAGGCCGAGGCCACCATCGAGCGGAACAACCAACGGTGGCAGACGCAATTCGTTGCACAGGTCCAGCTCAAAGAGAACGCTGAGGCCGAACTGGCCGACCTCACTCAGAAGTCCCACAACTGGGGCACCATGATGCACGAGTTGATGACTGAGAAGGAGAACGCGGAGGCCCGCATCTCCGAACTGACGCAGGACCGTCTCGGCTGGGCTGCCCGGTGTGTGAGGACAGAGAACGCGCTAAAAGTGACAACCAGACGCGCCGAGAAGGCCGAGGCCGAACGGGATCTCGCTATCGCTCACGATCGGCAGCCATATCCGACAGCTTGGGCTTACGAGAAAGTCTGTGAGACATTGAGTCGTGTCAAGGCCGACCGTGACCGCTGGCGCTACCTTGCCGAGAAGGCTACGTGGTGCTTTCACGAGGGCATGTTCCTATGTGGTTATGGTCAATCCAGAAGCGGGTCGTGGTTCCCAGAACAGGTTGTCACGAGATGGAACGACCAGCACCGCGACGAGCGGCTGGAGCGCTATTGGCCCAAGCCTGTCTCCATCGGTACAATCGACCCGACAAGCCCTGAGAAAGGAACCTGATGCCCGACCCCGAGACCACTCCGACCCCCCAGCTCGACAGCGATGCCGTTCTCGATCTGGTCAAGACCCTCGACGAGCCGGTCACCGACGAGAGCGTGGCGACGCTCGCCGGGGCTCCCGTAGCCGCTGTGGCGACCGTTCTCGACGACCTGGTCACTGCCGGCCAGTTGAGTCAGGACGACGACGGCTTCTACTCGTACATCCCCGATGATCCGAACGCGGTCGCGGTCACGTCCACGTTCGAAGACGAGTCCGACGAGCCTGACGAGCCGAAGCCTGAGAGAGTCCAATTGGGAACCGTCCTCACGATCCCGAACGTCAAGCTGGCCGAACTTCTCTCGACGCTCCATGGCTCCATCGGCGGTAGTCCTGTCGCCACCGGTTCCCGAGTCGTCATCGGAAAGCCCGGCGACGATGGCACCGCGGCCTTCGTGGTCGAGATCAACGGAGTCTGCCGTCCGCCGCAGGTCCGCGAAGACTTCAACCGCGACATGGTCAACCCCCAGATGGATCCTCTGCAGAAGCACATGGCTGAACGTCAGGCGCAGGTCCGCTTGCAGGACCGACTTCGCGAAGAGCGTGAGCAGGCGGAACTGGCGAAGCAGGAGTAGGACGGGCTGTGGGCCGTCGCCAACCGAAGCAGCGCCAGGACCATCGTAACGCGGCCGAAGGTCCGAAGAAGATGGTCCTGCAGCTCTACACCCCGCACGACGGGCAGGCGCAGGTACACGCCTGCACCGCCCGCTTCCGTGCGGTCGTCTGCGGGCGCCGCTGGGGCAAATCCCTGCTTGGTGTGAATGAGCTCGCCGCCTACTCGTGGGAGCATCCAGAGCTACCAAGTTGGTGGGTCGCCCCCACTTACAACCAGGCCGCCAAGGGCTTCACGGTCTGCTGCGACCAGCTCGATGCGGCGATCGAGAGCAGGCGCCAGGCCCCCGGCCAGATGTCGATCGTCTGGAAGTCGGGAGGCCGGTCTCGCTTCGTCTCGACGGAACGCTACGAGAACCTCCGTGGTGAGGGCGTTGGCCTGATGATCCTCGACGAAGCGGCGTTCATGCCTCGTTCCGCTTGGGAGCAGGTGCTCAGGCCGATGCTCACGGACACCATGGGACGAGCGCTGTTCGCGACCACTCCGAAGGGCAAGAACTGGTTGTACGGCATCTACAAGCGTGGCGTCGAGGTTGACTCGGACGGGAACAAGGTATACCCCGACTACGAGTCGTTCTCGTTCCCGACCGTCACCAGTCCGTACATCGCCGAGTCGGAGGTCGAAGAGGCCCACCTGACTCTGCCGGCGGACGTCTTCAACCAAGAGTACCTTGCCGAGTTCCTCGACGAGGCTGCCGGCGTCTTCTACGGGATCCAGGACTGCATCTTCGGCGAGCTCTACGAGCCGAACGCCGCGGGTGTGGCGACGCACGGGCATCGCTACGTGATCGGCTGGGACATCGCCAAGCATACCGACTTCTCCGTCATCACTGCCATCGACCTCGACACGATGCGCGACGGTATCCCGACTCCGCACGTCTGCTACTTCGAGCGCTTCAACCAGCTCCGCTACGACCTGCAGATGGACCGCGTCGCCTTCGTCTCGGCGATGTACGGTGGCGCGCCGGTCCTGCTCGACTCGACCGGTATCGGCGATCCGATCTACGACTCGCTCAGCTCTCGGATGCCGCCGGTCCCAGTCTTCCCCTACGTGCTCGGCAACTCGGCCAGCAAGGTCAGGCTCATCCAGAATCTCTCTGTTTCGATTCAGTCGAAGGCGATCTCCTATCCGAAGATCCCGATCCTCATCTCCGAGCTTGAGTCCTACCAGTACACGATCACTCCCGCCGGCTCGTTCTCTTATTCGGCACCGGAGGGTGAACACGACGACACGGTCATCTCGCTGGCTCTCGCGGCATGGATCGCCCAGCACCAGACTTGGATGCCGCCGGCTCGGTTCGTGGTCGAGGACAACGAGATCATCAGTCCGATCTGATTCATCAACAGGAGGTAGACCATGCCAGCAGGCGGAAGTATGGAAAGACAGCTTGAGGAACTCGGTATCAACTCAGCTGACGCTTGGACCTTATTCCTTGCTTTCCTCGAGAAAGTCGGGGTTGACAAGATGAAGGCCGTATCGGCTGAGGTGCGTGTGGACGCGGGGATCGAGGGTGGCATCGTAGCTGTGGTCGAGTTTGCCAAGAACAAGGACGGGCACCTCATCATCAAGGGCGATAGACCTGTCAAGAAGACCACCACCTACATGTTCTGCAGGTAGAAGGCTCTTGACATCACCACCGCAGAGTGCTTGGATGAGGAGGTAGTCTTACAAGCTTTCCACTGGGGAGGGGATGAAGATATGGACTGAGTCGGATTCACTCACAGCTTCCCCCATAGATCCCCCAGATTTCGGCCCCCATTGGTGTCCACCTCCTCCTTCAAGGAGTAAGTGGGCATCAATGGGGGTCGAGTCGTCTCTCTTTCGACCCGAAGACTGAACGTTCAACCATTGCTTGACTGTTCGTTCAGTTCGTGACATGCTCGCCCCGTGGAAACGAGCCTCCAACCCGATGTGGTTCAAGAGGCGGTCGCTGGGGTCCTTGACGACCGTGTCGTTGCCATCCTCCAAGAAGCCCTCTCAGCCATCGGGAACAACGATGTTCTGACTGAGCGGATCGAGGAGCTTGAGCTTCATCTGGAGGACGTCGGCTGGGAAGCTCTGTCAGGATTCGGGGAGGACTACCAGTTCTCTCGCGACGCGATCGACAAGATCATCCGGCTCTCCCGGCTCTACTACCTCAAGAATCCGATCATCAAGCGCCCCGTGAACCTTCAGGCGTACTACGTCTGGGGCCAGGGCTATTCGGTCGCCGCAGAATCCCCGTTCGACAAGATCGTCAAGAAGTTCCTCTCCGACCCGAGTAACAAGGCCGCGCTCACCGGCCAAGAAGCCTGCATGGACAACGAACGCAAGCTTCGCTGTGAGGGCAACCTCTTCCTCGCCTTCTACATCAAATCATCGACCGGCCGCACGCAGGTACGTCGCCTCAAGGTCGATGAGATGCGCTCCATCATCTACGACCCAAGTGATGACTCCAAGCCGCGCTTCTACAAGCGCCGCTGGGTCAAGATGAGCGAAGACGGCGTCGAGTCCGTTGAGAAATACTATCCGGACTGGAACTACGTCCGTGAGCTGCGCGCTGAGGAAGCACTCGCGCTCGACAACTCCTCTTCCGGCTCTACCGACGAGCTGACTCAGGGCCGTCAGACTCATGTCACAGAGAAGGGCGGCAAGAAGGTCCCGATCGACTGGAACGTTCCCGTCCTCCACAAGAAGGTCGGTGCCTTCTCCGACATGGACTTCGGAGTTCCCGAGACCTACGCTGCGCTCGACTGGGCGCGAGCGTACAAGGAGCTGCTCGAGGACTTCAAGAAGACGGTCAAGAGCCTCGCCAAGTGGGCCTGGCAGCTGAAGAAGGACGGTGCCAACCAGAACCAGATCAACGCGATCCAGTCGCAGCTTCAGTCGGTCATCGGCGAAGGCGGCGCTCTCAGCAACACCAACCCGGCCCCGACTACTGGCTCGGCTTTCGTCAGCAACGACCTTGTCGACCTCAAGACGATCGACGTCAGCAAGGCGACCATCGACCCCAAGCAGTTCCGGTTCGTCCTCCTGCAGGCATGCGCCGCGATGGACACGCCGCTCAACTTCTACGGTGACTCCGACGCTGGTAACCTCGCCGCGGCGAAGACGCTCGACCGGCCCAGCGAGCTCGGGTTCCGCTCGCGCCAGGGCATGTGGGAGCAGGTCCTCATTGATGTGCTCACGGTAGCCGTCGAAGCCGCGGCAGTGGCACCCGGCAACACGGACCTGAGCATGGACGGCTACGACGAAGAGACCGGCCTGATGCGGTTCCGCAAGAAGAGCAAGGGGAAGCGCGTCGAGTTCGAGCCTGAGGTCACCTTCCCGCCGGTCCTGCAGCAGGACACGCAGTCTGTCGTCCAGTCGCTCGTGACCGGACTCACCCTGAACGGCCAGCCGATCCAGCTGATGAAAGACGGACCGACCATCATCCGGCTCCTGCTCACGGCTCTCAACGTCGAAGGCGTTGACGACATCGTTGAGGTCTTCTACCCGAAGGACGGGTCCGAGTCGACCGCCAAGCCGATCGTCACCTTCACGACTCCTGATGCCCCCGGTGATGTTCCTCCCAGCCAATCGAAGCCAACTGTCGACGGCACGCTCACTCCGGCCCAACAGGCCGCGCAGAAGAACGAGAAGACCAAGCCGGGCAAGATCACTGGCCCGCCACAATCTCCTGAGACTACGAGGTGATGAGCATGACTCCAGAACAGACGCGGGCTCTGCAGGCGCTCATCGAGTCCACGTTGTCGCACAACGAGATTCACGACGCCCTTCGATCCACTCTCAAGGAGCGTCATTCCGCTGCTTGGGTCTATCTCTCCGATGTCTACGACGATCATGTCGTCTACTCGGTTGAGGTGAAGACGACTGGAGAAGAGACCCCTGGGGCTCCACTCTTCTACGATACTCCCTACGGAGTCGATTCGAGTGGGAAGATAACGCTTGGCGAGTCGGTCGAAGTCAAGCGCACGATCACCTATGTCCCTGTCTCTTCTTCCAGCTCTGAGGCAGCCAGCGAGAGCCTCAAGAGCGACATCGTCGACCTGATCGAGAAGGCAGTCGCGGACGACAACACCATGGACATCAAGATCATCGCCCCCGGCTGGGGATCCAGTGGCTACTACTCAGAAGAGGTCTTGAAACGAGACGGGCCGGCCGCTTGGCCGGTGGGTTCGCACATGCATCTCGACCATCCGACGAAGGCTGAGAAGGATGAGCGTCCCGAGGGTTCCGTGAAGGACCTTGCCGCGGCAATCGCGACCGAGCCCGTCTACCAGGAGAAGGGTCCATCAGGTCCCGGTCTCTACGCAAAGGCGGCCGTGATCCCCGAGTACAAGCCGCTGATCGACGCGCTCCAACCGCACATCGGTGTCTCGATCCGCGCCAAGGGTCAGTTCACCGAAGGCGAAGCGGACGGCAAGCGTGGCCCCATCGTCACGGCGATCCGCGAAGGTGGCGAGCATCTGCTCAACAACGTCGACTTCGTCACCAAGGCGGGTGCCGGCGGAAAAGTTCTGGCTCTCATGGAGAGCTTGCGCCCGGAAAACTATGACGACGAATCAACATCAACCCCCGACCCCGACCCCCAGTCAAGCAACGACCGACAGGAATCAGCTGGTACGCCCAAGGAGGGCCTGAACATGGACGAAGTCGAAAGGCTGACCAAGGAGCTCGCCGAGGCCACCACGCGTATTGGCGTCCTCGAGGCCGAGAGCACAGAGCTCAAGAGCGACCGGGCAAAGCTCCGCGAGAGTCAAGCACTCAACGACGCTCGCGGCGTCATCGCCGAAGACCTCAAGAAGATCGAGCTGCATCCGCTCGCCAAGACGCGGCTCACCGAGAACATCCTGCTCGAGGTGAAGCTCACCGACGAGGGTGCGCTCGATACTCAGGCTCTCTCTGAGAGCATCACCAAGCAGTCAGCCAAGGAAGCCGAGTACGTGGCCGGCCTGACCGAGTCGGGCAAGCCTCACGATCTCGGCTCCTCAGGGAAGCCCACCGACTCGGCCAAGCTCGAGGAGTCCTACTACAATCGCTATGTCGGCGAGGGTATGGACCCCGAGAAGGCCAAGAAGTCCGCCGCCATCGCGGCTGGGAGGTAAGAGGATATGTCCAACAACATCGTCAGTCAGCTTCAGCCGAACCCTTGGCCGGTGATCGTCACCGATCCAGCCGCGCCTGACAGCGGTGATCCGGTGCGCTTCGGCGCTCTCACCGGCATCGCTGTAGACGACGAGAACGCCACGACCGGCGTGACCGTGGTCGACTTCGGTCTCTGGGTCGCCGACATCCCGGTCACCGACTCTGTCGGCGGCGGGATCGCGGTCGGAGACACCCTGTTCTACGACGACGCTCTTGACGCCGTCGCCAACACCGCCTCCGGGGCTCCGTTCGGAATCGCCCTCGAGGTTGTCGGTATCGGCGCCACCACGACCATCAACGTGATGCACTCCATGGGCCTCGGCTCCGGAGCCCTCGGTGCTGGTACCATCGCGACCGCAAACCTCGCTGCTGGCATTCTCAGCGCCAACGCGGCCGGGCGGGCACTCATGGCGGCCGACTACTTCAATGCCGCTACCGTGCTCACCAAGTTCGACGCAGACTCCTTCGACAACGCGAATCTTCTGCTCGCCGTCGCTGACGGTGCCTTCGCGGCAAGCGCCGCGACTCGGGCACTGTTCGCCGACGACTTCCTGACCGGCGACAAGTTGGCTGAGGACGTCGTCCGGGTGTCTGTCGTGGCGGGCGAGGATGAGACCTCGACTCACACGATCACCTGCACGGGCATGGAGGTCGGGGACGAAGTGGTGGAGATCATCGTGCTCACCACCGCAGCCGCGATTGCCTCCATGGCTGCTCACGCCGGCACGCGCGTTGCCGCTGTGGACAGCATCACGACCGACACCGAAGTCAACAACACCGGCAACCAGTACCTCATCGTCTGGATCGACAAGACTCCGTGACCTTGACGGAGTTGAGTCGAACAAAGAGAAAGGCAAACCATGGGTGAAGAGCTAAAGTCATTCAAGGATGATGAGGGTTATGTGAAGCTCCGCGAGACGCCGAAGATCAAGGCGGGCCTCGTCCAGCTGAACGAGATCCTCACCAACGACCCCTACGCGATCTCGCGCTGGGCCGACGACCTGCGTCATGACCACGTCAGGAACCTAACCGAGGTCATCGCCCCCGGCGATTTCCCGACCCTGTTCGGGTTCCTGATCCAGCGCGACATGCTGGCCAAGTACCAGGCAGTCCCGTCCGAGTGGCGCCGGTTCGTCCCGGACGGCACGGTGCCGAACTTCAACACGCACCGCAAGCCCAAGGTGTACGGCCAGGACGAAGAGCTGCCGATCGTGCTACCCGGTGCTCCCTACACGGAAGTCCCGTCCGGCACGTCCGGGTACGACCGGCACGTCGACAAGTACGGCCGCAAGTTCTCGATCCTCTGGGAGAGCATCATCAACGATGCTCTGGGAGCGTTCAGCGACCTTCCTGCCCGCTTCTCCACCGCGGTGCAGCGGACCCAGGCCAAGAACGCGACACGGCTGTACGCGGCTGCTGGCGGCCCGAGCGCAACCCTGTTCGGCGCTCCGATCGTCGACGTCGACGGAACGAACGTCACCAACCAGGGTGTGCTTCCTCTGACCGTCACCAACCTGGCGCTCACGCGTGCCCTGATGAAGAAGCAGACCGACCCGAACGGCGAACTCATCAACGTGATGCCGCGGTACCTCGTGGTGCCTGACAGTCTCGAAGATGCTGCATGGTCGATTCTGACCAGCACGCTCGTTCAGCAGGCGGCTGCCGCTCTCCCGGTTCCGACTGTGAACGTCGCTCCTCACTGGGGTCTCCAGCTCATCGTCGACCCGTACCTTGAGGCCATCGACCTCACCGGTACGGCCGACTCGACCTGGTACTTGTTCGCAGAGGGCATCGGCGGGACTCCCGCCTGCCAGATGGACTTCCTCGCTGGCAACGTCGGCCCGGACATCCGCATCAAGAGCAGCGGATCGAGTGCCAACCCGCTTGACGGCGACTTCGACACGGACTCGATCCAGTACCGTGTCAGGGACGTCCACGGCGGCGCGCAGCTCGATCCGCGGTTCTGCTATGCGCAGGTTGCCCCGTAATGGGTAAGCCGCGAGCAGACGGTCTTCCCAGTCCCTACTCGACTGAAGCCGAGTACCTCGCGGCGATCCTTGGCGAGCTGAGGGAGGTGAGCGTCAAGCTGGACTTGGCGCTCTCCCTCCCGGCCGTCGAGGACCATCCCGTCGAGGAGAAGCCCGCCAACGAGATCGAGCTTGTCGAAGCACCGAAGAAGACCGTCGTCGGAGACAAGGGGAAAGAGGATATCGTTCTTCTTCCTCGTTCTCCTCTTCCTACTCCGGACCCGGCGATCGACGGCGATACTGTTGCGGCTGCAGAGAAGGCAGCATCAGAAGCCGGAAAAATTCGTGAGAGGCAGGCCAAGAAACCAGCCACCCGCAAGCCCCGCGCCAAGCGTCAGACCAAGCCAAAGCAGACGAGGAAGGCAAAGTAGTGAGCTTCACCTACACGCCTGGGACGGACATCGCCAAGCTGCGCATGCTCATCGCAGACACGGTCTCCGCTCCGCCCCCGCGCCCCATCTTCACCGATGAGGAGCTGGGGGACTTCATCGCCATGGCCGGTCACTACTGGCCGGCCGCGGCGATGGCCGTCAACAGCATCGCCATCAACGAGGTCCTCGTTCAGAAGGTCATGACGATCATGGGGACGCAGACCGATGGCGCCGCGATGTCGAAGGAGCTTCGTCAGCTCGCCAAGCAGATCAAGGAAGATTACAAGGAGTTCCTCACAAGCGAGCTCGGGTTCGCCACGGCAGAGATGCCCGATGGCACCTTCGCCTACAAGGAAGCTCTGTGCAAGAACTACATGCGAGGACTCATCTAGCATGCAATCGACTTCACTCTCAGGGACGCTCTACCAGGACGCTATCTCCAACCGCTTCACCGACCTTTACACGATCTACGAGGGCGTCCAGACGAACACCAAGGGAGCAGTCAGCAAGGATCACACGGACGTGCGCGAAGGTCATGAGGACATCCCCGCGCTCATCTCCCCCGGAGACGTCGGGAACGCGCGTATGAAGCGCCAGGAGACGATGTCGGCAACGCAGACGACGGAGATGGAGTACCGATATGTTCTCCTGCTCGGCGCGTGGCCCGACATCTCGCATCAGGACGAAGGCGAAGGAAACAGCGATGGCGTGAAGTGGAGCGTCATCTCCATCGACATAGACCAGACTCGTGCCTTCACAAAGCTGCTCGTCGAGCGCCTGCGTCCGGGGAACATCTGATGACTGTCGTAGTGATGGGAGATGAGGCATTGGTGGCCAAGTTCAAGGCCGCTGATGCCGCGCTGCGAGCGAGTGAGCGCAGCTGGATTGGTGAATCTGGGGAGATTGTCAGGAATGAGATCAAAGCCAACATCGTTGCTCAGGGACTTGTCGAGGATGGGGATCTTCTCAAGAGTGGGCGCCTTTTCTATGCAACGGCTCATGGAATCACGGTTGGCTTCGGGAAGGGGCTTACCTATGCTCCGGCGCTTGAATTGGGCGCTGATATGCATTGGATCCTTGCCTCAAAAGTAGAAAATCTCAAGTTCTTTTGGGAGCGCGAAGGTATGCAGTTCTACGGCCCCCGTGTTCTCCATCCGGGCAACCGCCCCTACCGCTTCATGCGCAACGGCTCTGAGGCCGCGATCTTCCCGCTCATGACGATGTTCAAGGAGCGCCTGAAGGCCATTTTCGGAGGCTCGATATGAGCTTCGAGACCGACTTCTGGGATGCCGTCACCGGGGATGCGACACTAGCTGCTCTCATCGGCGACCGTCTCTACCGGGACAAGATAGAGGAGGACCCGACTCCTCCCTACGTCGTGGTCTTCCAAGTTCATGGACGCCCGGAGCAGGCGTTCCCGGGGAACGTTGTGATCGACGTTCCAGTCCTTCAGTTTCGCATCATGTCGACGGACGAAGACGAGAGCGTCGCCGTTCGTCAAGCGCTGCGCGGGGCGCTCATAGCCAGTGGGTACCCGGTCTTCTTTGAGGACGACCAATCGGGCACGGACATGCTCAGCAGTCTCTATCGTCGAGACATGACGGTGAGGGTCTCTCATGGCTGATGTGGATCTCACCAAGATGATGCCCCTGCTCGTCTCGATGCGCGCGATGTGCGATGCGCTGCTGCTCGAGATAGCAGACCAAGGGCATAGGCCGATGAAGCGATCGGGGAAGGGCCTCGGACTGCTTCCCAAGGACGACGATGAAGGCCAGGAAGAGAAGCCCCATGTTCACCGGCTCTTGCCGGGGATGGGGCCTACTGGAATCTGCGAAGACTGCGGCAAGAAAGTGCCGAGAGAGGACGTCGATGATGGGTGACTACTGGGCGCTTGTCGATCTGCACTATCCGGCCGGCAGCGTCGAACGCAAGAAGGCGGCAACGAAGAAGAAGGACGGCAGTTGGCCGGTTCCTGGAGTGGACTACGTGGAAGAGTTCGTCGGTCCTGGGGACAAACTCGTTCACGCCGCTCCTGAGACGATCAAGGCGTACCTGAGCCACGGCCGCGACGTGGTCACGGATGTCTCTCCGAAGCGAGAGGCAGACGCAAGGACGAAGCCTGAGAAGGAGGTGGCCTCATGACGAAGAGAAGCTCCAAGCATGTCGCGTTCCTCCTCTGTGGAGCCGTCGACCTGACGTCGATCAGCAAGAAGCTTGAGTACGAGGCTGGGCTCCCGATCAAGGATACGACTTCCTTCGGAACCGATGAACCTCAGTTTGAGCAGGCAGGTATGCGGACGTTCGCTTTCAGCGGGTACGAGGGCTGGTACGACGACGATCAGTACACGGCTGCTTCCGACCTCGTCAACGCGGCCGGAGACGAGCATGTCTTCATGCTCGCGCTTGAGGGGAACACGCAGGGCGTCATCTGCCTGTGCGCCGGTGGAGTCCTCTATCCGGCCTTCAAGGTCATTCAGGCTCAAGGCGATCTCCATATGGCGGCTCCTGAGTTCTCCGTCAGTGGCGGGGTCGATGCTGCAACGATCATCGCAGCTCTCGCAACGCGCGCGGGCGACCTGACGACTGAGGCTACCTATGTAGACCTCGGGGCGGAAGGGGGCGGGACAACCGGCGCGACCTTCTACATGGCCTGCACGGAACTCGCTCTGACCGGAAGCACCAACCTCATCATCTCGGCCGAAGACTCCGTCAACCACATCGACTGGGCCGCGCACACGGCGTTCACAGCTCTGACTCTCGTCGGTGCTGAGAAGAAGGTAGCCACCGACATGACCGTCAATCGCTACTTCGCATACAAGCAAGTGTTCACAGGGTTGGCGGGAGCGCCGTCCTGCAAAGCCGTCGTGGCGATCAAGGTCAACGACCCGCACTAAGAGAGAGGACTGATCATGGCTAAGCGTAGTTCAGTAGATGTCGTGTTCGAGGTCGATAAGGCAGATGCCGGC
>Ga0114918_10002514_pt1 | contig 16432 bp, 12 predicted proteins | sample LantaG_FD_87015 | JGI IMG/M metagenome (GOLD analysis project Ga0114918, IMG submission 87015) | Deep subsurface microbial communities from Baltic Sea to uncover new lineages of life (NeLLi) - Landsort_02402 metaG | ecosystem: Environmental > Aquatic > Marine > Oceanic > Sediment | place... | reverse complement strand
TTGAAACCTGACGCCGCGAGCAGGAGCCGTTCGATCTCAGCAAGAAAAATCTTCGTGAGTGCGGCGACGGCTCGGGGTCGGTCGGCCAGCATGCCCCGCAATCGCTTGGGCACGGAGATCACCCACTGCCGCACAGGCACCGGCGGGATGACGTGATCGGCGAGGTGGGCGGCGGTCTGGGCCATGTGGCGGCCGTTGCAGGACGGGCAGACGCCGCGGCCCTTGCAGGAGAAGGCCACGACGAACGCCTGGCCGCAGCCCGTGCAGCGAGCACGAGCGAATCCGAAGCAGAGGAGCCCGCACTGAAGATAGCCGCGGAGTTCGTCCTCAACGTCTGCCGGCACGGGCCGCTCGGCGTCTCGCCACTCAAGCCAGCTCTCGAGGTTCTCGGAGACCACTTTGTGGAGCGGCGTCTTCTCGGGCCGGCGCCGCTCGTAACGACGGGACGCCGCGGGGCATCGGTGCGGGCGGAGGCGGCAGCGTGCGGGTGCCCGACTTCGAGGCTGCGATTGCCGAGGCCAATCAGACGGCCTATGGCCCGGGCGCCGCGGTCTTCTCCGACGACCCGGCCTGCTACGACCGCTTCCGCCGCGAAATCCGGGCGGGAATCGTGAACTGGAACCGCTAGACCACCGGTGCCTCCGCCCGGCTCCCCTTCGGCGGTATCGGCCGGAGCGGCAACCACCGCCCCGGCGGAGCATTCATGATCGACGCCTGTGCCGACCCGGTGGCCTCGCTCGAGCACGACCGGCTCACGCCCCCGCCCCCGGTTCCGGGGCTCGGCTAACGACGAGCGGCGATAGGCCTGCTCGCCTCCGGCAGCGGGATCGTCCACTCGGCCTGTCAGACCTGTGGTCATTTCGGCGGGACGCGGGCCGCCAGGAGCCCGAGATCGAACGCCCGGGCCACGGCCTGCGTGCGATCGCTCACGCCGAGCTTGGTGATAATGCCGGCAACGTGCACCTTCACGGTATGGGTCGTGATCCCCAAGAGGCGACCGATGTCGGCGTTGGTGAACCCCTCGCGGAGCAGGCCGAGCACCTCCACTTCCCGCGGCGTGAGCCCGCTGGCGGTCGATGGTCGCGGGTTGGCATCGATGATCTTGTCGCGACTGACCGGATTGCCCCCCCGCGAGACGTCGCGGATCGCGGTTAACAGTTCCTGGTGTCCGATGTTCTTCGTCACATAGCCATTGGCTCCGGCCGCGAGGGCACGGGTCATGTCGTCGGCGGAGTCGGACGATGTGAGCATCAGCACACGGGCCCGCGGATCGATGTCCCGCAGGAGCTTGAGCGTTTCGATGCCGTCAATGCCATGCATGGTCAGGTCGAGAAGGCAGACATCAGGGCGATGCTCCTGCCAGAGCCGCACCGCCGCCTTTCCGTCATCGGCCTGGGCCACGACCTCGAAATCCCCGGCGGACGCCAGCAAATTCGCCAGCCCCGCCCGCATGACGGCGTGATCATCGACGAGCAACAGCCGAATCATTCGGACGGGCATGCGAGGCTCCGGACGGGAACCTGACAGGTCCCTATATGCCAGTATGGCAGGGGCTACAGCACAGCCACACTAGCCAGATGGCGGATGGCGGCCGACGCGGGGGCGGGGTTGAATCAGAGTTGGTTCTGCTCTGCTGTGTGGCTGCCCAGCAGTGCGTGTTCCGAGGCCCATGATGATCCGTCTGGCTCTTGCGGTCTGTGCCCTGTGTTGTGGAGGTCCGCTCGCCGCGGAACCCATGGCTCGGCTCCGGACGGCCAATGTTTTCGCCGACTCGATGGTGCTGCAACGCGACCGACCGGCACCGTTCTGGGGCCAGGCGGCTCCCGGGGCGGACGTGACGGTTGCCTTCCAGGGACAGTCGCAGCGAACCATCGCGGATGCCGAGGGCCGCTGGCAGGTCGTGCTCGCCCCCCTGGCGGCCGACGCCGCGCCGGCAATGCTCACGATCACGTCGGGCGGCGAGCGTGTTGCCATCGATGACGTGCTTGTGGGCGACGTCTGGATTCATGCAGGCTGCGTGTTTGCCCGCACCACCGCGCGGCTGCGGAACGCCGAGCAGAAGATCGCGAAGGCGACCTTTCCCCAGGTACGCCTCCTGCGGCCCGATGCCCATGGCTCCCTCCTCCCTGTCGCCGACATTCCGCCGCCCGGCCGCTGGGTGCCGATGGCGCCGGAAACGATTGCCAACGTCTCGATCGCCTGGTATCTAGGCCGGGAGTTGCACGCGGCCAGCGGCGCCCCCGTGGGCCTCGTGCTCACCAGTCGCGGCTCGCTACCCCACGAGTGGCAGGCCTGGACCCGCGATCCGGCGAACGCGAGGCAGGCGCAGACGCTTGAGGCGCTCGCCGCCAGGTTGCCCTCCGACATCGCTAGTGCCGAATTATGGCTGGCTTGGCTCGGCCGCCGGCGACACGCGACCGACGCGATGGATCTGTTTCCGCTGCCGGCATACGTGCCGGCGACATGGCATGGCGAGCCGCCGGCGTTCAACGACACGTCTTCAGCAGTCTATAACGCCGCGATCGGGCCGCTCGTGCCACTGGCCATCCGCGGCGTCGTGTTCCAAGCCGACTTCGACCGCCCGATGCCGCCGGCAGCCGGTGCGTTCGTGAAGCTCGTCGAGTCCTGGCGGCAGGCGTGGCAGCGACCCGGCCTGCCGTTCGTGATCCCCGGCACGCTCGTCACGCACGATCGCGCCGGAATCATCGCCGAAGCGATCCGTGGAGCCGCCGACCTGCCGGGCGTCAGCACGCTCGCGCCCCCCGAGGACACGACCGAGTTTACGAGCGAACCGTTCTGGCAATCCGTGGCGGAGGCGGCCCTGGCGATTCCTCCCGATCCCGCCACGGCCCCCGTTGTCGCCCCGTGGCCGGCCGTGGCGGCCGTTTCAATGGATGCGGCCCCGGTTCGCCGGCCCCTGGAAGTCGCAAGTCTCTTCACCGATCACATCGTGCTCCAATGCGACAAGCCGGTGAAGATCTGGGGCTGGGCCGAGCCCGGCGAGACGGTGCAGGTGCGATTCGCAGGGCACGAGGCCGCGGCCCGCGCCGCCGCTGACGGCCGTTGGGATGCGGTGCTGCCCGCGCTTCCGGCCACCGCGGAGCCACGCACGCTCGAGATCTCGGCGGCAACAGACAGGCTCACCATCTCAGATGTCGTCGTCGGCGAGGTCTGGATCAACTCCGGTCAGTCGAACTCGGGCTACGTCCACTCCGCCTGCCTGGGATTCATGGAGGAGCAACCGCAGGCGCACCTGCCCGCGATCAGGTATTTCGCGCACGTGCGGACCGGCAGCCCCTGGCCGCAGCGGCGTGACGTCGGCTCGTGGGTCGTCGTGTCGCCGGAGACGGCCGGCTCGATCTCGGGTATGGGCTACTGGTTTGCGAAGACGATCCACACGAAGCAAAACGTGCCGGTCGGGATCATCGAAGCGAACCAGGGGGGCTCTTCGATTCTGCTTTGGATGAGCGATGCAGCGCTGGCCTCGTCGCCGCGGTTCGCCACGCTTGCCGCCGAACGGCGTAATTTTCTCAAGCGAAAGATCACAGAACTCCCGCTGGCCGAGGAAACGGTCCGCACATGGGTCGCAGCCGCCAGAACCAACGCGACGCTCGCTCGCCCACTGCCGCCACTGCCGATCGACGCCGGTCCGCGCGGGCCATTTTCCAAGCCGCTCTCGATGCGGGGCTGCCTGCTCTATAACGGCATGATTCACCCGATGATCGGTTTCGGTGTCCGCGGCGTGCTCTGGAACCAGGGCGAGGCCGACACGGGCCAGACGCAGGGGCCGCTCTACGGTGACCTGCTGGCCGCGATGGTGGCCGACTGGCGACACTCGTGGGGCGATGAGCTTGCGTTCTATGTCGTGCAAATGCCAGCGGTGAAGGGCCGGCCCGGACTCACCGACATGTGGCGGTCGCAGACACAGGCCGTGGCGAACATTCCCAACAGTGGCATGATCGTCTGCAACGACATCTCGATGGCCGGTTCTCCCGAGCCGGTCGCCATTCATCCGCCCGATAAGCGGAGCGTGGGGGAGCGGCTCGCGCGGCTGGCGCTCGTGCGCACCTACGGCGAACAGGGCATGGTCGATGCGAGCCCGATGATGCTCTCCGTGGGCCGCGACGGCAGTCGCGTCGTGGTCACGTTCTCGAGCCTGGGCGACGGCCTGACTACCCGCGACGGCATGCCCTCCGACTCGTGGGAAATCGCCGGGCCCGATGGTGCGTTCGTGCCCGCCACGGCCGAGATCGATCGTGACCGCGTGATCGTGTCGGCCGGTGCCGTCGCCGAGCCTGCGCAGGTGCGACTCGGCTGGCGCCCCGACTCGAACTGCAACCTCGTGAATAGCGCCGGCCTCCCAGCGCTGCCGTTCACGGCAACGGTGGCCGTCGGTTCGACGTATCACGTGGCACCGACAGGCGACGACACGGGCCCGGGCACGGCAGCCAGGCCGTTCCTCACGATCCAGCGGGCAGCCGAGGCCGCCCACCCGGGCGACACGGTGCTCGTGCATCCCGGCATCTATCGCGAACGGGTCGCCCCGCCGCGCGGCGGCGTCGAGGGCAAACCGATCGTATTTCGATCGCTCCAGCGGCACGCAGCGATCATCAAGGGTTCCGACGTGTGGACGACCGAGTGGGTCGATGAGAGCGGCGGCATCTGGTCTGGCGCCGTCGATGAATCGCTGTTCACCGACACGGCCCACGCGGATGGCGCCAACCCGTTTCGCATCGCCTCATCAGCGACGCCGTGGGGCCGCGACGGCCGACCGGAGCACGCCCGTGCCGCGGCCGGTGCCCAGGGATTTGGAAAGGACGCAGATCCCGACCTGGTCTACACGCTTGGGCAGGTATTCGTGGACGGCACGATCCTGAAACAGGTGCCGTTCCGCGAGGAACTGGCCGAGGCGCCGGGGTCGTGGTGGTTCAATGCGGCCTCCGGCCGGCTGTTCGTCCATTTTCCTCGCCGAGTCGACGGGGCCCCATCCCGCCCCCAGGACCACTCTGTCGAGATCTCGACCCGTCGCCGGATCTTTGCGCCGCATGTCCGCGGCCTGGGCCACATCGAGGTCGAGGGCTTCGTGCTCGAGCACTGCGGCAACCAGTATCCGGCCGACTTCTGGCGCCGCGACAAGCCGGAGTGGCAGCAGGCCGGCGCGATCGGCCCGCGCAGCGGCCACCACTGGCGGATCAGTCACAACGTGATTCGCCATGCCAATGGCATCGGCATCGATCTCGGCGCGGAAGGTTCGACCGAGGCCGACCTAGAGCGGCCGGTGCCCGGCCATGCGCGTGATGCACAGTTTCGACGGCACCCGCCGGGCTACCACGTGGTCGAGGGCAATGAGATTCTCGCCAACGGCGCCGCCGGCACGGCCAACTACGGCGGCACGCACCTCATCCTCCGCCGCAACGTCGTGATGCGGAACAATGCCCTGGGGTTCACCGGCACGAAGCGTTGGGAGAGCGGCGGCATCAAACTGCACGCGCCGCATCATTCGGTGATCGAGGGCAACCTGATCGCCGACAACTTCGGCCGCTGGGGGCTGTGGCTCGACGGCGGCGCGGGTGAGCGATCGCGGGTGATGGGCAACGTCGTGATCGGCCACGAGGTGGGTGTTGATTTCGAGATCGGCAGCAAGGCTTCGTGTCTGTTCGCAAACAATCTCCTCATCGACAATGCGATCGGCATCCGGTTTCGCGAGTCGGGGGGCGTCACGGTGGCCCACAATACGATCGTGGGCTCGACGGTGGCGGCGATCGACTGGCCATTCGATGTCGCGCGGCCCGGCACCTGGAGCGCAGCCGATGTCGGCATCTACAACAATTTGCTCGCCGGCACTGGAAAAGCGATCGTGACGGTGCCCGCTGCCGATCATGCGACATACGCCAACCGTCGCTTCGACGGCAATCTCTACGGCTTCGCCGCCACGGCCGACGCTTGGGCCATCGCGAAGCAGCCGCTCGATTTTGCCTGCTGGCGTGACGCATGGCGCACGGTCAATTCCGGCACCGGCTGCGACGAGTGGAGCGTGGCCGTGGGCCCGATCACGAGCGCGTTCGACCGAGCGACCGGCCGGCTGATCATGAACCTGCCGGCAGGTTTCTCGCCCTGCGGTCCGCAGGAAATCCCCGGCCTCGCAGCCACCGACCTTCCGGCCGACATCGCCGGCCAGCGTCGCATGCCTTCAGGCCCACCGATCCCCGGCGCCTGGGCCGACCTCGAGCCGGGCGAAAACACTTTCTGGCTGCCAACGCCACTGCCGAGCCCGAAGGGGATGGCGGACCTGCTCGATGGTCGCTGCCGACCCTAGCCAGGTGGCGGATGGTCCGCGGATCGCCCGGGGTTGATAATACGTGTGGTCCAGGGAGGCTTCTCGTTGATGGTTGAGCTGTCATTTTTGCCGCGAGTGGTCTGCCCCGGGCCCCCGGCACGGCTGCGGCCAAGGACCGCATTTACGCTTGTCGAGCTCTTGGCGACGATCGGGATCATCGCGCTGCTGATGGGCCTGCTACTGCCGGCCGTCCAAGTCGCCCGAGAGGCAGCCCGCCGCACGAAGTGCGGCAACAACCTCCGGCAGTTCGGCCTGGCCCTCAACGCCTACGAGAGCAGTAATGGCACCTTCCCGCCGGCCTCCGATATCCGCGTGCCGGCCAACTGCCGCGAGGTCCACTCAGGCACTTGCCGCGGGACGGCGGTCTATTACCTGATCATGCCCCAGCTCGAGCTGCAGGCGATCTTCGATGCCTACAACGGTCTGGGAATGCCCGACTCTCCATGGGGCAGCGACCGGGGCATATGGATCGGTTCCCCGGCCGCACAGCGGGCCATTTCGGTCTACCAGTGCCCGAGCGAAGGCCGCTGGACGGGCATCCTGACGCGGCGGGACTACTACGGAGTGACTGGCGGCGTCACGAAGGCGGCCGCTGCCCACTTCGGCGATGTCTATGACAACGGCATCTTCGCGGTCAACCGATTCCTCGCGGCCGCTCAGATCCGCGACGGCCTCTCGCAGACACTGGCGGTTGGCGAGAGTCGTCATTCCCACGCCAATTGCTCGAACGGGCAGGGAGGGCCGGGGCCCTGCACATGGGTCTGGGGCCATGCCCAGACCGGCGTCGACACCGCGCGGGCGCACGGCTGGCACATCGGCCGCGGTTTCCGCTCGGCCAAGTATCCGATCAACACCGCGCTCGATCCCACAAACTACCGGATCGGCAACGAGTTCCCCTTCGGCAGCGTCCACCCCGGCGGGGCGGGCTTCGTCTTCGCCGACGGCCACACCGCCTTCATCGCCGACACGATCGACGGCCACGTCTACGGCCGGCTGGCAACCCGCAATGGCCGCGAGGTGATTCCCGCCGATGCCTATTGAGCACCGCCAGTCCCGCATCTTTCCCCTGCTGGTAGCGGCTCTAGGCGGCCTGCTTCCCGGATTCCTCGGTGGCTGCGGACGGCGGCTGCCGGCGGTGGCCAAGGTGTCGGGGATCGTGACGATCGACGGTCGCCCGGTCGTCGGTGGAATCGTGATGTTCCGCCCCGAAAGAGGCCGTTTCGCCGTCGGTACGACCGACTCCGCCGGCCACTACAACCTCACCACCTTCCGGCCCGGCGACGGGGCGATTCTCGGGCGGCATATCGTGACGATAGACGCTCGAGAGGACAACGAGGGCCGGGCACCTCGGGCAATGTCGGCCGAGGAGGAGTTCCAAAAGGCCGAACAGCTGTATCCCACGCACCCGCGGGTCCTGTGGGTCGTGCCAGAACGGTACGCCCAGGAGGCGACGACCCCGCTCGTGGTCAAGGTCGAGGCGACCGGCAACCGCCTCGATTTCCCGATTTCGATCGACAAAAACCCCAAATATAAAGCCTTGCAGGCACCCTAGCCAGGTGGCTAATAGTCCCCGCGGGGCCGCAGTCATATAGTCGAGTGCTGTGGAGGGTGCCCGGGGTTAGGACTCTCATTCTTGGGAACCAAAATTTATTGACTTCGGAGGTGAAGCCGATGAGATCCTATTACTCAGCTGAACTTTGGGTACGGGAAATCCGAGGCTTGTGTCGTCCGCGGCAAAAAGGGCACGCTCTCTTGTGTGTGTCCGCCGTACTCGGCGTGGTAATCGCTGCTACGGGCCATGCGGCCGTGATCAGCACGACGGGCAGTTCGACAGATCTCGGTAATACCCTCACGTGGAGCGGCGGCGTCACCCCCGGGGCGGGCGACACCGCCAACTTCATCAACGCGGGCACCTACACCGCCTCGAATGGCTCGACCTTCACTTTCGGGGGCATGACCTTCAACGCGGCTGCCGTCGAGATCAACCCGGCCGCCGGCAACGCGATCACGATCAATCTCGGGACCGGCGGGCTGGGGGGAACCACCAACGTGAATCGGCTGGGGAACACCAACAATCTCGTCACGTTAGCCCTGGCGGCGAACGACCAGACCTGGTCGATCGCCTCGACCAACACCGGTGCGAATATCACCGGCACGGCCACCGTCGAGTTGACGGCTACAGACCAAACGTGGTTGCGAGGCAACAACAGCGGCTTCACCGGCACCTGGAAGGTGAGCGCAGGAGGAACCGTTTATGCCGATGGAATTATTCCAAACCAGCTCGGAGGTCAGGGTTCGACGGTCGAGCTGCTCAACGATGGGAAACTGCGGTTGGGCGGAACCGGCGTAGCGCGAACTTTCTCCGCTGAAACTAGCATCGAACTCGCCGGTAATGGCGAAATTTTAGCACAGCAACCGGCCTCTGGAGGAATCGACTCAACCGTCACCACATCGCAGCCAATCTCGGGCCCCGGCAACCTCACCCTGGAGGGATTGTTCCCTCGTAACAATGCCAAGACCATCCTCAATCTCGGCGGCAATATCACGCACACCGGCGACACCATCGTGAAAGGTGGCAGTGATGCAAGCCATCCCTTCACGGTGAATCTCACCAGCTCAAGCTCCATGACGTTCACGATCGGGGCCAACGGTGTCAACAACTCGATCCTCGATCAATCGGGGGCGGGATTCAACGACCTCACCCTCGACGGCTCCTTCGTGTTCAACCGCTCCGGGGCCTCGATCGCCGCTGGCAACGCCTGGACGATCGTCGGTTCTGGCTTTGACAGCCTCGCCTATGGACAGAACTTCTCGGTCCCAGGCTTTACGGAGGAGACCCCCGGCCAGTGGACCCTCGTTGATGCCGGCACCACCTGGAGCTTCAGCGAGTCCACCGGCAACCTGACGATCGCCGTCGTGCCCGAGCCTTCGGGGCTGCTCCTGGCAGCCTCCAGCTGCGGCCTCCTTGTCTGGTGGCGACACCGACGCCGCTGCGGCTGATGGGTCGGAATTCGCCATCGTCCGCATCAACGAGGAGGCCCGTCGGCTTTGCCAGAAGCACGGCTTCGCCTTGAACGATCTCTATGCCCTCGTGGCCGATGACATCGACGCGCTGACCGTCACCAAGGGCAACGCCATCCTTTCCAAGGCCGTAGCCGTCGCGATCCAGACGGCCTGCGAAGGCAGCAAGCCATGAGCAGTCTCGAACGGCTGCAACGAATGCTATAGTAGAGGGCATGGTCAGTGGAGGACACCCATGCACATGATGCCGGCCTACGTCGCCGTCGCAGGATTGTGCCTGCCGATCGCCAGACCGCTCAGGGCGGAGGAACAGCCGCGCGTGGTTTCTAAAGTCGCAGCCGTGGTTCGCGGTGGGGTTGGGACCGAGGCGGGCACGGTTCGTGTCCGCGGCATCGTGACGCTGGCTTACAGCGACAACTCCGCCTTCGCGATCCAGGATGACTCGTGGGGTATCTGGGCAACGACGTTTCGGTTGCCCGAGGACGCACCCGAGCGGGCCACCCGCAAAGGACTGCGGGCCGGCGATGTCGTCGAGGTGTCCGGCACGCTCGACCGCGGCGGCTACGCCCCGCTCATTCTCGTGGACGAACTGCTGGTCGTCGGCCACGAGCCCCTGCCGGAGCCGCTGGCGGCCGACCTGCCCCGGCTCTTCCGTGGCGGCGACAACTGCCGCCGCGTGGCTATGGAGGGCGTCGTGCGGGCCAGTCGCTCGGACGGCCGCTATGACGGCCTGATCCTCGACGTCGATGCAAGACGAATCCGGGCCCGGTTCTCGCCGGACATGCCGCGAGACAAAGCCGCTGATCTGATCGACGCCACGGTGCGGCTAATCGGCGTGACGGCCGCCGTCCGCAATGCACGCGGCGAGTTTCTCTGCCCGTCGCTGTCTATCGGGTCGGCCACCGATATCGAGGTCGTGGAGGCGGCTCCCGGCCCTCCCTTCGCAGCCCCGCTGATCCCGCTCGAACGCATCGCCCAGTTCAGCGGCGCACCACTCCCGCGGCATCGAATCCGCACCCGCGGCACGGTGTCGGCGGCGTTGCCGGGCAAGATCGTGTTCCTCCAGGCCACAGCGGGCGGGTTGCGGGTGCAGGTGTCGGCGATCTACGACTCAAGTCCCGGAGATGGCATCCGGCCGGGAGATGTCGTGGAAGTCGCGGGCTTCCTCGACATGAGTCGCCAGATCGCCGGACTTGCCGAGGCGGTCGTGCGCCGCACCGGCCGCGAACAGCCGCCTGCACCACAGTCTGTCACGCCCGACGAGATCACCGCGATCAACGTCACTTCCCGGCGGACCGGCGAGATCGCCACGCCCGGCGACTTCGACGGCTGCCTCGTCACGTTTCCGGCGCGGGTCGTGGAGGTGAAGCCGTCGGATAGTGCGGGCCAGATTGCGCTCTCCAGCGGCAACAGCACGCTGACGGCGCTGCTCGACAACGCTTCGTTCAAGGACATCTCCACCATTCAGCCGGGCAGCGACGTCCAGGTGACGGGTGTGATACAGATGCAGCTTCAGGGCGAAGAGGGACTGCGGTCGGTTTCGTCTGATCCGGTCGTGCAACAGATGTCGCTTCTCCTTCGCTCAGCTGACGACGTGATCGTGCTCCGGGCGCCCTCGTGGTGGACGGCCGCCCGCCTCGCCGCGCTCCTCGGCGCGGTGGCGGCCGTGCTCGCCGCAGCGCTTGTTGGGCTGGCGGTCCTGCGCCGCGAGGTGCGGTCCACCACGCTCCGGCTGGCCGACGAGATGCAGTCGCGCCGGAATGCCGCGATCGAGTTTCAGGCGACACTGCGGGAGCGCAACCGGCTCGCGGCCAATCTCCACGACACGCTCCTTCAGACGCTCCGCGGCATCGACTTCCAGCTCGGCGCCTGCCAAACCCAGGGCGACAAGCCCACGGGTGATCCCTGGGAATACCTCGACGTCGCCCGCAAGATGGTGAACCACGCGGCCGAGGAGCTCCGCGGCTCGGTCTGGGCGCTCCGCACGATGCCGGTGGCGGGCAAGTCGTTCGGCGAGTCGCTCGAGGCGATCGCCCGGCAGACCGGCCACGGCCATGCCGAACACATCGCCGTCCGCACGAGCGGAGCAGCCTTCGAGGTGCCGCAGTTCGTGGCGGGCAACCTCTTGCTCGTGGCCCAGGAGGCGATCTACAACGCCCTCGCGCACGCCGATGCGGGGCAGATCGACGTCGACGCCGCCTTCGACGCCGCCACCGGCATGGTGGAAATCACGATCGTGGACGACGGCCGCGGCTTTGCGAAGGGCTCCCAATCGGGTCCAGACCAGGGCCACTTCGGCCTCATCGGCATGTGGGAACGGATCGAGCGGCTGGGCGGCGAGTTTACGATCGCCTCGCGGCCGGGCGCCGGCACGACCGTCAGGGCAAAAGTGCGGAAGCATGACTACGACTCGCGGATCGACGCCGGTGAGCCCGTATCGCCCCATGCCTGATCCCAAGCCCGGCCCGGCGGGTTTTGCAGCAGTGTGGGCCGGACGACGTTCTTCGTGCCCGACCTGCCCGAGCCTCCGTGAGTCAGCGGCTTAAAATGAGACGGATAGCCCGGTCAATGGCACTCCTGCAACGGTCGTCCGGCTGACGGACCGCCCTTGAGCAGCGAGATTAGGGGGTTTCGGCCGTCCGGCGGCGGTTCGCCAGAACGCCGCGCATCCCCCTGCGGTGGCGTTTTTTCTCGCGTCTGCGGAGCCCGTGTCCCAGTCGGCCGTTCCCGGGGCTGCGGCGGCTTGCGGCCGGTACCGCTCAGACGCTGTGGATATCGATTGCGGGCAGTTCGTCGGGTGCCGCTTGCAAGAAGTCGCGGTCGTCATGGGCCTGAATGAGCTCGTCCCAGGCGGTGTGAGGGCCGCGGGCGGGCGAGACGGGCGGCGGTGCGAGCGGTTCACTCAAGTGGGTGAGGATCTTCTGGATGGGCCCCGGTTCGGTGATGAACGCGATGAGCCGGATGTCGCCACCACACAACCCGGGCATTCAAGCGGAAACTCCTCCCCCACCCGGGCCGTGAGTTTCGCCCAGGCAATCCGGGAGGTGTCGTGCGAGCGGGGCTTAAGCGTCGCGTGGTTCGCATCGCAGCATCCTTCCGTGCCGTGACCGTCGCCCCCATGCTCGCCGGTCGTGACCTCGCGTTGCTTACCGACGTTGCCGATTGCCAGCGCCGTGACGGCCCGCCTGAGCTTGTGGTTCGGCGCAAATACTCCGTGATACCGATGCCGGTGCTTCCGCGGCGGCGGGACGAGATCGGCGAGCCGGTCCAGAAACTGAAACGGCGTGAGCTCGACGAGTGCGATCATTGGCTGGCTATGGAAGATGGGACGCTGGCTCGTTTTGCGGGTCATCGTGGGCGGTATCGTCTATCAGCTCAAATTTTCGCCATTGATCGTACAGGGCGTCTCGCCAACACGTCAGACAGTTGTGTCTACCGTGATGGGAACAGGCACCCTCGAAGCACGAGTTTCCACGACGATCAGCCCCAAAATTGCTGGGCGAATCGGTGAAGTCTTCGCCGATCAAGGGGACACGATTGAAGAAGGTCAGTTGCTTATCCAACTCGACGACGAAGAACTTCAACAGCAGGTCGAGACTGCTCAAGCGAGTTTGGAAGCGTCGAGGGCGGCGCTGCAACGCGTGATGGCGGACATGAATCGCGCCATCGCAGTCTTCGAGCAGTCAGGGCGGCATCATGCTCGTATGCAATCGTTGAAAGAAAAGAAAGCAACGACCCAAGAGGTCGTGGATCAAGCAGTTGAGTCACTAGCGATCGCCACAGCGGACGTAAATCGGGCGGAAGCCGCTATCACGGAAGGGCAGAAAGGAGTACTGGCAGCGGAAAAAACACTGGAGTATCACCGGGCACGACTGGCAGACACGACCATTAAAGGACCTTTTGGCGGACTTGTCGTTGATCGACAGCGGGAGGGGCTGGGGCGTCAGCCAGGCATTCGCGGCCGGTGATCAGCAGGCGATTCTCCGCTACCTGATCCTCTGGATCGGTGCTGTCTTCATCTCGATCCTCATCCACGAGATGGGCCACGCCCTCGTCTATCGCTTTTTCGGGCAGGCCACGCAGGTCGTGCTCTATCACTTTGGCGGCCTCACGGTGCCGACGCTCTGGGACCGCCGTGGGGCGCGGCTGCCACAGCAGCAGTTTCTCGTGTCGGCGGCCAGTCCGTTGGCGCAACTCATGTTCGTCGCCGTGCTCATCGCCGTGCTCAAGATGGCCGGGTATGCCGTGCCGATTCTGATCCAAGCGATCGGGAGCCGACTGGGTCTGTATGACGGCGACCGGATTGAGTCGCCGTTGCTCTTCGCACTCATGTACTTCCTGCTGCAGGTCAACATCTTCTGGCCGCTTCTGAACCTCATGCCCGTGCCGCCGCTCGATGGCGGTCAGATGGTGCGCGAGGGGCTGCTTACGATCGGTGTGCCTGATGCGGCCCGCATCGCCAACATCCTTGGCGTAGGCGTGGGGGGCGTGTTGGCCTGGGTCGCCTACACTCGCGGTGAGCCCTACCTCGGCATCATGTTCGCGATGCTGGCGGTATCGTGCTACCAGACGCTCTCCGGCGGCGGGCGGTGGCCCTGATAGGATTCCGTGGCATATTAGCCATCAGGCTAGTAGCGGGGGCTGGCTTCCTGAAGTAACCTTCGAGCAGTGGCGGGTGTGCGGTCTTCGCCAAGCTTGAGCGGAAAGAGTGATGCGTTCGACACGGCGGGCCTGGCTTTCGCAAGCGTGCAGTGGCTTCGCCGGTGGCATGCTGGTGACCGCCGGAAACGATTCCGTCCACGCCGCAGCGGTGTTGACGGCCGACATCTGTGTTTACGGTGGCACCGCCAGCGGAGTCATGGCGGCCATCGCGTCGGCCCGCGAAGGACTCCGGGTCGTCGTTGTGGAGCCATCCCGCTGGCTCGGCGGAATGACTGGCGGCGGGCTGAGCCACATTGACTGGGGGCGGCAGGAGGCGGTGGGGGGCACAACTCGCGGGATTCTCAAGCAGGGGCACAACGACCCCGAGTACCGGCGAGCCTTTGCGGCCTTGCTCGAGAAGTATGGCGTGGCCGTGGTCTTCGAACATCGCGTGCAGGCGGTGGACTGCCCAGAGGCGACCATCAGAAGCATCATTCTGGAGGAGGCCCCGCCTGACCGGCTGGGCTGCCCGGTTGCCGAGCCCACGCTGTCCGAGGCCTTGCAGGTCAACGCCCAGGTCTTTGTCGACTGCTCGTACGAAGGCGACCTGATGGCCCGCGCGGGCGTCAGCTACACATTCGGCCGGGAGGCGCGCGAGACCTATGGCGAGTCGCTGGCCGGCGTGCAGGAGCCGTTGGCCGTGTATGACATCGATCCCTATCTCGAGCCGGGAAGGCCTGAAAGCGGGCTCCTGCCGGTGCTGCAGGAGATGCCCGATCGGCCCATTGGTGCTGCCGATTCGCTCACCATGGGCTACGGCTTTCGTTGGAAGTACAGCAAGCAGCCCGATCAGTTGCCGCTGGATGCTCCCGATGACTACGACCCGCGGCTGTTCGAGGTCTACCGTCGCGGCTTCCGGGACGGCATCAACATGTTCATCGGCCGGAGGATGCGGAAGCTCGGAGTCTTCGAGGATGCCAGTGGAAATCCCTTCCAGATTGGCATGGGCAACCTCTCCCGAGCTCTCTGGGCGGCCACGGCATTTGGAAGTAACGCCGCGTATCCCGATGGCGACTACGCGACCCGTGCCCACATCTGGAAAGACCAGCAGAATTTTGTCCGTGGGCTGACCCACTTCATGCGGATGGATCGCTCGGTCAACGAGAAGTGGAAAACTGCCGCTCAGTCCATCGGTCTCGAACCGGGCATCTTCGATGACACAGCGGGCTATCCGCATCAGCTCTACGTGCGGGAAGCCCGCCGGATGCAGGCATCCACCGTGGTGACCCAGGCCGACATGGAGGGCAGAACCGACCCTGACGACTCCGTGGGCCTGGCCTCGTACGGCGTCGATGAATGGCCCTATGCCACCTATCCACTCGACGGCAAGGTGGCCCTTGCGGGCGGCTACTATTCGATGCTCACGCTGGATGAGGTGCATCGAGGAATCTACAAGATTAGCTACCGTGCGATCGTGCCCCGGCAGCAGCAGTGCACCAATCTACTGGTGCCGGTCTGCCTGTCGGCCAGCCATATCGCGATGACCTCGATTCGCATGGAGCCGGTGTGGATGATTCTCGGGGAATCAGCCGGAGTCGCGGCCGCCATGGCCGTAGCCGGCCGCCTTCCTGTCCAGCAGATTGATATCACAAGCCTCCAAGGGAAGCTGCGGGACCTCGGGCAGAAACTCGCACGGTAGAGTGATCAACGCCCTACCGCAGCGGTCGCCTGGTCGTTGAGTCGACGGATAACCCGGTCAATGGCACTTCCTCAAGCATGGCCGGACTGATGAGCGGCTCGTGAGTCGCGTGCTCCTGTCTCCCGGGTGAGCACCAGGCCTTCTCATCCCGCCTGCCTTTTCCCTCCGAGGTGGCGGTTTTCGGGCTTGTGCGCGGAGTCACTCCGAGTCCGGCTGCTTCGCGGCTTTGTCGTGACCTGGCGTCGGGCAGCGGTCAGAGGCCGTGTATGTCGATCACGGGCAGCAAAGTCTATCCGTCCCTGAAAGACGTCGCGGTCGTCATGGACCTGCACGAGCTCGCCCCAGTCGGTCGGCGGGCCTCGAGCCGGCGAGACGGGCGGTGGTTCGAGCGGTTCGCTGAGATGTGTGAGGATCTTCCGGATCGGCCCTGGCTCCGTGATGAACGCGATCAGCCGGATGTCGCCGCCGCACGCTGGGCACTCAGGTGAAAACCCTCCCCCACCCGCGCCATGAGTTTCCGCGGGAGGATAGCCCGGCCAATGGCACTTCCTCAACGGTCTTCCGGCCGATGAGCGACTCGTGAGCCTCGGGAGGAGCGGCCCGGGCGTCCGGAGCGGTTTTCTCGAAACGCCCCGCACCCCTTCGGTGGCGTTTTTCTCGCGTGTGCGCAGACCGCGTCCCAGTTCGCAGTTTCCCGACATGCGTGGGTCGCGTCCGGCACCGCTCAGAGGCTT
>Ga0114918_10002513_pt1 | contig 16432 bp, 10 predicted proteins | sample LantaG_FD_87015 | JGI IMG/M metagenome (GOLD analysis project Ga0114918, IMG submission 87015) | Deep subsurface microbial communities from Baltic Sea to uncover new lineages of life (NeLLi) - Landsort_02402 metaG | ecosystem: Environmental > Aquatic > Marine > Oceanic > Sediment | place... | reverse complement strand
GTATGCCAGCGGTTGACCGTACTGTGGTACTGAAGACCCGGATCGCCGCATATTCTTGTGCCCTCGGCAATCAAATCCATCAGCTCGCGAGCCGAATGCTCTTCCATTTTCTCGCCGGTCGTTACAGCATGGGTTGTCCATGTGGCATCTTTCTCCACCGCCTGCATGAATTCGTCGGTCACGCGGACGGACAGATTGGAATTCTGGAACATGACGCTGCTGTACGCCTCGTTGTTGTAATCCCCGTCGTAGCCGGCCTCGATAAGCACCCAGGCCTTTTTCTCTTCCTCGGTCTTGCAGGTAATGAATTCCTTTATATCGGGATGGTCAACCTTGAGCGATTGCATTTTTGCGGCCCGGCGTGTTTTCCCGCCCGATTTAATCACCGCCGCGATCTGGTCGTAGACCCTCATAAAGCTCAAGGGTCCCGACGGTTTGCCGCCGCCGGAAAGCTTCTCTTTGCTGCTTCTCAGTGTTGATAAGTCGGTTCCGGTTCCCGAGCCGTGCTTGAACAGCATCGCTTCGCTGGCCGCAAGGCGCATGATATCTTCCATCGAGTCCTTGACCGACTGTATAAAACAGGCGGAAGCCTGCGGGTATTCGTAGCTGTTCTCACAGGCGACGGCCTCTTTACGCTCCGGGTCCCAATGGAAATTATGCTTTCCGCCGGAAACGCCATAGACGTCTAAAAGACCCACGTTGAACCACACGGGAGAATTAAATGACCCGTATTGATTCACGCAGAGCCATGTCAATTCGTTGTAGAATATCTCGGCATCTTCATCAGTGCTGAAGTAACCGTCTTTTCTGCCCCTGTCGGCGATAGCTTTGCAAACGCGATGGACGAGCTGCTTGACGGAATTTTCCCGCTGGCCGGATTCTCCGTCACCGTAAAAGTATTTGCTGGCAACGACTTTTGTCGCTAATTGACTCCAGCATGTCGGCACCTCGATGTTGTCCTGCTCGAAGATGGCCTGGCCGTCATCGCCTGTGATCTTGGCCGACCGAGTCTCCCATTCAAGCTCGTCGAATGGATGAGTGCCCGGCGTCGAAAAAAATTGTTCTACCTTCAATCCCATAGTTTCGGAGGCTCCTATGGACGTTTCCGGCTGTGTTTTCTTAGCTCTGAAAGGATTTCCAGGCTCAAATTGGTTCGACATTTATACGCCTCCGTGCGAAAAATTCGGACTACAATATATAGAATAATAACCGGGAGATACGCCAGATATAGTGGTAAAACCCGTTAAACAAGTATCGGCAGATTAATCGCAATTTGATAATGTGTAAAGACGAAAATCTGAATTTTTTGGCGCGATCTCTTTCGCTTTGTTCTTAGTCCTTGCAGTTACTGAATCTATGATGAAAAAAAAATTTTCATCTTCTTGAAATGACTGTGCACTAAACGATGATCATAATTTTGTTGCTTCGAGCCAGCGCTGTGCTATCCATGCATGCGCCCAGACGTAAGGATGAACCATGTCATCGGAGAATTTTTCCGGCGGAACTTTCTTGATTTTCTTATCGATCAACTCCTGCAAGGGAACCAACACGGCATCAAATTCTTCCGCTAAAGCACGAACGGCGTGAATATATTGCTGTAGAGCTTTGTACGCCGGATTCGTTTTATCATCGCAGAACATGAAAGGCTCTATCAATATCAAGCGGCAATTATATTTTCCCTTAACGAGCGTAAGTAACCGTTTGTATGTTAGCTGATATTCATCGAGCAATCCGGCCTCATCCGGCCTGTCTGTATATTGACGGAAAACATCGTTAATTCCGATAAGTACGCTCAGGATGTCCGGCTTGTGATTAAGGCAGTCTTTTTCCCAGCGCTCTTTCAAATCGCGAATCGTATCACCGCTGATACCAGTATTGATAATGCCGAGATTGTAATCGGGATACTTTGCTAATAGCCGGTACGCAACAAAATGCACATAGCCATATCCGTAAGGTCTGTGAGCCGCCTCAAGCCTGCCGGCGTCGGTTATACTGTCTCCAATAAATACAATTGATGAATTCGGTTTCAGTTCAATCTTCGTTTGCATCCTTCATCCTCGGTTAATCCGTTTATTTTATAGAAATGTAGATTTTATCGGTACATATTCGACTGGCAAGTTTTTTATGCACAAACATCAGCAAAAGGATCGCTTAATTATACGGCAGGTTTTTGGTGGGATTGGTTCGATCACTTAACGATTTAAATCTTCTAAACTTATGATTTGCTGGCTTGCGGCGTACCGCCGTAGGCTCCCATGTTAATAATCCAGCCGTTCGGGAACGGCTCGTAGCCGATGGGACTATTCGGATCGCCGGCATCGATACAGGAGCTCGTTACATCATCCTGAACCCAGCTTTGACTGACCGGATCCCACCTGCCGGCCTGAGATTTCAAATGATAATCACCCTCAACCCAGACGGCGTTCGGATCATTCGGCTCAGCAACAATATTCGGATCATCTGCATCAGCCCAATAGCCAGGATCAGTGAACAATGGATCTACATTGATATTTCCCTCGCCTTCCAAACTTTCTTGTATATCGCTATATATAACCGCCAAGGTTGATGGATGACTTCTCGATATTTCGTCTCCTCCATCCCATAAGATACAATTGTTTATCCTCAGAACAGTATCGCTGGATTTAGAGATAGCACGCCCTTGCTTTGCCCAATTGCCATAGAAGGTACAGTTAGTCATTGTTATGTTATCACCAAATAAAACACATCCTCCCCCCTCTTCCTGGTTGGGCTTATCTCCAGAGACTTTATTACCGGTGAAGATGCAGTTGTTAAGCACCAAATCGCGGCCTACCAAACCACCGCCGCTACGACCGGCTGAGTTTCCGCTAAATATACAATTAGTAAGAATTATACCATAGTTACCCTCACTAGACATACCACCCCCATAATATTTAGTTGAATTGCTGCTGAAAATGCAGTTTGTCAATCTTGGGCTGCCCCAGCTGTATATACCCCCACTATTATTTTGAATGAATTCGCAATCGACAAATTCGGGGCTGCCGCCACCGCAAAATCCTCCATTAGAATTGCGAATAAACGTACAATTCAGCAAACTCGAATTGCCTCCTTCATTATATATCCCCCCCCCAATCCAGCCAGCATAGTTGTTATTAAACGTACAATTAATAAATTTTGGACTGCTAAAATCCCGCTTTACTCGTGAAGATGCACCATTGTATATTCCCGCCCCCCAATCAGCATAGTTTTCAGTAAATACGCAGTTGATTAGCGTGGGATTACCATCACCATAGATTAATAATCCACCACCATAATTGCCCGTTACATTACGAGTGAACTTACAATCGATTAGTGTTGGGCTTCCTGAAGAAATTAACATTCCGGCACCGCCAATAGGTGGTCCACCACCGAACGTAATCGCCCAAATGTTTCCTCCGGAAATCGTAAAACCATCGATAACAGCATTTGCATCATTGTGGGCACTTGATATTACATTGTCGCTGTTATCACTACGAGTAGGTTCATCGAATAGATCACAAGGATCGTCTGCTTCGATATCGTCTCCATTCAGGTCACCACTCAGGACTGTCTGATACAGTTCAATATCTCGCGCATTCGGATCAGGTTCACCAAGACCAGCATATCCCCCTTTAATAGTCACACCATTGATTAATTCAAAAGATGCAAAATGACCTCTGTCAGCCGGCCAAACACCTGGTTGTGGCCATGCTCCGATAGGAGGCCCTGGTGCTACAATTGGAAGAAGCCCTTCGTTTGGTTTATATATTCCCTGCGCAACATGTATTTCCAAAGGCTTATCAACGTCCGGCATTCTTGCAGTAGTCAGCGCATCCTGGAGAAAGGTGTAAGCGTCCTGCCATGATGAGCCGTCATTATTGCCGACAGCATCGTCATCGACGTAGATGATTTTCGCCAAGATATATGATTTGCTGGCTTGTGGCGTGCCGCCGTAGGCGCCCATATTGATTCTGCCGCCGTTCGGCTCCGGTTCATCGCTAACGGGCATATTCGGATCGCCGGCATCGATACAGGGGCTGGTTATATAATCGAAAATCCAGCTTCCGCCGTCAGGATTCCATCTGCCGGCCTGAGATTTTAAATGGTAATCACCCTCTACCCAGAAGTCGTCGTTAGGATCGTCCGGCGTGCCGTTCGCATTCCAGTAGCCGGGATTAGCAAAGAGTGGATCCGTATGCAGCCATTCTCCGCTATAACAGTGTGGATCGTCGACTGCATTAGGATCACTTCCTACTACGCTGTTTATTATCTTAATGGATTCCGGCCGACATCCAGCGGCACCATGCGGACCTTGGGCAATTTCAATCCCTGTGGTCTTGCGTGTTATGTTTCCGTAAATAATTGAATTGTTTATTATTCCAGCATTAAGATGGATACCTCCGCCACCATAAGAATTAGAACTAGCACTGTTGCCAAAGATTGTACAACTTAAAAGAGAAATTTCAACATCGCAACGTATTCCACCACCGCTACCTCCGGTCTTATTACCGGTGATGATGCAGTTGATTATGGTAATCTCATCATGGCAATTGATTCCACCACCCCGACTTTTGGCATTATTACCTGTGATGAAACAGTTAGTTATGATTACCTCACCATGGCAATCTATTCCACCACCCGTATCAGCGGAATTATTTCGGATAATGCATTGAGAGATAGTTATATTCGAATTATCACATTTGATCCCCCCTCCCTCTTTGAAGGTAGTATTATCTTCTATTAGGCAGTCTAAAATATGTGGACTACCAAGGGCGCATAATATTCCACCGCCTCTATCTTTTTCGGCCCAATTACCGATGATTTTGCAATTGTCGATAACTATGTTCGAGGAAACGCATGCAATGCCACCACCGTACCAAGCCGCATTTCCTGTCACGATACAGTCTTTAATATGAGGACTGCTTGTATCACAGAATATCGCTCCTCCCCTATTGTAAGTATCATATCCATTAGTAATGGTGAAGCCCTGGAGGATAGAATCGGCATCTTCGTTGGTATGAAAGTAGAAACCTCTATGTTGTTCCTCTTCAGTTCCCTGACAGTCGATGATACAGGTTTCCGGACCATCTTCGCTTTTGACGGTAATAGCTTTTCCTTTGAAGTCGATATCGCGGTTTCCCTCGCCGGTGTAAGTACCGGGAGCGGCCAGGACAGTATCTCCGTCATTTGCATCATCAATTGCCGCCTGAATCGTGCTGAAATCAGCCGGGCCGTCGTCATCGACATAGATGATTCTCCCTTGCTGGAGGCTGATTTCAACTTTATTTATCTCATATCTTGCTCTGCTAATTACGGTATACGGATCGATCCACAGTGGATGCACTTGATCTTCCCGCGTTATAATGAAACCAACCTCATGTATCACTGTCAGATCGCTCGGTATTAAATAATATGTTCCCGGCTGCAATTGATCATAGTAATACCTAAGTGTATCCTGGATGAAAGTCGTAATGGTCTGGCCCGAAGCTATCTCAATAACCGGAACAGTAAAAATTTTCTTGCCATTTATTGTTATCCAATAATATGGAGGTGGTGTTGGTGGTGATGGAACTGAGTTCGGATAGATTATTTGTCCGTTTGTATTTTCCACAAAAACGCTTGTGCTCAAAAAACCGGACTCGTCCACTGTAATGTAAGCAGGTTCCTGACCATGGTTTGTAATCACTATCTCAATGGGAACTTGCTGCCCTATGGTGTAAGAATCCCTCAGTAGATTTGCAGTAGCAGTTATGGTGTTATCAGTATTTGTGCCGTTTTCTTCAGCATTTATAATCCGGGTTGTTGGAGCAAAGGATGCTACAAGCAGCAAGAACTGCAGATATCTAAAAAGCATTGATTTGGCTTTCATTTTCCTGTCCCTCATTAAGATAACAGATAGCAGAGTACAGATGACAGAATTCAGTCATCAGCCGTCCTTGTTCCTTCGTACGGCTTTCTCAAGGCGGGATTGGGATAAATGACAAATCAATATAAATAAGTGCGGCAAGAATTATGATATTATTACAAAATCATTATCCGCCTTTATATTATTATACTAACACAAAGCAGCCTTTGTTTGCAAGAAAATTCCCTTTATTTTTAATAATTCATTGCCAGATTTCTCCACTACGGGCTGCTTTAAGCAGCCCTTCGGTCGAAATGACAGAGTCTCATTTTAGGCCGATAGATGCAGCTTGCTATCCGGCTGGCTACGGCTAAAATAGGGCAATGGCCAAAGAAAAAGACAAATATGCAACGATTCGTCAGAAGATCAGGGATTTTCCCGCCGGGCCGGGCTTGTATTTTATGAAAGGCCCCGCTGATAAGGTCCTGTACATCGGCAAGGCTAAGAACCTGCGTTCGCGTGCCGCCAGCTACTTTCAGCAGGGCGGCGACCTGTTCGCGACGCGCGGGCCGAAGATTGTTGAAATGATCGGCAAAGTCGAAACCGTTGATTTTATCGAGAGCCCGAACGAAGTTGACGCCGTCCTGCAGGAAGCCCGCCTGATTAAAGATATCCGTCCGCCATATAATACAGAGCTTATCGACGACAAAACGTTCCCCTATCTGGAAATCACAACCGGCGAAGATTTCCCCGGCGTCTATATCACCCGGAAACCAAGGCATCGCGGCATCAGATTGTTCGGGCCTTTCACCAGCGCAAAGGACCTTCGAGCGGTTCTGGTTGTGCTGCAGAAGATATTCAAATTTCGCACATGCAAGCTGAGCCTGGATGAAAATGACAGCAAACGCAGATTCTTCCGACCATGCCTTCTGTACAGCATTAAGCAATGCACCGCCCCGTGCGCAGCTAAGATTGATAAGCACGAGTACAAAAAGATTGTTACCGACCTGATAAAATTTCTTCGCTCGAAGCGTTCGATAATTCTTCGCCGGCTAAGAACGCAAATGGAGCAGGCCGCTGAGGCGTTCGAATACGAGAAGGCCGCTATGTATCGCGACCGTATCCGCTTAATCGAGCGGCTCGACCAGCGAGGCACGCCGGATGAGAACGTCCAGCCGGAAGTATTTGCAACCGACCCGGCCGAGGCCCTCGTAAAACTGCGGGAAGTGATGCAGACAACCGAACCGATCCGGATTATCGAGGGAATCGACGTGGCCAATATCGGCGGAGCCGAGGCGGTCGGCTCGTTAGTTAAGTTCATCGACGGCAAGCCCTTCAAGAGCGGCTATCGGAGATTCAAAATAAAGACCGTCAAGGGAATCGACGACTATGCGATGATCGCCGAAGTGGTAAAACGTAGATACAAATACGCCCTTCGGGGCGAAGAACTATGGCCCGACCTCGTTTTAATCGACGGCGGGCTGGGCCATTTGAGAGCCGCTGAGAAAGCCTTCAGGGAGATGGAGGCCCCCCCCGTGAAAATCGCCTCAATTGCAAAGCGTGAAGAAGAGATTTACCTGCAAGCGAGCAATAAGCCCCTGAAGCTGCCTTCAAACTCGCCCGCCCGCAAGCTGCTGCAGTACGTTCGTGATGAGGCCCACCGCTTCGCCCAGCATTACTATCACATCCTGCGGAGCAAAAAGCTGCTGGGCGACAAGCCCTGAGAGAACCTGCCGCCCTCCGTAAGGAGTCCTTAGGACAACGGGTTACGCTCTCTGTTCGTTTTCTTTATCGCGCGGGAGCAAATCTTTCTGCTGCTGAGATTCCGGCTCGGCGGGCTCTTCGGAATCGAAAGTGTCCTTATGCCATTTCTCCAGCTTATCCAAACGCTGCTGCAGTTCCCTCATCTGCTTCTTTATCGCGTCGAACATCTCGTCTCCCGGGCCAAAAGGCATGTTAGGAGCTTTGAAGTCGGGACGCATCTTATGCCGGATTTGTGGACCGAAGAAGCTTCCATCGAACTTTCTTGTCTTAGCGGCCTTACGGGCATCCTTAACGGCCTGCTCGGCAGGCTCGCGATATTTCTCGGGCAGCTTATCGATTTCTTTCAACGTGGCCTTGTACTCGTTTTCGCCAACGCTGACTGAGATTGTCGTATTATCATCGTTGGGATTGCCCTCGATAGTAATAGTATAATCTTCGCCGTCGGAGTGCTTATATGTAGTATACAACTCGTTGAAGAATTTCTTGATATTAACGTCAAAATCCGAAGGCATATTGTCCCGAAAGACTTCCATCCAATCCTGGTCTCCGGGCTTGAGCTTAAAGATTTTGCCCGGACGCCAGGACTGCACGACCTCCGGCTCGGGAGGATATTTAAAATCGAAATCACCCTTCAGGCCTTCGAGCGTGAGCGTTACAGTCTGGCGTTTGCCCAGATGTATAATCTCCAGTGAGACTTCTGCACCTATGCCGGCTTTGCGCACGTTATCGACAAATTGCTGATGGTCATCGACGCGGCTGCCCTCGAAGCCGATGATAATATCATCTCGTTCGAGTCCGGCTTTATCGGCGGGGCTGTCGCGGTGAATATTTGCTATCCGTATGCCCTGATCCGGCTCAAGCGCTAAATGTTTGACCAGCAAATCCGGCAGAGGCGCCGCGTCCAGCATTACTCCGATATACGGACGCTCATCATTTGATTCCGTTTCGGCGGCTAATCCTGTGCCGGCCAAAACCAGAACCAGTGCAATTGTAAGAACTGTGTTTTTCGCTTTCATGATTGTCCCTTTCTTTTCAGAAATGTTTTTAAGATACTACAGGTCCCCGTAATAAACGGCGGGCTTAACGGTATTTTCCCGGAGCCCTTCGATGAGCCATTGATTTCCCTGATTGTCGGTGAAACTGTACCAGTCGACGTTACGCAGCGAATTTCCGGCAGGATTTATCAGAGGTTGCGGATAAGTTTGCTGCCCGGCATCCATCTGATTGCCGGTGTTCTGCGCGACTATTTTCGCTGGAACATCAGGGCTTTGCGTCGTCGAAACAAGCGGCAGAACGAAGTGCAGTATCAGGCCGATTATAAGTCCCGCGGCCAGCCCTGCGGCGAAACGCAGCCGGCCGTTCATCTTCAGGACTCGGCGTAGCGGATTTGCTGCCTGCCGCTGCCATGCCTGCTCGAAAATCTCGCCGGCCTCTTTTCCCCGCCCGATGATCTCTGAAGCAACGGTCTCGCAACTGCGCTCGTGCAAATCCTGCAACTGATCGAGCAGTTCTTTTGCCTGGGGATCTCTATCCAACTCCGTTTGCAGTATGTGCTGCTCGCTGGGTTTTATCTCACCGTCGAAATATTTTCCAATCAGAATTTCAAGCATTTCCTGTGTCATATTCATTTTTCACGCACCTTACTTCTTTTTTGCCGCTCACTCGGTCATAAACCATTCGCCGCGCCCGCACGAGTCGAATCTGCACGGTCGTAACGGGGATATCGAGTACCTCGGCGATGTTTGCATACGTTAAGTCGCCGGCATAAGCCAGCATAAATACCTGCCGATATTTCTCGGGAAGCAATCGTACCGCCTGCAATATCCGCCGGCATTGTTCCTTTTGCTCTACTTTCTCAAAGAGCTGCTGAGCTTTCTCGTCGGATTGAAGCCCGGCGATTTCTTCGCTCAGCGGGCCCGGCCTTCGGGCATTACGCTGGCGGTGACGAAGCGCCTGCCGTTTGGCCAGAACCGCCAGCCAGGGTCGAAACCGTTCCGGCTCACGCAGCGAATCGATCTTCGTAATGACCCGAACACAGATATCCTGCAGTACGTCATCGACCTGGTCGGCATCGCCGAGGACGCTGTAAACCAGCCCTTTGAGCCACGGCCAGTTGCGTACTAATAATCGCTGCAACGCCTCTTTATCGCTTCGCTGAGCTGCACAAACTAATGCCGATTCGTTTTGCTTTCTTTCGGTCGTCATATTGCTTCTACATAGTATATAGATACTTGAGACGCCGGGTTCATACACAATTTTCGGATTTTTTGTGAGAATTTTAACGGATATTTGGAGTTGAGCCAATAAATGGTGTGCGATGCACACCCTATCGGCTGAAGGACATGCTTGCCTGGGGCGTGCCGGCGTAGGCGCCCATGTTGATGCGATCTCCGTTTGGCGGTAATTCGGCAGTCCAGTCCGAATCGGGATTTCCAGTATCAATACACGGGCTTGTAAACACATCCAGCAGCCAGGTCTGACTGCCTGCGTGCCATCGACCCGCCTGCGAGCGCAGGTGGTAATCTCCAGTAACCCAGAAATCATCGCTCACATCGTCAAGCGTTCCGTTGAGATTCCAGAATCCGGGCTCTGCGAAACAGGGAGCCGCGTCAATGTTGCCCTGACCCGGCCAGCCGCCCTGAACATCGGAGTAACTGACCGTGTCGGCATCGCTGTCTATCTGGACGGCATCGCTACCGGTATTGTTGTAATAGACGATGGAATTCATAACCGTCGGGCGGGAGCCGGAAATGCCGCCGCCTGAATTAGCGACAATCGTGCAGTTAGTGATTGTGGGGATGCCGCCTGAGATGCCGGACTGGAGATTGCCGGCGATGACACAGTTGCCGATTACGGGGCGGTTGTAGATTGTCATCCGCCCGCTCTGTTTGGCCTGCATTTCTATGCCGGAGCCCGCGTTGGAGTTGATCCGGCAGTTTGCGATTGTCGGATTACTGCCTTCACGCAGCTCGATTCCGCTGCCCCCATTATTTTCGATACGGCAGCCGGTGATTGCAGGTGATGCGCCCGAGCAGTAAACCGCCGCTTCCGGGCCGGAAATGGTAAAGCCGGCAAGCATACAGCTTTCATCTTCGCCGCTCGCGAAAGTAACGACCGGGCCGGCGCTGCCGGCCAGTACGGTGCCGGCTACTACCGCCGGGTTGCCGGGATCGATCGAGCTGAGCGTTACGTTTTTGCCGCTGAAATTGATGTTTTCGTGATAAACGCCTTCGCTGATTACGATTTCGTCGCCATGGTTTGCTTCATTTATGGCGTGTCGTATAAGGTCGTATTTAGTGCCGCTCGTTGTGTTTTCGATCGGCCCGTCCTCGGTAGCGAAAGATGGAGTTACCAGTTCGATGCCGTCGCCGGTTCCCAGATTGCGAGAATACATCTTGTCCACGGGATTATTCCAGTGCTCGTGGACGCCCAGGCTCGCCAGCGGCGTTCCATCGCTCTCCGGATCGTATAGGGTCCCGGAAAGCGGATTATCCGCCTGGGCCGCCTCGTGCAGGTAATTCTCCGGATTGCCTGTCACCTCCGTGCAGCGAGGCTCGTTTCGCATGAAATCGAGTCCGACAGAATCGATGGCCACCGGGTCCTGCGAGGCGAACATGCTGGAGCACCAGTCGTCGCCGAAAGATTCCCATTTGATTACATTGCCGCTCTGATGCACGGCGGGGTATAGTCCGTCGATGAAGTACAGCAGAGTCTTGCCGGAAAGATGCCGATGGCCGTTCAGGTTGACCAGGCAGTTATAGGTGTTCATATTATTGCTTCGGCCGCCGTGATTGTGCAAAGGTTCAGGCGTCCAGCCGCCTCCGGACGGAAAATAGACCGACCCGAAGTGGTTCTTGGCCGACAATGTGATGCCGTAAAGCGTATGAGGCCTGAGCAGGGCCATATTGATCAGATAGTCGGCTTCGGTAACGCATCGGGGCAGGTAGGCTGTTCCGGCACGCGTATATAGCGGGTTGGCGGTGTCGTGGCTTGCTGCGATGCGCCCGTTGCGGGCAAGACTGGTTTTTACAACGAAGTTTATATTCTGGAAATCGGGATCGGGATCGCTTCGGATTTTATCGTAAATAGGATTGCCAATATATCTTGAGGCGTCGTAAATCGTAATCGCCGAGCCGGGCACACCGGCGACGTTTACGAGCTGCTTCAGGAGCGAGTAAATCACGTGAGGGCTCGGAGTTCCCATAGACGACGACCAGTTTCCGCCGCTACTGTTCTCCTGGTTCATATTGATTTTGATGGCGATTTTCTCCGCAGGCCGGTAGCCGGCGTCTCCGAGGCCTCTGGTTTGGTTAAAGTGCCTGAAAAGCGCATTCCATGCCTGTTCGTCGCTCGATTCGGCCGTCAGCGTCTGGATGGTTTTGGAGACCATGTAATCAACTGCCTGCTGATCGGTGCTATCATCGTCCCACCACGCGCCCGTGCTGCCGTCCCAGCTTGTTGCGGCCGGCTCGTGGGTCCATACGACGCGTCCGGGATTGATTCCTTTTGCTACACCCATAGGGCTGTTCGCCGGCTCGCTTGGCGTAAACGCCGCTTCGGCGGGGGCCCGGCCGGTAATGCTTGCTGAAAACCATAATGTCATCACGCTGACAACGATACATATCCCTGCGACGATATACCGGGATTGATAAAGGTACCTTCTGGCCCTGCGGTATGCCAGAGCCGAGCCGATCATTCCCGCAATCCAAATCACGAAGCCGCCGGCGAACGTTGCCGCAAAACGCTGGCAGGGATATGTCGCCCGGGAGGGCTTCGGTATCACGCGGATTAAAAACCAGATCAGCGAGAAAAGCCCCAAAATGGGAAACACCCACATCAACCAGCGGTATTTTCTGCCGCTCTTAATAGGTCTGCCTGTTTTTAGGCACGTTCGGGTCGTTCGAGCGGGATGTCCGCCGATTCGTGTGTTTTTAGAAACAAGTGAAACGGATTTTGATTCTCCCGGGAGCATATTCACGCCTCCACAAATTTCTGCCTCAGCCTCCTATGATACGTTTATTTCATTATTGCTCATTATACTATCCGCTATCTCCAGATGCAACTGAAATAGCAACAGCATAATGCGTTATAAAAACAATCGGGGCCCGAACCGGCAGTCTGTCAAATTTAATTTTATAGCCTGGAAGCAGTAGGGGCAACCCTATGTGGTTGCCCGGGGCAGGCACACGGGCCTGCCCCTACCGGGATGGCTTCCGGTGTGTTCATTACCGAGCGGTTGTACAGGATGATCCGCTCACCCGGTCGGGAACCAGGAGCATTTCAGCGTCTGCCGCGCGACACGGCCTGAAGTATTTTCCTTATTCGGGCCGAATTCGGGTCCAGTTCCGAAGCTTTTCTAATCTCCTCGATGCCCTCATCTCTGCGATTTTGCTGGTTCAAAAGGACTCCCAGGTTGCAGTGCAGTAGCGAGCTGTCGGGCGAGAAACGTAATCCTCTTCGGCATACCTCAATCGCCTTGTCAGCCTCCTGCCGGTGCATCCGTATCTCCGCCAAATTGTTATATGCCGGCACCAGATTCGGCTGCCAGCGTATCGCCTCGGAGTAGTGCTCTATCGCTTTGTCGAGATCATCTTTTTTCTGATACGCCAAGGCCAACAGGTAATGAGCATAGCCATAAGTCGGCTTGATTCGGATTGCCTTTTTGTATTGCACAATGCCCCCCTCAATATCACCAAGCTTAAACATCGCTGTACCCACATTGTGATGTCCTAAATAAGAATGCGGCAAAGCTTTGGCCACGAGTCGATACTGTTCAAGGGCCGATCCGGGATCCTTAATGTCTTCTAACAACATCAAGGCGTATCTATCACGCAATATCCAATCGTTGCTGTCCTGCTCAATTGCCCGGCGAAATTGTGCCGCCACTTCCTTAAGAGCATCGGGAGTCAATGAGTCTTTCAGGGCTGTCAAATTTTGTTCCATCTCTTTAACCCGCTCGTCGTGGTATAGCTGATTGGTGAACGGTGGTTTCTTGAGAAAGCCGTTGACCACCTCATCAGCGATCTTGTGTCGATCCCAATCTGTATAGGCCAGGTGACGGGCACACTCTATTTCAGTCACAAAAGGGCGTCCGGCTCGACTCGGATTACCCAGGCGATCGGGCAAGATCTTTTCGACCTGCTCGAAGACCGTCTTTGCCAGGAGATAATTGCCATGAAAGTTCAGATGCACATGTTCATGAAAAAGCTCCTCGCCGGGGATTGCATGGGGACTGTTCTGATCAAACATCTCGACTGCATCTACCAGGTAGAGACCTTTTGTGTTGTCGTTGCGGACAACATCGCGAATGATCTGATTTGTTCGACTATCAGCACGAAACCGAAGCGTGTCCATATCCCGTGCCTGAATATATCTTTCCCGAGCCTTTTCATAATCAGCAACCGCCCAATAATATTTCCCAAGTCGATACTGCAAGTCAGCGTAGCCATCATCGATCCCGGCAGCAGCCATGCAGGACTCCACCGCCTTACTATAATCTCCAGCAGTCTCGTGGTTTATACCTTCCTGATAAGCGGCCTGCCACCTCTGACTGTCTGCTGGGGACAAATCAGCAGGATGCAGAGAGCCAAAGGGGGGATTATCTTTGAGATTGCTTCCAACCGTACACAAAATTACTTTCGCTCCGGCTTTGCGTCCCACGCGAACAATATCTTCGAGATTCCTTTGAAAATGCCCGTAAACGGTTTGAAGTCTGGGATCATTGACCGGCACTTGCCTGTCCACATTCATCTCCATACCCCGCCAAACCTGCAACCTGTCCTTATCCGCCCTCATCAATTCCAACAGATTTGTCAGCAACTGGCCCAGTCTCGTACCTTTAATCGCAATCCCGGCGTGAATCAGAGATAAATTGCGAGAAAACGACGAAAAGACCGTACCGGCACCGTAGGGACCTACAACTTCATTGTTACCTAAGTAAACAACGAACATATCGGGCTTATGCAGAGCGCAATCTTTGGCGACCTCCAGGACCACGTGCGAATTAATTGCCGCCATTGCTATAACAATAACTTCAAAATTGACTTCGGGATACGCCTCTCGCAGCATTACCTTCATAATCCGCCCAAAACTGAATGCAGGATTCGGCACGCCCTGGGTGGCAGATGCGCCCAGCACAAAAATTCGGCAGGTATTTTCGGCCTTGTCCTCGACAAATGTAAACGGCGTAAATTCGCGAGCAATGTTCTTAGGGAAAAACCGCCATCCGAACCTCGAATTGTCACAACTGACTTGCCTGCCGTCCACCTGACATTTGACTATCGCCTCCGGACGATAGCCATAACCGGCTAACCGCAGCCCAAGCTCCAACAGCAGAATCAACAGCGCCGGGACAACGAGCACCGCAATAGCACGAAACATCAATAAACGCCGGCCGCTTATTTTCATCGCCTGTGGCTTAACGGCGCCCTTTTGCTTATCCGCGCTCGCAGATACGGAAGGACTCCGGTCATTTTTCCGTTTGCGCCGCCCGAGTTTCGACCGGCGGGACGTTTCGTTTCTATCGTATGATGACGGTCTTTTACTTTTGTTCTTATTGCTTCTGCGCGACATGTATCGTATCTTTCCTGCCCGGTTTTTGGCACGTCGAAGCTCCAGGTTTCTCGATGGACATGGTATATCTGTTCAATTCAACCGCACGAGCGCAATCGATGGCAGCCTCCTTGAATACGTTTATTTCATTTTTGCTCATTATACAATCCGACATCTCCTGATACAATTGAAATAAGAGCAGCGTAATGTGCGATTTAAAAACAATCGGGGCCTACACCGAATTGATCAGTGTAGGCCCCGGACTAATACAAATACTCTTGTCAATCCCGCAAAAGCGGGAGACTATTTAGCCTTTCACTTTAAGTACGCTTTGACTAATCGCTTAACAACTCTATTTCGGCGATCTGCATACTATTCGATCCACCCGGATCTCGAATATCCAGGAATAGAATTTGATAATTCTCGTATGCTACGTCATTATCAAACATAATCGGCGTTGCGTTCATTGTGAAGCGCGGCCATGCCTCTGCCTGGTCGAAATCGACGATACTGCCACAGACAATCATCTCGTACGGTCCATTAATGCCATTATTAGAACCATAGAGCGCGTATGCAACCGGATCACGCTCTGGAGAGTCATTTGCCGTGGTGAAAGTCAATCCCGTAACAACACTGGCGCCATTCAAAGGTGTAACCCTGATACCGGTGGGCTCATCCTCGCCTTTGAAGTGCAGGAACTTCGTGCCGGTGTTGTCATCGATTGCCAGGTTCGGTGTTTCACCACCAGGCCAACCGAAATCATCGCCATCCATTAGTCCATCGTTGGGAACGCCCTGTACGATATCACCAATCGCCGTTACATCAGCCATGCCAATAGGCTCGACGACACGGACGTTGGAAACGGTGATCGAGCCGACACCGCCGGCCTCTCCATTACCTACGCCGATGTACAGCTTCGCGGCTGCGGTCGGATCCACGCCGACGAATTCGTCCAGCGCAATCGTCCATGGCCTGTTCACAGTAATCTGTGTGGCCGAAGCATACGGATGAGCTACCACAGCAACGTTGCCGGCAGCATCTTCCAACGCCACGTAAATCGGATCGGCGGTGTTGCCGCTGACTGAGGCAATATCTTCAGAGACAATAACACCATCCGCGTCACCTTGAATATCCACGTTGTCGAACGTGAACGTGCGGATCTCACCGGCTGCATGCGAAGTCGCAAACAGGCCGATAAGGACCGTTTCCGGCAACTCGACGGGCTGAGGATTCGTTATAGCGAAGGCACCAACATCCGGCGATTCGTCCGTGAAT
>Ga0114918_10002509_pt1 | contig 16456 bp, 15 predicted proteins | sample LantaG_FD_87015 | JGI IMG/M metagenome (GOLD analysis project Ga0114918, IMG submission 87015) | Deep subsurface microbial communities from Baltic Sea to uncover new lineages of life (NeLLi) - Landsort_02402 metaG | ecosystem: Environmental > Aquatic > Marine > Oceanic > Sediment | place... | reverse complement strand
CATTAATGAAATATTAGAAATGAGAATGGAAGATATTGCAAAAGAAATAAAAAATAATTTTGTTGATGTCTTTATTCCTTCTAATGTATTAGGTAAGTATAACATTAATATGTTTATGGATTACCTTGATGGTATAGCCAGAAAATTAGAACCTAGAATCTACGATGAAGAAAATCCTTTTGATAGAGAGGATGGTGAATTATCAGACTTTAATGGAGAATTAAATTTAATGAACATTGCTGCTGAATATATTAATTCTTTAGAATATGAAGACGATTTAAAAGAAAGATTAAAAGCATCAGTGCAAGATTTATATAAAAGAACCTTATCACCTAACCATGAAGACTAGTAAAACAAAAAGTAAATGAAAATAAAAAAAGTCGAGTTCAAGAATTTTGCAAGTTACGGAAATAGAGTACAGGTAATAGACTTTGAAGAAGATAAGAGTAATTTATATTTAGTCTTAGGTGGTAATGGTGCAGGCAAAAGCACATTAGCAAAAGTAATTACTTATTTATGTTATGGTAAAGTTGAGGGTGCATCACTAAAGGATTTACCTAACAGAGTAAATAGTGCTCTTTGGGGTAAGATACATTTAGAATCCAAAAATAATACGGTTGAAATTGAAAGAGGAATAAGCCCAGGTATATTTAATGTAAAAATAAATGGTTCTGAATATGATGTTGCTGGTAAAGTAAATTTACAAGAATTTTTAGAAACTGAAATATATGAAATACCTTACCATGTTTTTAAGAATGTAATTATTTTATCAGTAAATGATTTTAAGTCTTTTATAACAATGTCTCCTTATGATAAGAAAAGAATTATTGATAAAATATTCGGGTTCTCTATTATTAATGAAATGGCAGAAGCTGTAAAGGAAAAGAGAAGATCTATTATTGAAGAAATAAGAACTTATGATGATGAGATTCGTACACTTAATGAATCTATAGAATCTGTAATTGATAAAATAAAGCAATTTGAAAAGGTAAGTAAAAATAAAGATGCTGAAAAAATAAAGTTACTTAAAGAAAAACTATTACAATTAAATGAAAATAGGAAAAAGCTAAAAGATCTAACAACATCAACAAAAATTAATTTAGAAAAATTAGATGAAAATGCAAGAAAGCATAATAATAAAAAATCTACATTAAATTCTAAGATTAATACGGTTAAGAAGGAACTTAAATTATATGAAAATAATTCCTGCCCTACTTGCACAGCTCCACTTAATTCTAATTTCCATTTAGATATTAAAAAAGAAAAAGAAGATTCTTTGGATTCTTTATTTACTGAATGGAATAACATAAAAGGTGAGGCTGAAAGGGCTGAGGTTGAATTAACAGAACTAAGAGAAAAAGGCAGGAAGATACATGTTAAGATTGGTCAATTAGAAACTCAAATGGAGGCAATTAAAGATAAGCTAATTGAAATGGCCGATCAAGATGAGTCTGAATCTTCAACTAATCTAAAACAATTAGTAAAAGATTTTAAAATTCGCAAGGATGATGAATCTACAAATAAATTAAAAAGTGAAGGTAATGATTATTATTTAACTATCCTAGAAAACATAATGGGAGAAAATGGAATTAAGAATCTTGCTGTAAGATCTATACTGCCATCATTTAATAATCATATTCTTTTAATGGGTAGGGAGATGGGAATTCCTTTTAGTATTAGATTTAACGAAAAGTTTTATTGTTCTTTACATCACTTGGGGACTGAGATTAGCCCTAAGACATTAAGTACAGGTGAAAAGAAAAAGGTAGATTTTGTAATAATCATGGCATTGATGAAAATGATTAAAGTTAGATTCCCTTCACTAAACATTTTATTCTTAGATGAAATCTTCTCTTCTATTGACTCTGATGGTGTTCACCATATAATTAACATACTCCATAATACTATTCAAGATATAGGCCTCAATACCTTTGTTATCAACCATACAGTTTTACCGAGTGAATATTTTGATAAAAAGATAGAAATAATTAAAGATGGTGGCTTCAGCGAATTTAACATTGAATCTATTGGATAAATAGTATATAAACAAAGAGTAATGAATGTCAGCATATAACCAAGAATTTAATAAAGATAATACTATACTTAGGTACTTAATAGTCAGCATGTTAGCTGAGCTTAGTAAAAAAGTGTATTATTATAATCAAATAGATGAAGATACTATAAAGAAAATTCCAGTACCTTTCTTCTACTCTGTTTCTGGAAATGAAAGATTTCTTTTAGACAATTTTATGTTTGATGCTGAGCAGGCAGGTAAAGCCATAGGCGACTATGAATCTGTGCCTAGAGGTATTATACAAATGAATTCAATGTCTATTAATGCAGATGAACAAACTAATAAATTTACAAGAGCTGAATTTGTTAGGGAGTGGGATGGTGTGTTAAAGACATTTTCTTTAATGACCAATTTTTTACCTATTACTATAGGGTTCGGAGTAACTGTGATATGTTCTGATAATTTAGAAATGTTAAAAGTTACTGAATCTGTTATGAGCAAATTATATAAAGGTACTTTATTTAATTGTGACTTAGGTATGTTTAGGGTAAATGCCAATATGTCAGTTCCTGAAGACTTTTCCCAAGATAGATTATTTGAATGGGGGCTTAATGATAAAAAAGAATTCCAGGTTACTTTTGATATGCAATTAAAATCATTTATGCCAGTATTTGAAAGTGGTATTTTATTATCCGAGATTGATATAATTACTAAAGAAGCTATATCTTCAAATCCTACTGCGTCTGGTGTAGGTCAGCTAAGGTGTGATAGTAATGGTAATATGGGTATATACTTTGGTGGTGTATTCCAGGAGTTCCATTTTAGTGATGATAATATAAAGGTAGCACCAAATAATGCTATGATGAGCAACCAATCCTATAATTCAACCACGAGCAAAGAAGCCGGTGGGCCTTATGATGAAAGATCAATAAATTCATCACCTACTGTAAAAGAATCATCGGAAAGTAAGAGTTATAGAAATGCTAATAATGATGAGGGATAATTAACTCTAAGAACTAGTAATATATAAAACAAATCAAATTCTATAATATGGAAAAAGTTATTAAAGAAGGCCAGACTCAAGTATACACAGGTGGTTCAATAGACCGTCAATATGGTGTTAACACTGATGCTCCTTACCTTAATGCACCGCCTCAACAATTAATTGATATTGTTGGTGTTTTGTTCACCCAAAGTGGAAAAACTAAATTGGATGGTAAAAATGGTAAAGTAGTTGAAAGTGGTCCTATGACAGACTCACAAGTACTTTCGATACTTGTAGGTATGGGAACACCACAACAATTAGCAATGAGTGCTATCAATGCCTTTAAAGGAAATCAAACTGAAATTACAGAAAATAATAATAAACAAAAAAATTATAACAAAATGAAATTTACAATCGCTGAACTACATGAAAATGTCATGAAGAGCATTGCGGCTTTAAAGGTAATGGACTCTGATCAATCAAGAGTTTCTTATTCTGCTAAGAACGCCCTTGCTATTTTAGAAGAATCACTAAAGGCATTCCCGATGAGATTCAAAAACGAAGAAACTGAAGTAATCAGTGAAGAAATAGAAAATAGTGTTAACCCTATGCTTAAGTTTAGCATTGCTAAAGATCTTCATAGAAGTTTAGCTTCTGCTGAATGGCTAAATCCAATAAGAGAATTAAGAGCTTATATTACTGGAGCTTATCAAGATACTAAATGGTCTTTCAGAGTAACTGAAGCAATTGCTCGTACAAAAACACAAAACGGTAAAATGTATGAAGGTTTAGTAAAAGATCTAGAAGGTTTATTAACAGAAGCTTCTGATACTATTAAATCTAAATTCTCTGTAGTTGCTGCAAAGAACCCATGGTCAATTGATTGTAAAGCGATTCTTAATGAAATGAAAGCTGAAGATAATAAAGCTACTGAAAATGGAGATGGCACTATTTCTACAGTTCTTTCACCAGTTTTAGAATCTGAAAATGGATTAACATTCCACTTACACGGAAAGAATTATAATTTTGATGGTAAAAAAATTACTGAAGCTGAAGTTAAAGATCCAAGATTCTTTGATATCTTAGAAGGTTTAGGAATGTTTAAAAACATGAATAATACTTTAGTTACTTTCGGTGAAGGTAACGATAAAACTCTAGAATATAATTTAACCGAAGGAACTCTAATGTTAGGAAAAACTAATTTGACTAATGCTAGTATTATTGAATTAAAAGAATCTTTGATGGCTCTTAACTTCTTCGGGTATAGAAATCAATGGAAAAATGATAAAGTATGTAAATTCTTTGAATCTATTGATCTTCTTGCTGAAATGGATAATTTTACTAACATCACATCGTCAACTTATAAAAATCTTAGTTTAACTATGATTAGTGTAGATGAAGGTGTTTATGTAAATAAAGTTAATGCTGCAATGCATTTGAATGAAATGGTATTTCTATCATCTGCAACCGAAACGGTTAAATTAGTTAAAGAATTTATTAACTATGATGCTTCTCCAATTTTATCTGAAAGATTAATTGCTGAAAATGATTCTGCTGCTCTGATAGAAAAGACGAGATCTGATATTTCAGATAAGATATCTTTTTTAGAAGAAAAGAAAGTCAAAGTTAAAGAAGCTATTAAGAAGCTTGGAGATACTGAAGAACTTACTGAAGCTATGAATTTATTAGAAGAAGAAATTTCTAAATTTGAAAAATCATTACAAGAAACTTATGAAGTAGCAATAACGGAAAAAAAAAGTCGTAACGAATATTTAGACGACGGTTTCGTAGAAGCTGAAGTAGTTAAGCCAGGTAATGGTCTTAAAAAAGGCCAAGAAGTTTATGTAAGTGCTGAAGACTATACTTCATTAGGTGATGATGACCAATTAGAAGTTATTGACCAAAAGACTACTAAAACTACTATCTGCCCAAAAAGTCAGTTAAGCGTTAAAATTTAATAAAACCTTATTTGTATGAAAGCCGGTAGTAATAATAAACTATCGGCTTTTTTTGTATATAATAATAAACAAATACATATGATATGGCAAGAAAAAGAAATTACTTAAATAATAAAGATCTTTTAGATGAAATAGTTAAATCTAAAGAATTAGATGAATTAACATCAAAGGCATTAGAATTTCTAATGTTATTAGCCGACAAATCTTCTAAGAAATTATCATATGCAAATCCAGATGATAGACAAGACTGTATAGCATCAGCTTATATGGACCTATTTAAATATTGGAGAAACTTTAATCCAGAAAAATCAACCAATGCTTTTGCTTATTTTACTGAAATCTGTAAAAGAGGATTTGCAAAAGGTTGGAATAAATTACACCCTATGAAATATGCAGGCACGGTATCAATTAATGGTAGTGCAGATAGTGATGGGATTTATACAATATAAGTAACTGAATGAGCATCAAAAACGTAAAACCAACTTCTAAGTCTGGATATAAACAAGGATATTATAAACCTATTAACCCTCAAAAGTATATAGGACCTCATCCAATAATATACCGAAGTAGCTGGGAAAGAAAGTTTTGCCATTGGTGTGATCATAATGAAGAGGTGTTAAAATGGGCATCCGAACCATTTTCAATAAAATACTTTAATATGCTAGATAAAAAGTTTCATAACTATTATCCAGATTTTTATATGAAAATGGATAAAGGTGGCATGATTGAGGAATTTGTAGTTGAAATAAAACCAAAGGCACAATTACAAAAACCTAAAGCACCAAAAAGAAAAACGGCAAAGGCTTTGAAAAACTTCCAGCATGGTTATGAAACGTATGTTAGAAACCTTTGTAAAACTGAAGCATTAAACCAACTGGCAAAACTGAGAAATTTTAAAGTAATGCTTTTAACAGAAGATTCAAAATTATTCTAATGGCTATAATAGGATCATTTCAAGAAGATTTAGATATTTACCTTGCTGAAAATAAAGGGAAGTCTGGTGCATCTAAACAATCAGATAAAGAACTAAAGACTATAGGTAGTATAGCTAAAGGTACACTAGATAATGGTAAAATGTATTCTTTTGAATACTTTACACCGGACGAAGCTTTTTATGATACTTATCCAGTAGTATTAGGATTAGGCCAGAGTGATAGTGGACATCAACTTGGATTAAATTTACATTATATTCCTTATGATGCAAGAATTCCTTTTTTAGCAGATTTAAGTAAATCATTCAAATCTGTTATTTCTACATCAATAGATAAAGCACAAGGTAATCCTAAAGCACAACAAAGACTAAGCCAATTTACATATGAAAACTTAAAACAGTCATTAGGTAAAAAATATAACATTACATATGCAATTAGGCAATATAGAATGGATAGAATTAGAAAACCAAGAATGTTGGGGTATGAAGATTGGTACATAGGTGCTGTTAACAATCAAAACCATTTTTTCGGTGGAAATATTAATGATGCGCAAGCATTATATTATAAGAATATATAAACAATAAAAGATAAACAATATGGCAGGTTTTACTGACAGGCGAGGACCACTAACAACAGGAAATCCAGTAAGGAAGATTCTAAAAGATCTTTCTACACTAGGCATGGCTTACGATGATATGATTATTCGTAATTCTCGTGCAGTAGGTTTTACTGAAAATCAAATGGGCTATTCATTTAATCCAATGGGTTCTGACTCAGATGATATGTATAGCGCATTTGCTGCACTATCATTGACTGATACTACAATGAAAAAGAATATCTCTATTTTTGATAGAGATTATCAAAGAAAACGAGATCAGCTTAGAGAATATGCAGTACAAGATGAAATAGAAGATATCCTAGATGTAATAACAGATGAAGCTATTGTATTTGATGAATCTAATTTTATGGCATATGCTAATTTTAATGGTCATATCGCAAATTCAATAGAAGATGAAATTGGGGATGTATATAATAACCTCTATAATTACTTTGGTTTTAATGATTCGGTGCAACCGTGGAATTATTTTAGAAAATTCCTAGTAGATGGATTTCTTGCATTTGAAATAGTTTATAATGATAGACAAACAGAAATTATCGGCTTTAAAGAATTAGACCCAATATCATTAATGCCTGGTGTTGATACTGAGAATGGTAAAAAGCAATGGGTACAATATAAAGGTGAAGGCGCAAAGGAAAGAAAGTTATGGGATTCTCAAATCATTTACCTTTCATATTCACAAGTTAATTCCCCAATGCGAATATCATATGTTGAAAGATTAATAAGATCTTTTAATCTTTTAAGAATTATGGAAACAACTAGAATAATCTGGGCTGTTTCTAATTCATCGTTTAAAACTCAATTTATTATACCTGTTGGTGGTAAATCTAAAACCAGAGCAAAGCAATCACTTGCACAATTAATGAATTCATACAGAGAGGTAGTTGATTTTAACCAAGAGAGTGGTGAAATACAAACTAATGGAAAACCAATGATGCCATTCAATAAGGAATACTGGTTACCTTCAAAGGATGGTGAATCACCAGAGATAAGTACAATCGGTGGTGACGGACCAGATCTTGGCGATACTGAATCACTTAAATATTTTGCTGATAGATTAAAATTAGCTTCAAAGATACCTTTCTCTAGGTTTGATAAAGAAGGCGGTAATACATATGACATGGATGCAAGTGGTATGTTAAGAGATGAAATTAAATTTTCTAAATTCGTAGATCGTCTAAGATCAATATTCCAAGAAATTTTAGTAAAACCTATGTATCTTCAGATGTGTATTAACCACCCTGAATTAACAAATGATATATCATTTAAATCAGGTTTAGGATTAAATTTCGTAAAGGATAATGTTTTTGAAGAAATGAAAGAAATGGAACTTCAAACAAAAAGAGTTGATTTTATCGGTAATCTAAAAACTCAATTAAGTACAATGACAGCAGAAATGGAGGAAATCCCATACTTTGATTTAGGATTCTTGGTTAAGAGATATGGTGGATTTACTCGTGAGGATTTAAAGGCTAATGCTAGAGCAAAAGAAAGAGCCGATTTAGAGAACGAAAAATACTCTGAAGCAGATATCGAAAAGATCCTTTTAGGAGCTGATAAAGCAGATTTTAAACCTGAGAAGGCTGAAGGTGCTGCTGATGAAGATCCATTAGCGGACTTGTGATAAAAACTTTACAGAGATTGTAATATATAAATCAAATAACTACTAGAAAATGTCAGGAAAAAAATTATTAATTCTTGAAAGACAGAAATCAAATTTAGATATAACTACAGCCGATGACGGTTCTGTTGTATTAGAAGGTGTATTTACCGAGTTTGATGTCAAGAACAAGAATAACCGAATTTATGAGGAGAAGGAAGTAATGCCTCACATTAACGAATTGCAAGAAAAGGTTAAAACCAATAAACTGTTAGGAGAATTAGATCACCCTAAGGATTTTGATGTTAGTTTAGCTAATGTCTCCCATGTCGTTGAATCATTAGATTATGATAAAGCGAAAAAACAAGTTATCGGTAAAATCAGATTATTAAATACCTCTAAAGGTAAAGAAGCACAAGCTCTTATCAAAGATGGAATACCTTTACATATTTCAAGTAGAGCTGCTGGTACAGTAGATGAAAATGGTAAAGTTAAAATCAAAAAGTTTTTTACTTATGACTTAGTTGCAGACCCTGGCTTTGAAAACGTTGAGTTATCAAGGGTAAACGAATCTTACGGTTTAAGTAATGATAACGGTATATTAATATATGAAATGGAAGACAAAGAAAATAACACAGACAATAAAAAAGATTTAACAATGGAAAATAACAAATTCGTAACTGTTGAAGATTTTCAAAAGTATACTGAATATGTATCCGGAGTTCTAGGTAATGTTAAAGAATCCACCAATTCTAATAATGATGAGGTGATGGAAAAACTTATCAAGTACACTGAACATGTTGCAGAGAAAGTAAATCAGGTTACTGATTATGCTGAATACTTATCTGAGAATCTCGATAAAAATATTTCATACTCTGACTATTTAGCAGAGAATGTAAATTCAATTAAAGATTATGCTACATATTTAGCTGAAGAGCTGGATGGAAGTATTCAATACGCCGAGCATGTTGCTGAAATGGCTGACAAAGGAATTGCATATTCTAATTATATTGGAGAAAACTTAGAAAAAGGAATTGAATATTCTGAATATGTAGCTGAAAAGGTTGATCAGAATATTGCTTATTCTGAATATCTTGGGGAAAATGTAGATAAGAGTATTAAATATTCTGAATACATTGCCGAAAACATAAATGTAGTTAAAGGAGAAACATTAAACGAATCGGAAACTGTTGCTAACGCTGATAGTAAAGATATAGAAATTGAAGATACTAAAGACTATAAAGATTCAATTGAAGAAAAATTAGAAAAGCTTATTTCTGCTGCTGAGGTTAAGAATGTATCTGAAATGCATTTTATGAATTTCTTAGGAGAATCTAAAAAGAATCAATTTAATTCTTTACCTACAGACAAGCAAGCTATGATTGTAGAGTCAATGAATTCTAAACCAATTATGTCAACTATACAGGCTGAGAATATTTGGGAATCTAATTTTATCGAAAAGAGAAAAGGTTTAGATGTAGTATCTGATATGCCAGAAAAATTCCTTACTAGATGGAATAACCTTTCTGAGGCAAGACAAGCTCAAATCATATCTGAATCAAGATTCCACCCTGTTGGTAATCAATACGGAATTAATAACTTCTGGGCAACAAGAGATCTAAGAGATACTCAAATTATAACAGAATCTATTAATGAAAGTAAAACTGCTGCTGAGTCTGCTGCAAGTAAAAAAGAACCATTAGTAAATGAAGCTTTTGCAACTGACTTAGTAGAAAAAATGAAATTCAGATTAGGTAGATAATCTAATCTAAAAGATATTAATCGAATGGTTAAGAAGAAAAGAACCGAGGCGATTATAAAACGGAATATTAATAGTATTCCACAAATGCGAAAATAATTATAAAATAATGTACGCAAATCAATTAATCAATGAGGCCGAAGTTCAAAAGACTTGGGGCCCTATCATTGAGGAGGCTACTGGTATCACTGAAAAATCTAAGTTATCTTGGATGTCTAAGTACTGCCATTACCATAACCTTAATGAGAGTGTATACAATACTGTACACTTAAATCCAAACATGAATGTTCAAGGTATGAACGCTACGTCTTTTCCTAGTGATCCTACTACAATGAACAACTTCAACAACGGTATGACTAACGGTTCTGGAGATAGACCTTTTTCTTTGTTACCACTTGCAATGCAAGTAGCGGCTCAGACTGTAGGTTTAGACTTAGTACCAGTTGTACCAATGCAAGGCCCTATGGGAGTATTAACTTACCTAGACTTTGTATACGGTGGAGGTAGAGTACAAGCTGCAGGTGGTAAAGCTACTGATTCTGCACCTTTACTAATTAAAGTCGGAACTGGTGCTGATGTACTAGCCGTAGATGATTTAAGATATGCATCTTCTGCTGCCTTAGCTGCTGGTGAAGTTGCTCCTTACGAATTAACTTACGTAGGAAGATCAAGAATTGACGGTAAATCTATATTCAGAGTAAGAGGTAACGATAACGCTGCTGCAACATTTGCTGCTACGCCTAATCCTTACCAACAAGGTGAAATAGGATGGGAGCCAATTTATGATGCTATAGCTGATGGTATTCCTTTATACACAACATCTGCTGCTACTGCTGGTGTTGCTGTTGGTAACAACTTAGTTGGAAGTGTTGAATTAGTAAAAGCTTTAGAAGACCATATTTCTGGTTTCTCAGGTAATGCTTTTGAATCATCTAACGTTGCTAACGCTGCTCCTAGCTTTACTGCTGAGAGTATTGACGGAACTGATCCATACCAAAGAGGTGTTGGAGAATCAACTCCAGATAACATTATGGGACTAAGCTTATTCAATAAGTCTATTGCTGCAAAAACTTTCCAAGTTGCTGCCGCTGTAACTAGAGAACAAGTTCAGGATCTTAAGCAATTCGGAATTGATGCTGTTGCTCAAGTTGAAGCTGTATTGGTAAATGAGTTAACTCAATCTATCAACAAATACATCTTGGACAGAATCTTCAGAAATGGAGCTACTAACGCTGCTAACACATTAGCTGTTGATACTTTAAACCTATCTGCTGCTTATGAACTTGCAGGTGGTGCTGCTGGACCAATTAACATTCCATTAGGACCTGGTGCTGGCGCTAACACTGCTATTAATATAGCAACTGCTGTAACTACTATTGGAACAGGTGGAGAAACACAAGGATCATTACAACGTAGGTTGTATACTAAAGTTCTTGCTGCATCTAATCTAATTGCTACAAGAGGAAGAAGAGGACCTGCTACGTTCGCAGTAACTTCTGGAGAAATTGCTACGGCACTTCAGGATGTTGCAGGATTTATTGCATATCCTTTATCTAACACAATCAACCAAGCTGGTGGATCTTTATATCCAATTGGCGCGTTGGCTGGTGTAACTATTTATGTTGATCCAAACATGGCTTGGACTGACTATAGAGTTGCTGTAGGTAGAAAAGGTGATGGTAATTCTCCTGGATTAGTATTCATGCCTTACTTAATGGCTGAATCTGTTGAAACAATCGCTGAAGGAACTATGGCTCCTAAAATCGCGGTTAAATCTAGATTCGCTTTAGTAGACGCTGGATTCCACCCAGAAACTATGTATTACACAATCGGATTCAACTTCGGTGCTGGAGTTAATATCCTGTAATTAACAATAGTTAATATTACTTTAAGAAAGGTTCGCTTAACGGCGGACCTTTTTTTTGTCTTGTATTACATGAATATATAAAAAAATTAAACTAGAGACATGAGAAAAGTTAAATCATATAATGAATTCATAGCTGAATCTAAAAATGTAGATGAAGGTATTACCGATATTAAAGGTATCGCATCTAATCCAATAAAATGGAAAAAGATTAAAAACAATGCTAAGATATATCAACAGACTAAAGTTCAAGTAGCTTTAAATAATGTTGATTACGAAAAGAAGAAACAAGCATCCAAAGGAGAAATGGATAAAAAGACTACAGAGACATTAAAAGCTGCAAACGCTGCTAAGAATCAGGCACTCAAAGATAAGGCTAGTGCGGTAATCCAAAGAATGAATGATCTTGCTTCAACTGCTCCACTTAAAAAGGTTGTAACTATTGCAACAACTAAAGCTAACCTAGCAGCGGCTGAAACTGCGCTTAAAGCAGCAGATGGTGAAGAATCAAAACAACTTAAGATAAGAATTAAAAAATTAACAGCAACAGCTGCTGATGCTAAAAAAGATCTTCAAGATTATGAATCTGATAGTGGAGATAAAGATCAAGTTGAATTACCAGGAGAAAAAGAAAACGCTGCAAAGGCTGAAAAGGAAAAGCTTGAAAAGGAAAAGGCTAAGGTTGCTAAAGAAGCTATTGAAGCTGAGGTTACTAAAGCTAAAGCTGCATATGATGCTGTAAAAGATAGTGATGATGAAAAGGCTAAATTACAAGCAGAGATTAAATTTAAACAAGCACAGCAGAAAAAAGCTAAGCTTGATGGTAACGATGAATTGTTTCAAGGGTTAGGCGATGATATTGGAGAGATAATGAAAAAGCTACCAAAAGATGATAATACCACAGATGATAATACCACAGATGATAATACCACAGATGATAATACCACAGATGATCCAGCTGCAAAATTAGAAGCTGATATTAAAGCCTTTAATGATAACATAGAAGTTGAAAAGGCTTCAATAACTAAAGTTACTAAAGAGTTAGAGCAAGCTCAAAGAGATCTAAAAACTGGTAGAGGCTCTGAGGAAAAAGTTCAAGCTTTACAAAAGTCAATCGAAGATAGCAAAGAAGACATTACTGGACTTAAGAAACAGGAAGCTGAAGCTAAAAAGAAAGTAGCTGCTTTATCTAAACCAACTGGTGAATCATTTCATGCAATAGATGAATCTGTTTCTGAAAAGTTTAGAAGGTTAATGAAGAATGTATAAAATCCGAAAAATTAATTTTGGATGGTATAAAAGGAGGCATGGTATTCTATTGGAGAATCTGCCTCCTTTGAAGCAAAAACTTTTATTGGAAAATAATCATATGAAATGGTTAGATTCTGATGTGGATGCTTTTGAGATTATATTTAAGGTTGAGGATATGAATGAACATGAGAAGAATCCTAACCGCATACTTTGGAATCCTTTTAGAGAAACTTTTACTAATATAAAAGAATTAGAAAAAGACTCTGATCTTATTGAATGGAATTGTGGGATCTGTAAAGTTGAAATAAAATCTAGAATGGATTCTAAGAAGGTTGAAAACTTTGTTTGTCGTAAATGTGTAGAAGCTCATAACTCACGGAATAACAGAGTTGATCAAAGAATAATAGATTCGTCAATCAATTTTACACGACACTGTAAATCGTTACTAAAAGGTGAACAGAGGGAATTCATGAACCATATACGCAGATCATCAAAAGCTTAATGCTTCCTCTATTGATATTTTTTTAAATGTATTTAATTTACTAGTAGGGCATGCATTAAAAATCTGTATTCCCATCCCCTTAATCTGATCTTGTAGTATAACAAAACCTGGTAAAAAATGTTTATCATAAACATTATCACCTGTTTGGTTAACAGGATACCCATCATGAAAATGACTAGTAGTACCATTGTTTCCCATATCATATCCCAATAGAACAATCCTCTTCACACCTAAATGTAATGCTAAGTTTATTGCTGCATATCCACTATTATTTCCGTGTGCCAATGAATTCTTTGCGGTTTCTACTCCATATTTAACACCTCTTTTTAATAAGTGAACATTTTGTGGCAAATTACGTCTTGCTGATATCGTGTATTTTAAACCTTTAAAATTATCTATATCTTTAGAATACCATGTATAAAATCTAGCATCAGTCCAATATAATGCAGTGGCTTGTGGATAAAACATAAATGCCTTATTGATAGCTATAGTTTTTTTATTGTTTAACTTTGACCAATTAAAGTTTTTTAATGAAGGCCCACCACCTATAAGATATGCAGTTTCCCCAACCCAGCTATCCTTCACAGGTAAAAACTTATTAGGTGTAGTAAAACTAGGTGTTGCGTTTCTTCGATTAACTTGCACAGTAGGATTAACCTTAACTACATCTCTCCTCCTCACAATACCTTTTGTTATATTACTCTGGCTATTCTGAGATACTTCAGCAGGCACAGTTATCTTTACAACCTTTCTTATTTTACGACCTCTTCTCATTAATGGATTTTTTTTATTTATTTACATTAAAACAAATGACATTTTGTCCATATAAAAATAAATCAATACTAAATATGAAGAATATTCAAAATGTACTTTTAACAGAAAAGTATAGACCTAAATCATTAGACGATTTAATAACACCTAAGAGAGTTGGTGAAAAATTAAGCAAGGGTGTTTATCAACATCTATTGTTACATGGCAGTCCAGGTACTGGTAAAACCTCTGCTGCTAAAGCTTTAGTCAAACATTTTAATCACCCTTATCTTTATATTAATGCATCTACAGATACCTCAGTTGATGTAGTGAGAAATAGAATTACTGACTTTTGTGCTAATCGTTCTATTATGGATGAGCCAGGAAAACTGAAAGTTATTATTCTTGACGAGATTGATGGTGTATCTGATCAATTCTTTAAAGCACTAAGAGCAACTATGGATCAGTTTGCAGTAAATGCTAGATTCGTAGCAACATGTAATTACATTAATAAAGTACCAGATCCAATTCAATCAAGATTTGAAATGATTGATTTTGATTTTAGTAAGGAAGAAGAAACTGAAATCATGAAAAGTTACATTATGAGGATATTCCAAATATGTAAAGCAGAAGATATTGGTATTGAAAAACACGCAGCAGTAGAATTAGTAAAAAGAAAGTTTCCTGATTTAAGAAATATGTTAAATCAATTACAAGGTTTTAAATCACAAGGTTTGGAAACTATAACGGTTGAAAACATTAAACAATTTAGTTCAGTATATAAAGATATTTATGATCTTGTTATAGATGGAGAAGATCCTGTAAAGAACTATCAATATATGTTATCTAATTATGCAAATAGAACTGATGATGTTTTATCTTCACTAGGGGCAGAGTTTATAGATTTTATAAAACAAGATAGACAATCATATACACAATTCATTCCACAAATAATTATTACAGTAGCAAAATACCAGGCTCAACGGCAGACTGTAATTGATCCTGCTGTATCAATGCTTGCATGTATATATGAATTACAAACAATAGTAAACGGGGCATAATGGCATACGGAGTATATAAAAACACAGAAGAATTTGAAGAGCAGTTAGCACAATACACTGGTTCTAAATATGCAGTAACTATAGATAATATGAGTAATGGTTTATTCCTTGCTTTATATTACGAGAAGCATATCAACAAATCTATAAAGGGTGATAAGATAATAATTCCAAATAGAACCTACCCATCAGTACCTTGCGAAATAATTCACGCAGGCCTAAAAGTCTGTTGGGATAAAAATCATTCTCAGGTTAACGATGGTTACTTAACAGGTGCATATGAATTAAAGGGTTCTAATGTATGGGATTCTGCATTAACGTTTACATCTAACATGTATAAGCCAGGTACTCATATGTGTGTTTCATTCACTGGCCCCTTTAAGCATTTTAAATTATCTAAAGGTGGTGCAATACTAACCGATAACCTAAAGGCATACCACTGGTTTAAAAGAGCAAGATATTCAGGAAGGAGAGAATGTTCTTATCATGATGATAACTTTGATATGATAGGATGGAATTTTTATATGATGCCTGAATTGGCTGCTCGCGGATTATTACTTATGAATCAATTTTATAATCAAGATGGTAGTAAAAAACACCAAGAGGATTTAACTTTACCTTATCCTGATTTATCAAAATTTAAAATATACAACAAATGACAGAAGAATTTTTAAAGAAACTTATATTTAAATTTCCTAACTTTTTAGAATTAGGTGGAGCAGTGAACAAGTATTACCAACTACTTGAACAAGGAATAGATAAAAAAGAAATAGAAAAACAAACGTTAGAAAGTTCTTTCAGAGTTCTATAAAACTTGTTATATTTTAATTAAACAATACACAATATGAGAAAAACAGGCAGACATACGTTTGTTATAGATGGTAATTATTTTCTATTTAGAACATTATATGTAATACCCACAAGATCTAAAGAAAAAGGTCTATTAGGTACAGAAGAAGATGTGCAAGCCTTTGTTAAAAAATTAGCAACTGATTTTGCATATCAAATTAGATTATTTGAAGGTCTTATTGATAAGGTTGTATGGACAGTAGATTCAAGATCATGGAGAAAGGACTTTTACCCAGAAGCAGAATATAAAGGTAATCGTAAACAAAATGATGCTCTCAACTGGGAGAATTTTTCAAAAGCGACAGCAGACTTTAT
>Ga0114918_10002508_pt1 | contig 16461 bp, 27 predicted proteins | sample LantaG_FD_87015 | JGI IMG/M metagenome (GOLD analysis project Ga0114918, IMG submission 87015) | Deep subsurface microbial communities from Baltic Sea to uncover new lineages of life (NeLLi) - Landsort_02402 metaG | ecosystem: Environmental > Aquatic > Marine > Oceanic > Sediment | place... | reverse complement strand
TGATTTTTTACCTGTCCCATTTTTCTCAAAATTAAATTGTTTTAAGATTTTATCATAACCAACAATCTTATCTAACATATCTCCAACACTAACCATATTAAGTATCTCCTTTCTGGGCAAGATTATCAGCTTCAGTATTCTGCTCTCTTGGCACCCAAGTCAATTTTACTTTTACATAATGATCTTTCAATGAATACATATGCTCAATTGCTTTATTATAATAAACTTGAAGATTGGGAGCTTTACATTTCCATAACCCATTTACCTGATTGATAACAAGTTTTGAATCCCCAAAGATTTCAATATCTCCAACGTCAGGAGAAAACAAAACATATCTAAGAAGCTCAATGAGTCCCATATATTCAGCAACATTATTTGTTTGATCATGTTTAGCTGTCCTAACTGATCGAGCAACTTCTTTTTTCTGATCATCAAATATAATCCAACCACATTGAGCAGGTCCAGGATTTCCTTTTGAACTCCCATCAAAATGTCCTGTATATTTCATTTATGGTTTTTATCCCTTCTTTTCCAATATTTTGCAGTCACCAGAGATATAATACCAACTATAAACATTGTTATAGGTATTTCCATATTATTTACCCTTTCCTTTAACTTTTTTATATGCTTCAGATGCTCTATCAAGAAAAAACTGATATGCAATTTCGGGATGTTCTGAAATTATACTATCTGATTTACTTGATAATTCCCAACACCGATTGCATTTTACTGCATCAGGAATGTTGGTAGGATTGCCACATATTTCACATTTAACAGTATCAGTCATAAGTCCTCTCAAAAAATTTTAGGTGTGTCATATAAAGACCACACCCATAAAATTTAACTGCCACCCTGACAGAGTGAATTAGTTCATGGATCGCCAGATAATATATCTGGAATAGATTCGTAATATTTATCAGTTAAGGCATCATTATCACCTTCAACATATAATTGGGCATATCCAAATTTAGTTTCAGGATCATCATTATATGCCTTTTTAACTGCAAGGAATGATGAATCAACCTTTCGAAGACATAATGTCATTTCATCAATAGATTGATAAATTCCAGTTATTCCTTTTATAAAAGAATTCTCCATAAATTCTTTATAATGATCAGGATTTAACATCAACGAACCAACCACCATATTGATCATAAAAGCATTTCCCTGCAACCCAAAACAAGGGGTGTGCATTAATATCTCAGGGATATCTACAGTAACTAATCCATGAGTATGAGTTGGGTATGCTAATCTTGTTTTAGGATTGGGATCTCCATGAATAATATGAGGAGGAGTTTTGCCAAGTTTTGCCATATTTCCCAAGTTTTCAGGTTTAACCCACATAAGCATTTGTCCACCTCCTGTCTTTTTTCCCACCCATTCCATACTCAGGATGATTCCTTAAACTGCAACCACATTGAGGACATCTGTGACCATATGGTGGGTCAGCATTTTCATTAAGGCGATCGAATTTTCCAGTGCACCCTACAACCCAACATGGAGTTGATTTAACTGGTCTGACATCTTCACATTCAGGACCACAATCATCATCACAATCCCAATATTTTTGATATCCATGCTGACCCATATATCTCATAGGTTTTTTACAAAGCCAACATTCCTTACTTTTCCCATTTGAATCGACGTAATCTGCCATAATATCATCTCCTTAAAATTAATAAGTTTCTCTTATAAAGAAATATATATAGTAAGAAGATGATAAAATGTTTATTTATACATATCATACAGAGTAAATAATCGACCCCATATTTCTTCACAAATACCTTCACGATAAACAGCTTTCTTAAATTCAGGAAATTCTTTAATATACATTTTTATCAAACCACGATTATTAGTTTTAATACAGTTAAGCATATTAGCAAGACGATCAGCAGCTTTAACAATTAAAACTTTAACTTCATCATAATCTTCTTCATCAAGAGTAGTTAATTTTTTATAGGTCAACTCTTTCTTTATTTTTCGATTTGCCCCAGGTTCATCTGAAATAAGAGAACACATTTTACCAACTGATGCTCCAAATTCTTTTGAAACAATTTCCTCAGTTGCTTTTGTATCTTCAATAACATCATGAAGTAATGCAAGTTGTTGAATCTCAAAATGATAATTTGTGCAAATAATCAATACGTCCATTAAATGTGAAATGTATGGAAAATCTCCATACATTTGATTCCCATGATATTTTTCAGCAAACTGTTTCGTTCTTAATAGAGTTGATTTATCAATATTACACATCATTATTCATAATCCCTTATTGCAATGCCGACTGGAAAAATAGGAACATTATCTTCTGATCTCTCTTGAAATCGAACAGTTAAAGGTTCTCCAATATACTTTTCAGTGTCAATAAATAATTGACGTCGATCTTCTCTGGTTCCTTTAGGTCGAACTCTAAATTCACGACCTTCTTCATTTTCACAGATCCAAACAACACAACCTTCTTCAAGACCAGTCCCTTGGTCACTTCCAATGATATTAAACTCTTTATCAAAGAAATATTTAAACTTTAAAAGATTTGAAGATCTATATTGATAGAGATATTGTCCTTTGACATTCCTAAGTATAATTCCTTCAAAACCTTCCTGAACCCATTTGTTATGCCATTCAACAACTTCTTCATGATTTTTAAGCAATACAGTTGGAGTAAGTTTAACTTGAAGATTTGATTGTTTACAAACCCTTTCAAGAGTTTGAAGTCTTACATCATATTCTTCTTGAAACTTAGGATCAAATGTTGCAAGATCATATAACCAATAATCTAACTGAGGAGTATATTCTTTAAACTCTTTAACAGCTTTGATAATCTTTTGAAATGTCCAGCCATGTTTGTATATTTCACCATCCGGCATTATTCCATTTCGGACAAGTCTATGAATAACATCTTTCTCATCAACTAAATGTGAAAGAGTTTCATAAATCTTTGCATTCCTTGATGAGAATACAGGAGTATCAAATCTCGGTGCCATTATATTTAAACATCTAACACCATTCAGTTTAGGTTGTCCATAACATGGAAATTTAATGTTAGGTTTCTTTGGACTGTATTTGTTTGCAAGCATGGGTAAAATATGCCTGGGAATAATATTGGGATCAGGATGGGTCAATTCATAATTCTGATCTCTTTGACTTTTCCAATTTGATTGAGCTTCTGAATATGCTTGTTCAAATGGAGTTGTCTCATTAGATTTACCAATATTTTTACCCTTACGAATAATCTTTGTATTCGATTGAATCTTACCATCAACATACCCATGCTCAATTGTATAATTGGCAGTCTTATCTTCATTTTCTGAAACACTTACTTGCCATTGTTTAACTTTTCCAACTCTTGATAAACCAAAGAGTAAAGGTAAATCAGCAACTGCATTATAATCATCTGGAAATTCTTTATTTTCCATTTTAACTCCTTAAAAAATGAGGTGAACTTTCTCTTTCATTTATATAACTGAGACATCCTCTATCTTTTGCAGGACAATATTCATACACAAGATGTCCATGTCTCTCAGCAAAAGTTGGTTCAACTCTTAATTTACTGCATAATGGACATTTACAATATAATATTTTTGTAAAATCTCCGTCCTTCAAGTCCTTAGATTTAAAACGACCTAAGGACTTGAATGTATTATATCTTCGTTTCATTTGATATTTTTTAGTGCCCATATCAATCCTCAGTATCAATATCAATTATTTGGTTAGATTTTCCTCCTTCAATTTGAGGAGCACTATATTTATCTTGTAGAGCTTCAAGTCCGAGTCTTGCAATCATATTATTAAAGAATGATTCAACCTCAGCTTTCGCTTCACTGGTTGTTTTATCCATTGCTTCATTGTATGATGATTGGATAAAAGGAACATTTGATCTGACATTTTGAACTAAAGCATATATTATACTTTGAAGTTTCTTTTTATCTCCAACTTTCATTGCACCTTTTTGATTTAAAAGATCATCCGCAAGTCGTTTAAGACTTAATGCCTGATTTGAAACATCTCTAATCTTTTGTTCAAATTCCTTTTCAAACAATTCTCTTTGAGATTCATCTGGGCAGTCTTCCATTTTTTCTCCATTCACATATCTTAATGTAACTGGAGTTCCTGGAACATTATTCATTGTAGTAATAGCATCTGTAAATTGAGAAGCAGATAATTCAATATCAATTAATCTTTCACGTCCATGATACCAATGTCGATTTAATCCTCTTTTTTTATCTGCTCTTGAAATTCTTATAGCAATGGTTCTCTCATGTTTAATTGAACTTCCAAATAAAGTCTTTTTCATATTGGATTCAGTTCGACATATTTCCATAACACCATAACTTTCATGTTCATAAGTGATATCATCATCCATTATCCAACCCCTCCTCCCATGCTATGACTTATAAAATCTGCAATAACTGAAAGAATTTGATTAATATTAGTTAAGATATCTGGTTCACCCCAAAGGAGAATAAATAAAATTAATCCAATTCTCCCTGACCATGATAAAAAGAATTGTCTGAATATAATATTTTGTGAATGTTTTAAATTATCATTACCACCTAACATTATTCCTCCTTGAATTTAATTAAAGCATCCATTGTTGCTCGGACTAAATATGCCCAAGGATCTTTTCTTTTATGCCAAATTTCAAGATGATTTAATTTTGGGTCTTTAATTCTGTATAAATTCAAACCATCTTTAACATGACCTGTATTAACAAGATTAAGAGGACCAAAATTCACTCCGTCTGCATTTACATTTATTGTAAACATTTAAAAATCCTCATTTATACATTTACCGCAGTATGGACAAATATCATCCTTATCAGAAAATAAAAGATGATATTCGTCACAATCCTTTTGCCTTTGTTTTTCCTTTTCCTCATCAATGTCAGTTACATTAATGGAGATCTCAATTCTCTTATTCCCCATCACTCATATTTTTTACCTGAAAGATGAATCAAATAACAAGGAGGTAATGCAATACAATGAACCATTTCTTGAGGATCAACTTCATTGATATTCATGAGCAACTCTTCTTTATGCATGATTGTATTATCATCCACAATTTGAATTGTTTTAGAATCAATCAACTTCATCAATTTATCCTGAGTGCCTTCTGCATTTTGAATAAAGAATGCTGCAACTATTCCCAGATGTTCTTTTTTGGCTACATTGAACACTCGATCAAATGAAGGATCCTGTTCTTTATATCTCTTAATAACAGAAAATGATGTTATATCAATTAAAGATTCCATTTGGGCAATCTTATCTGGCGGGGTCAAAAGTAATTTCAATAATTTTGGTGTTTCCATTTTAATTTTCCTCATTTTGTTTGATTAAATACCAGTCCCAGCAATTATTAAGCATATGATGAAATATTTCATTTTCAGGAAATTTATTTTCATTTGTACTTAATGGAGTTACTGTGATACGATTTTGTTGTTGATTCATTTGAACTTTAATTTCTCCAAGGACTGTATGTCTCCCATATACAGTTTCTCCACTTCCTAATACCACAAGGATTGTACCTAACATACCAACATCATAAAATCCAGCAATTTCAGCGGACTCTGATTCAATACGCTGTTCATATGTTTTAGGTATTTCTTTCAATTGAGATATATTAACAACTTCATATTCATCCTGATCAGTATGAATTGTTGCTGTTTTTGTTTTTAAATCTAATCCAATGACTTTTCCTTTCATTGAACAACCTTCATCAATATAAGTAACTCGTTTTTCTAATGTGACTTCATTTATTTTCATTCCAAAATTCCTCATCTTTACGCTCAAAATAAATATCAAGAAGATACATTAAATGTTCTCCATTATCTCCATCTCCTCCTGTTTTGAAACAAAACCGATCTCCACCATATTTGAAATCTAAATGAGCAATTTCTCCATATAATTTTTCTGAATCTGGGTGATGGTCTATTCCGTTTTCCCATCTTTTTGTGATATCAGTTTCAATCATTTTAATCTCCGTAAAAATGGAGCACAAGAATTAATCTCATGCTCCATTTAGTTATATATATAGTATTACTCTTCTTTTTTCAAGCCAGAATACTCATAGTGCTCTGAAACACGTTTTGCTTTCATTGTTACATCATAACGAATTGCAAATCCCAGTTTGAAATTTTCAGGTTGATAAATTACAAACCGATTCCATTCTTTTCTTCCTCTTGGAGGAACTTTATAATCATTTACAAACTTCAGATTCTTCATCCAGGCAGGAGTATATCTTGGGACTCCAGTGGGATCAAGAGTATCAAAGAATGCCTTTTCAGTAATCCTGGTCATAAAACTTAAATCTGCATTTACATTGAAAAGGAAATGATTTCTTGATCTTGTAAGTTTCTGGAGATTCTCAGGAGTATGATCCCATACAGGATATTCAGATTCATTAGGAGGACAATCAATTTCAGCAACAAAGGCAGGAACTCTAATTTGTTTGCCGGCATCAACTGAGCCATCTGAATATGATTTAGCTTGAGTTGTGCCATCTCCACCACCAGGATATTTAATCCCTGCATCCTTCATTTGTTTTATCTGAGATGCATAATGTTTTGCTTCTTCTTGCAATCTCTGAATAAGCATTTTTGTAATGAAATATCTTGTGCCATACATTGAAGTCCAGCGATTCGGATGAATGAAATGCTCAAATGTAATTCTGCCTTCATTTGCCATGGCAAATTCTCTGATAAATTCATTCTCTTTTGCATCTGGCATGAACTGAAGTGTATCCCAACCTTCATACCAATCGCCATTGAAGTCAGTTAAAGTAAATGTTCTTGCATCCCCAATTGAATCAGTGGTCATAACATTTGCATCATTGATTTTGACTGAAAAATTCCAAGTCTCTTTATTTGAAACCATTCCCAGAATAGGTCCATGTCGATTCTCTTTTGAAGCAAGACTTTGACCTTCTTTGAATCTTGTCTGGCTGAATGATTTATATTCTGGAATCTTAATGACTGCTTTTCTTGCTGCAAGAGTATACAGAAATACTGCCATATCCTCAGGTCTTGAAGTCCTGTCATAAATATTCCAATCTTTCCAAAATTCAGTTACAACATCAATTGCATAAGAAATATCTGAACCTCTATCAAGAATACATTTAACAACTTGTTGATCCATCAATTCTTCGAATTTTTTCGATACTTCTTTTTTCTTAGTTGCCATTCTTTTATTCTCCTTATAAATATCTAAAATCCTGGTTTTCTTTTGCTTTTAAACTTTGGATAGCAATTAATCCTTGTTTACTTTTAGGAACTTTAAACTCAGTGATTGCTTTTTGTTTTGCATCCCAAAGACTATCAGCTTCAATAACTTTCTTTTGTTGATTATAAAATGTTTCAAATTCAGCCACTTGATTTATCCTTTAAGTCATTAAATACACCTGAATAATTTTCATTAGGTGTAAATTCATAAACATCTCCATTTGTGGTGAAACATTCGCCACCAAACATTTCTCCTGCCACTCTTGCCATTTCATCTCCGTCAACAGTTTGCATCCAATTCATTATTGCAGCAAGGATATGATATTCTTTTATTATCACCTTAATCTCCTTAAGTGTGTTCAATGAATCAGATGCTATTCAATTTCATATGTTAGATCATCAATGTAATCATTAATTGTATCAAATCCCATTTCTTGAATTGTTTTACCCTCCTGAAGAAGTTTCTTTTCGAAATCAGTCAAGTCAGGCATATATCTAACTTTATGATTGCAAAATTCACAACCTGCTTTTTTCATCAATTTGAGAGCATCTGGTCTTTTAATTTCTCCAGATATTCTTTCAGATTCAATTGCTTTTAATGCTCTGTTTAATGCCAAATGTCTCCCACTCAAATAACCTCTGAATTTGAACTGATCCTTGTTGCTACAAATTGCAACACCTCTGCCACATTCAGCACCAGCTTGAATAAGGGCAATCGTCATTGTTTTCTTGTTTGCTTTTGCATTGTCTTCGCTTTCATCTTTCATGTAATAAAGAGCGACCTTCATTTTTCAATCTCCTAAATAAAAAAGGATTAATAATATAGGGTTTATGAGGCAAGAATACACAATGTATTCTTGCCTCAAGTGAATTACTTCATTGAGATTCGATATAAATCTTTGTCTTTAAAAAACATCGCTTGAGTCCCATCCTTACATAACCGCATATCAGAAGTTATACTTGAATCATGGATTCTTTTAATATCAGGAACAGTTGGATTATTTACAAATATTTCCATTATACCTGATTCAGGAATGATAATACATATCCCTTGTGAAAGAGTAATCATATTAATATCCCCAATATCACTGACTTCAAAGCTTCTGAAATCATAAGACGAATAGTCTTTAGAGAATCTTAATATGATGATATTATATTTACCTTCCTTATGGGTGTGAATCGCTACCACACGGTTATCATGTTTAGCATCAATAACCTTATGACCATCTAACTCAACCACCTTAATATCATACATTCTGCTCGATTTATCACTACTTGGAACAGGAATTGAAATATAAGGGATTCCTAATATATCTTGATATATTACTCCAGCATAAAGGGTGGATGAATTAGGCATAAGACGCCAGACATGTTTAACAACAGGGATAATATCAATTGTTGAATCAACCATTTTAAATTCAATCAACTTACCCTTATTTTTAAAATACATATGATTGGCAACAACCATAGTTTCTTCAACTGCATTTGCTGTTGTACGTTTGATTGAATCAGTTGGACAATTAAATGTAGCAAAACCATTAGATATTCCTACGAATATTGCCTTTCTTCTTTTTTCAGAAAATACAACTGAATCATTTGTTTGATATTTGTATTTATCAACGTATACAGTATCCTTTGTAGCGCTAACATATTGTCCTTCAATTTTTGCACACCAAATTAAATTATCATCAAAACTTTTAAGTTTAACAATTTCAAAATTATCAGTTCCTCTAATAACATGAATATCAACTGGTGCCATTATAATAATACCAGACTCAATTGGTGGCGCTGATCTAACTCCCTTTTCAAATACTTGAATGAACCAATCTTTATAATGACTTGGAATAGAGTTCATTCTTGCATTTGGAGCAACACTTACTTCTTTGTTAAATATTGAAATCTTATCCAACATTCGTTGTTTGGTTCTTTCCTCAATATCTGAATGTTTATATTGAGGATGTGTCCCTTTAAAAGGATGGACTCCAACGAATGTCCAGCATGATATAACCGCAAATGAAAACCAGTCAGTTTTAGCATCAAAATCATTTGTACTGAAATCTCTAATTGACTGCATTATTGCTGTTGCTGGAAAGTTTGGAGTTTTCCATGCATTTACGTCTATAAAGTATGGAGTTACAAAATCACTTCCAACTAAATAATTAAGTTCATTCCCATCAACAATTACACATTTCTGTTTATGAACAAACTCAATTGTTTCCCGAATATTTTCAATCAGTTTAATAGCATGATCATCATTCATCCCAGCTCTTTTTCTGTAACCGGTAACAAATACTTTACATAACGGTTCACCATCTACCCAAGATGATGTAAATCCGATAGGGGTATTCCGTTTATCCATGACTATCTCATGTGGTTTGATTATATTCGATCTTGTTAATACTTGAAGCTCATTAAACTTAGCTTCGGGAATCATATTTTTTGAATTATGAAATATCTTAAAAGCAATATTTCCTTGTTTATAAATCTTCGCTTCACCGCCTGATGCGACATAATCGTCTTTGGAGAAGTTTATTTTGCCTCTTCCTCTGAGATAAACCTCCATGATCAATCCTCACTCTTTTCAAAGTCATTGTGTAAACCGGCAATTGAAAGATCATCAGTATGGATGATACCTTCTTTATTATAATACCTAAAAGCGCCATTTGCTCTTCTCCTGATAAATTCTCCATTGTAATTTTTAAATGAGGTAAGCTCATTCACAAGTTCATATTGAGTTAACTTTTCAATACCTGGTTTTGTAAATGATTCGATCCCATCTGAAAAGATGACTACATTTTTCCATAAAGATGGAAATATTAAATGATCGAATTTACATGCCGTTTCCTTATCTTTTGGATTTCCATTAAACTTAACAGTCAAGTTGTGATGACCATAATTTGCTCGATAGGTATCTAAATCTTTTTGTTCAAGCCAGTAAGATAGGTAAAGTGGAGCATTTGTTTCAGGTTTTTCAGGATCTCCATATTCATAAGAATATAGGGTTTTAGTAACTTCCCCGTCTTCACCTTCAAAGTCACAATATACATGACCATCTCCATAAATAAATACATGAATCATTGGTCCCATTTTCCAAGCAACAATTAAAGTTGCATTTAAGGATTCTTTAGGGAGATTCATTGATCTGATTATTGAAGCAGCTTGTCTTGCAACAGTCATTCCGAATACTTCATAACCTGGAATGATCCCTCTTTTCATGAGAGTATTGATTCCACCTGCTGCTGCCATACACAAAACTCTTGATCCTACATCAGTGAATGGACTTTGAGAACACCCATCGGAAAGTATACAATAATCATTACCACATATTACATAATCTTCACAAATTTTATGACTTGATCCTTTTTTCAAAAACCAATCTGTTCCCATAATACCTCTTTCATTGGGGTCGACCATATAAGATCGACCCCTATTCATTTAAAATTGGATTGGAATTGGCTGGGATGGAGCGCCGGTACCAAGACCCTGAGATTGACTGGAAATTGACTGAGATACAAATTCAGCAAGTTTTGCTAATTTACCCTCAGTGATTTCTCCAAGATCAACATACTGAGCAATACCAGCTTCTTCAGTAAAATATTTCAATTTCTTTGAAACTGTTTTTGCCCAATCATCACCTGTTAAGGCAGGATCTTTCATACCAATAACAACTGGGGCGATTGATTCAATCTTCTCACCTTTCATTGCTTCGCCCATCAACTCTTTTATCATACTTGGATTGTATGATGAAGCATTATCAAGACCATCAGTCATGATATAGGCAGCACCATTTACGGAAAAGTCCTGCTGAATAAGAGAATCAGCGAGATCAATAACTGAACCAATTGCATTTAAAGTTGCATCATAAAGGGCAGTCATGCCATAAGAACTGAATTGAGGATAATCATTGATATCAATCATATGGAGTTCTTTATAACCATGAACTTCCTCAATAGAAGTACTGAAAGTGATAACCCTGAAAAGCAAATTATCACTTCTGGGACTTTTCATGCAGGCACCAATTACTGTTTTCACAGCATCATTGATCTTTTTAATGAAGTCATGTGTACTTCCGGAGCAATCAACAGCAAGACATACGATTGTATATTCACTTGCTCCAAGGTTTTCAGGTTTAACTGCGGAAAATTGAAATGTTCCCGCTGAGGTATTCATTTGCATCATATCATCTTGTTTATCAAAACGAGGCATGTCATTCTCCTATCCGAAAAGGTTTTCAGTTGTTTTTACTTTAACACCTATTGCCCGCATGTCATCCATGAATGAATTACCCAGGTCTTCAAACCCAGGAACATCACTCATAGCATCTTCAAGTAATACCATTTTCTGAACATGATCAGGACCGAACTCTGCAGCAATATCCCTGATTGTATTTGCAACACAATGGGATCGTGCTTCACCGGCAATGGCGATCATATCACTTTCTTTAAGAATTTCAATCAAATCATAATTTAAGGAAGTTGAAGGATCTTCTGGATCAGGAACATCAGCTTTAACTGCTGAATAATGTTCTGTGGTATAATTTGATCCTTTTGTCACATAATCAATAAAACCTCTTGTTTTAATTTCCCAATCAGCAAGGGCAATCTGTAATGGGTGAACAACATTATGACCAAAAGTGCCAATGAGACAATGCTCTGGCCAGATACATAATGGATAACGATTGTTTGCTTCAAGTTTGGAAACATAATCAAGAGCATGTTTTTGAAAAAATGGGATTGAAGCTCTCCAGGTACCTTTTTCAACATCAGATTTGGTAATGATTGTAAATGGATTTGGTTGTACTCCATTTGAATCCATCCAAAACATAGGATGTGCAATATCAAGTCTGTGATGAGTATCAAGAGTGACATGAATATCATCAAATTTATGACCATGTTCTTTAATCATAATTGCTGTCCTGTCCATATCATCATAACCACCGGGAACCAATAAACTTCCTTGATTCAGGATATCATAGGGCAGTAATGCTTTTACTTCATCGGATACTGTATTGCCAGGAACATTTGCAAGACCTGGCCAGCAAAAATCATTCTGTGGATCAATAATTAGTAATTGAGCTTTCATAATTCGAGTTTCTCCTTTTAATATTTCAGTAAACAAAATTATTTACTGAGTTCGGTTAATTATAGTTTCAAATATTTCTTTCCAATTAACTGATTCTTGAGTTGTGGTTATTACATCTTTAGCTTTAGGTTCATTTCGTTTATTTAATTTATTCATTAATTGCCATGTTTCTTCATCAATTATATAAGGGGCGGTTTTACATTTAATGCCCAACCCCATTTGAATAAAAATAAACCCATTTCAGATAAACCCATTTCCCAATGATATGGTGAATGAACTACTCCTTTGTGCATTTCCATTATCATTTTAATTCCTATCTCATTTTCATCCATTCATATTATCTCCTTTATTTTATTTATGTTCCTAAAAACACAAATAAAATCCTAAAGATGAAAAAATTAAAAAAATTATATAACTCCTTTCTTATTAATAAATATATATAGTAAACTATTTTTAAAAAGTTTTTATTAACTTAAAATAAAGAACATATTAAAAACCTGAATAATGAAAGGATGGAAATTATGGAATCAAAAGTAATAAATTTTAGAGACATGGGAAGACAAGTTTCAGATGGAATCGTAATTACAGAAGAAGAGGAAGAAACTTCAAAACTTGAATACCCAATCACGCATGAAGATGGTCGTTTATATTGCCAAGTTTGTGGTAAATTATTCAAAACAATAACAGCTTCACATTTGAAAAAATTTCATGGGATGAATCCAGTTGAATATAAAGAAAAATATGGAACTCCTATTGTAAGTGAAGCAACTAAAGCGTTGAGAAAATATACAAATTCTCAAGTATTTTCAACTCCAAAAGAAGAAGTTAAAGTGATACCACCAGTAGCTGACTTTGATGATGTTATCACTGATGAAGAAGACATTCAAGATGTTATTGAGGAATTAGTAGATGATACTATTCTCGATGAGGAAATAACTGATGATATTGATGAATCAGAATTTCAATTTGAAGAAATTCCTGTTCCATCAAAAGATCCAGCAATGATGAAGACAGAGATTGCTTATCATCTTGAAAATGTTTTTGAAGGTCATTCAGCTAAAGAGAATTATATAATTGAAGAATTTGAAATTGGTTCTTTCGTTGATACAACAAAATTAAAATATAGTTATGCCACAGATGTTGCTATTCCCTCAAAAAGAATCGCATTATTCTTTCCAAATACATTTTGGCATAATCATGATTTAAATGCTGATCCAAACAGAGATTATAATCTTAGAGAAGATGGATGGAATGTAATTGAAATCAAAGGAAATAATCCCTCATTTGATCAAATTCTTTCAGCACTAAAGAATGCTGACTTACTCTAATTTTTAGAACATATTTTAAACCCCAAATACTGATCAATGTTACCATTTTTTAATTACGATCCAATTATTCGGGCGTCAGAGGGGTCTGGCGCCCAACCTTAAATCTTCAATTAAACATTAAATAGTTGTAAGTTCATATACACAACTCGAAAATTTTGCGCACGAACTTAAACTACGGAGATAAAAGAACAAAATTAAAATCAAATGAAAGGGATTCAATTCGTCTAAGGAGATTAATAAATGGGCAATATATACCCAAGTCAAGTAAGATCAGTCGACCCATATGCTAGTTATCATAGTAATGTGGTGAATCGACTTACGAGGATGATTTCTCGTGGGGAGAATGTGCTCCATGCTCCGAATGCCATGGAGGTTATGGCTGACTCAACTTCCCCAATTGATACAATCATAGTTACAAAAGGTGAAGCATTCAAAGATGATGTATATTTTACGATCACAGAAGATTTTCCTGTTGATCTTGAAGACCCTCAATTTTATATTGGGTCTGCACCTTTTAATGAAGAAGGATATTATTATGTCCTGTTGAATTATGAGTATCTTAAAGCGAGACCTGCACCAAAAGGTTCAATTACAATATTAAAACCTTCCGAAAGACATTTATATACACCAACAAGATATTTATTCCTTAAAGCTGTTAGAGTAAGATTTATAGAATCAACCCATTTTGAAGTTGTTTCATTTCATGATTGGGATCCTGAAAATGAAGATAATAAAAGAGAATATGCTCAGTATTATCTTGGAGTTGAAAATCAACTTCCTTTCGTATATGATCAATATAGAGATGAAGGTCGTTTAATATATGTAAGAGATGAAGATGAAGTATATTATGGGATGCATGGTAACTGGGAACGTCTTGGAGCAATTAGAGTTGTTGCAGATACCACCTTATGTGAAGTTGGTCAATGTATTTATATTGGACTGGATGGTAAATGTCATCCTGCCATGGCAACTGCAAATGCATCTTTAGCCGATGGTGTTGTCCTTGATGTTGGAGCAGCTCACAATGGAGATGGTAAAGTTCGTCTTTATGGTGAAGTTATGCATGTCCCAGTTGAAACAGGTCGAACAGTTTCTAAGGGTGAAAATGTTTACCTTTCAGCAGTTGAAGCTGGAAAAGTAACAGATTTAATTCCTGGAGAATTTCCACAATTTATCGGAACATGTGTGGAATCACCTGGACCTCTACCTGGAACAGTTAAGATTTGGTTAATGCCTTCAAGAGTTATCGGAGAAGGTGGCGGATCACCTGTTGAAGGAACTGGAGATTGGTATGACCGTTATCAAGACTTAATGCTTGCATCAATATATAAAAGACTTACAGTTGATGCTTTTATAAATTTAGATTTAACAGATACAACAAAAACAACTGCTCATATTGACACATCAACATTTCATATGGTTGGTGATATTGGAGATGAATTTTATTCAAAGACTTTATCAGCAGATTATGATTCAACTGCAATTCAACATTGTCAATTATCAGCTGACTCAACTGGAAATATAATTTGGGAATTAACAAATGATGGTGGAGATACTTGGTCACCAGCTCGTTTAAATCGTATTCATTATTTTGCTGAATATGCTCAAGATTATACTCCAACAACTCCTACTGATTTCATTGTGGGAGAAGAAGTATTATATAATAGCTCAAATAAGAGAGCTGAAGTTGGTTGGGTAGATACTGTTACTAATCAAATAGGTGTCTTTAATGTCACTGGGATTCAACCTTTCATTATTGGCGAAGAAATGATTGGTATGACCAGTGGAGCAAGAGGAACTTTAGATACATTAACTGATAAAACAAGTGAAACTGATGTTAGAGTTAGAGCTATCTTTTTAGGACCAGCAGCTCTTGATGACTTTGGAGTTATTTATGATCCTGATGAAAGAATTGTAACTGATCATACAGATAACAGTAAAAATATAAGCACATTATATACAGACATATATACAATTCCATCTGAAGATAATGATGGGTTGCCTAATTTAACAACTCCACTTGAAACTTGTAAAGATGCATTAAGAATATATGTTGGTTCAAATAATGATACTCAAAGTGTTCCTGTTTATGGTTCATCTCATTATATTGATTCAAGCGCAAATTTAACAATTGCAATCAGTCAGTTAGATGCAGCAATGTTTACATTGTCTCCAATTGGAGAAATTACTAATATTCAGAATTATATTGGTAAGACAGCTCCAGGTGCAGTTTATCCAGTTTATTCTTCAACAAGAACAGTTGTTCAAAATGATAATACAACTGCCGCAATTGGAGATCTTGATGATTATTTAGCTTTATCAACTAGATCAAAAACAATTGCTGACGGGGATACTACTCCATCTGTATTATCGGGTGGAAAACAAGTTGGTACTTTAATTACAAATAATTCTGCATTAACTGTAATTACTAGTTTTGATAATGGTTCTGCTGGAGTTGAAATTACCATAGTCTTTAATGATAATTTAACTTATATTTCAAATTCAGGTAATATCAATTTAGATGGCGATACTCAAATGAGGGGTCGCACTGATGATACGATTACATTTGTATATATTAACTCTTCCTGGTATGAAAAATCAAGATCAAATAATAATGAAAGACACAGTGATTGGAAATTAGTATCATCTGCATTTAATGCCCAGACTAAAGATAAATTATTCATAGGAAATGTTAGCACCACAATTACATTGCCTTCAACCCCAGTTCTTGGAAATATAATAAAGTTTGTTGATGGAGAAGGTGATATAAGTAGCCGAACAGTTGCTATTTGAGAAAATGGATAAAGCGTCATGGGGGTGGCCAGGGACCGGAAT
>Ga0114918_10002507_pt1 | contig 16463 bp, 18 predicted proteins | sample LantaG_FD_87015 | JGI IMG/M metagenome (GOLD analysis project Ga0114918, IMG submission 87015) | Deep subsurface microbial communities from Baltic Sea to uncover new lineages of life (NeLLi) - Landsort_02402 metaG | ecosystem: Environmental > Aquatic > Marine > Oceanic > Sediment | place... | reverse complement strand
CCACCCACTCACCCCCCCCCAAAAAAAAAAATCAACAGCTCTTTTTTTTCCTTACCTTTGAACAGCTTCCTCGCCTGCTCGAACGGGAACGGCTCTGGCACCGGGTACTTGGCCCGGTCGATGTTCTCCAGGACCTTCTCGATCGTGCCGTGCGCGCGGATCAGATTCAGCGCCGACTTGGGCCCCACGCCGCGGATCGACCCGGCGTAGTCGCAGCCGCAGAGGATGCACAGGTCTACGAACTGGTCCTCGGTCAGCTTCAGCTCCTCGAGCACCTTGGCGTAGTCGTACTCCTGGACGGGGAGCTTGGCCGAGGCCGGGGTCATGAGGTTGCGCAGGACCCTCGGGGCGCCGAAGGTGAGGGAGTCCATGTCCTCGGAGGACATCGCATAGGCGGCTCCTGGAAAAGTTTTTTTTTGCGTGCGACATTTTTCGTTTTTGGTTTTTTGGGATGAGTTCTTTGGAGCCTTTTCTGTCTGTTCCTTTCCCTCTTGTGCCTTTCGAGATCCCTCTCGCCCTCTTTCTTCTCCGCAGCTCCATCGACTGAAAGCGAGAGAGAGCCAGAAAGAGCGGGGGAGGCGGAAAGAGAAGAGCGCGATTCCAAGTGGGGAAACAAAAAACAAAACAAAAGGTTACCTTGCTTGACCAGCGACGCGCACTGCGCCTCAGCCTCCGACGGCGCGTCGACCACGGGCACGCCCAGCAGCCTAAGCAGACGCTTGCATTCCTCGTTGTGGACCTTCGTCACTTTCACGGTGCGCTTGGCGAGCTTCGCCACGGCCTCCTCGTCGGCGCCGGCCTCCTTGGCCTCGGCGAGGTCGGCGGCCGCGTCGCCTCGCGCCCCGGCGCGGCGCGAGAGCTCGTCGCGCTTGGCCTCAGGCGGAGCGCCGTCGAAGACGTAGATCGGCTTCATGCCGGATTCGAGCATGCGGATGGTGCGGTAGAACATCCCCTGGAGGTGACTAAGGTTTAGTTTTTCGAGGAGAAAGGGCGAGAGAGAGAGAGAGAGGGGCGAGCGCGTTGAGGTAGGGAGAGAAATGAACGACGACGACTGACGAGAAACCATCGACGAACCGATTCTCTTTCTATCTCCTTCTCCACCCAGCCCCCCTTACCTCGTGACCTCCCCGGACTGGTCGGTCAGCTGCTGGTCGCCCATGCGACCGACGACGACCTGGTTTGTTTAGAGACAGGAAGAGAGAGAGGAAGAGAGAGAATGAGTCAACCAACTCAAACACGATGACTTTTTTGATGCCAGTCAAACAAATCCATTTACCAAGAACTGGTAGATGTGCATCGACGCGTCGACCGCGATCTGCCTGCCAAAGTAGTTTTCGAACTTGTTCTCGCGGCGGCAGGTCGGGGCCGCGTCGCCGAGGAGCTTGGAGAGGCCCTGAAGAGGTAGAAGAGATTTGAAAGGTTTTTTCAATGCCGACGTCGTCGACGACGAAAAGAGAGCGGTGATGGTGAGCTTTTCTCTTCTTCTCGCTCTCGCTTTTTCTCCTCGATGCAAACACGCATTCGAGCCGGTCGTCGCTCCAGAGGAGCGGCACGAGGCGTACCTTGATGCCCATGGCGGGCGACAGGGGAGATTTGAGAGGGGTCGAAGAGGGAAAAAGGGGAAGAGAGTTTCGTCGACCGCCTCTCTCTCTCTCTCTTCTCTCTCTCTCTCTCTTTTTCTCTCGAAAGTGACGGAGAGCGCGACCTCGACCGAGTCGCTTCCCCCCATTTTTCTTCTTTCGCCTCTCAGTAACCGAGAACGACATGCTCTCCGCGAGCGACCCGAGGGCCAGCCTCCGCACCCTTCAATCCCAAAACCCCAGCAGAGCGCGAAAAGTCTCGATAGCGACCTCTCCTGGAAGAACTGCTCTCCAAAGATCGCTGAGCAGCGAGCAGCGGCGGCCGATGCTCGTCGTTGATGGGTCGACGTCGGCGGCGTCAACGCTGCTCCTCGACCCACAAAACTCCACTGCGCCCTGCTGGTTCCCGGACTCCCCCGCTGACGACTCGCCGGCGTCGTCCGATCTGCGGCTTGCGAGGGGCTTCGAGCGCGCGTCGACCGTGATCGCGAGGGCGCGCGTCGCCGGCGCGGCTCTGAGGTAAGTGAGAGAAGCCCTGCGGTTTTTCCTCTTTCCCTCTTTGTTGCGCTCTTTTTTTCAGGAAACCGAGGGGACTCGATCTTTGGCAGCTTCCCGAAGCAAACCAAAGCCGGCCCACTTGGCCAAAAGCAGACTAGAGCCCTTCCCAGCATGCCACGGCGATCTCTCCATTGTCGAAAGCTCCGTCTCGGCGCGATAAGGACAGAGATCCCTGGAGAGGGCCCCCGAGCGCAAGGCGCACATGCACATTTTGTCTTTCTCTTTTTTTCAGTTTCGTCTCGCCCCTCTCCCTTCTCTCTTTTCTCTTTTCCAACTCGCTCTCTTCCTCCTCCTTCCCAAAAACAAAAACGAACCAGGTCCGCGCTCGACGAGCTCCTCGGCCGCTGGCACGACTTCGACCACCTGCTGCTGGGTCTCCCGGGGGCTTTGAGGGCCAACGCGAGCCTCGGGCACCCCGCGGCGGCGCTGCTGCTTCCTTCTTCTTCGTGGTCGCCTTCGTCGTCGCTCTCTCCTCCGCCGCCGCCGCCTCCGACGCCGCTCGACCCTCATTCTTTGCCCGCGGGCTGCTCGGCGCGCCTGCTGCGCGACCTCGGGCGGTACCGCCGCCTCATGCTCTTCTGCAGGGCGCTGAGACACGGGAGGGACTTCGAGAGGGTGCGGGAGGAGCTGGAGAGCGCCGGGAGGCGGGGCGTCGGCCCCTTCCCTGCGCCCGCCGGCGCGGCAGCGGGCTGCGGCGGCGCCGGCGGCGGCGGGGAGGCGGGAGCGGGGGGCGCCCCGCCCGCCTCACCCCCTCCCCCTCCCCCTCCGCCGCCGCCGCCGCCGTCGATCCGGATCCTCTCGGTCCAGCCCGCCGCCGGGCTCCTCCGCCCGGCCTACGTCCTCCTCGAGGACCACGCCACCGAGCAGCTCGTCGTTGTCGTCAGGGGCACGACCGGGTTCCGCGACGCCGTGACCGCGCTGACGACCAAGGCCGCCACGACGACGAGGACGAAGGCGAGGGCGAGGGAGAGGGCGAAGGCGGAGGCGGCGGCGCGGCGGTTGCGGCGCGGGAGGAGGGAGGAGGCCGGCGGCGGCGGCGTAGGAGGACCCGAGGAGGCGCCGGAGCCCGCGGCGTCGGAGGAGGAGTCCGAGTCAGAGTCAGAGGAGGTCCACGAGGGGCTCGCCGCCGCGGCCGAGGCGCTTGCCGCCGAGCTCGGCCCGCCGCTCGCGCGGGCCGCGGCGCGCGGCGGCTGGAGCGTCGTCCTGACTGGGCACTCTGCGGGCGGCGGCGTCGCGGCGCTGCTGGCGCTGCACCTGAGGACGCAGGCGCGCGAGCTCGCCGCCCGGGTCGCCGACGGGGGCGGCGGCGCCGCCGGCGCCGCCGCCGCGGAAGAGGCCCTCGCCTCCGCCGCCGCCGTCGCGTTCGCCTGCCCCCCCCTGGCCTCGCTCGCGCTCGCGCGGTCGCTGAGCCCCTTCGTCACCACGGTGCTCTGCGGAGCTGACGTCGTGCCGACGCTGTCGCCGCACTCGCTCGACCGCCTGAGGGCCGACGCGCTGGAGATCGCCCTGGAGAGGAGGAGGGGGGAGGAGGGGAGGCGGGGGAGGGGCCGGAAGCGCTCCTCTCTGGCCACGGCCGCTCTCTCCCTGTCGGGCTCTCTTTTGCCGCCCTTGCCCTCGCTCCTCGCCGTGGGGATTTCGTCGTCTCTTCCTTTTTCCTCTCTCGTCCGCGGGGTGCTCGGAGCTGCGCAGGGATGGAGGGGGAGGGCCTCCCTCGCGGCGGGCCTCTTCTTCTTCTTCGGGGCGCTGGGTCTTGCCCTCGCCGCGGCGGCAGCAGGCGCGTCGAGGCGGCTCGGGTCGGCGGCGAGGGAGGGCGGGTCGAGGGAGCAGGAGCGGAGGCAGGAGGAGGCGAAGCGGCAGGGGAGGGGGGGCCCTCCTCCTCCCGCGAGGAGCGGGTTGAGGAGCCACGTCGTCCCCTGGCCGGGGGCTCGGAGGCGGACGCGGGAGGGCTCGAGGCTCGGCGGCGGCGGAGAAGGAGGAGGGGGAGGAGGGAGGAGGAGGCGCCCCCTCTCGCCGGTAGCGGCGGCGGCGGCGGCGAGCCCGGCCCCCGCGGCGGCGAGCGCCTCGAGGGCCGCCCTGTTCCCCCCGGGCAGGATCCTCCACCTCGTCCCCTCCGAGGTCCTGCTGGAGGCCTCTGCTGCCGCTGCCGCCGCGACTGCCGCTGCCGCTGCTGCTGCTCTCTCTGAGGCTCAGGAGAAGAGGGAGGGCCGCGGCGACGAGCGCGACGAGGGCGGCTGCGGCTGCGGCTGCGGCGGCGGCAAGGGTCGGAAAGAAAGGAAGGAAGAAGACGCCGCCGCAGGTCCGCCGCTGCTGGCTCGCCCCTCTCCTCCTCCGCCCCCCTCGGACAGCAGCAGCACGGTCATCCTCGCCGCGGTGCCCCACGAGCGCTACGGCGCGATCAGGCCCCACCGAAGGATGCTCCGGGACCACTTCATCCCGGCGCACCTCGCGGCGCTCGAAGCGGCTGCCGCGGCCTTTGTCGCCTCGGCGGCGAGGGCGGAGGAAGGAGAGGCGACTCCCGCCGCCACCGCCGTCGTCGTTCCGAGCCGATGATTCGAGGGCCGCCCCCGTTTCTTTCTCTCGGCTTCTTTGTCTCAGAACCTGCTAGTTTTACAACGTCAGAGGTGCTCTCTTCTTCTCCCTCGAGTGCAGTAATAATAAAAACAGAGATTGAAACAGAAAACCATGAAAGAGCAAGAAACACCTCACTTCAGGAATCAAACTGCTGCCTCAGGACCATCTCCTCCTCGCTCTTCCAGGCGCCCGACGCCCTCACGCCGGCGTCTGCCACGCGCTTCTGCTTCTCCCTCGCCAAGGCGGCAGCGGACTTTCGCGGGGGAGCGGCGGCGGGGGGCTGCGGGCCGATATGATTCGGGTTTGGCGCCGTCGATTCCGCGGCGACGACGACCGCCGCGGCCCTGAGCTTGGGCGCGAGCGACGAGAGGTCTCGGGGGCGGTTGGGCGGCGGGGACCGGGACCTCGAGCGAGAGCGCCAGTTCGCCTGCTCCGTGCGGGCCGCGGCGACGACGGCCGCCGCGGGGGGGCGGTTGGCCTCGGGGTCGAGGAAGGGAGCGGCGGCGGCGTTCCCGGAGGCGCCGAGCGCCGAGAGCGCGCTCGGGAGCGGAAGGGACGAGGAGGGGGCCTTGCCTCCGCTGTCCCTCCTCTGCTTCTCCTCCCAGGCGCGGAGGCGGCTCTCGGCCTCCCTCTGCCGCTGCTCGGCGGAGTCCTGCGAGGCCGCGGCCGCTTCGTCGTCCTCGCCGCCGCTGTAGCTGTCGTCGTCGCCGTCAGAGTCGGCGGGGTGGCCAGCGGCGACAGCGGCGAATGCATCGCCGACATTGACCTTCCTCCCTTCGTCCTCGTCCGAGCTGCTGGAGCTGGAGCTTCCGTAGCCTGCCAAGGCTTCCATGCTGGGCAGCCTTCTGGCGAGCAGAAACGACCGTGCCCTCGAGCAGCGTCGCCCCCGCCGCTCTCAAAGAGTGAAGAAAAAAGAAAGTTTGTGACGGAGAAACGAAATATCCCAGACGGTGCTCAGAAGTTTTTTGCTGTGACGTCGCCTCTTCTCTCTCTCCCTTTTCTCCCTCCTCCACCCCACAGGACCACTCCCTCGCACCCGCGCAAGCAAGGAACATGACCGATCCCGTCGTCCCCGAGGCCGAGGAGGAGCTCGTCGACTACGAGGAGGAGGAGGCCGGCGCCGACGACAAGAAGGCCATCGCTGGCGCCGCCGGCGCCGCCGCCGGCGGGGCTGCCGCTGCCGGCAAGGGCGCCGGCTACGTCGGCATCCACTCCTCCGGGTTCAAGGACTTCTTGCTGAAGCCCGAGCTCCTCCGCGCGATCGTCGACTGCGGTTTCGAGCACCCATCGGAAGGTAAAAAGAAAAAAGGAAGGGAGAAGGAAGACGGCCGGCGATGCATCGGCGGCGGTGCTGTTCTTTTTTTCCCGCCCGCCGCGCGGTTTGCTGTGCCCATCCCCCACCTTGGGCGCCCGTTTTCGGCCCCATGCCTTGCCGCTCGAGGTACACTCTTTCGCTAGCGGGGCCGATGCAGCGTCCTCGAGCTTGCCATTGGATGGGAAGGGGCACGCACAGGGCGCAAGCTGTCCGATCGCCGGGGCCATCGGATGACGTCTGCGCTAGTCGATGTTTTTGTTCCTCCCATGCTTCCTTCTTCTTCCGCTCCTTCTCACCTCTTCTTTCTCCTCCTCCTCCTCCTTCCCTCCTCCAATCAAATCAATGCAACAACACAACAGTCCAGCATGAGTGCATCCCCCAGGCCATCCTGGGCGGAGATGTCCTGTGCCAGGTGAGCAAGCAGAAAGAGGTGGAGAGAGAGAGAGAGAAGAGACGAGCTTTTTCGGCCGACAGCGATCAGCGCCTCTTTCTTCCCCCGCCTCTTTCTTCCCCCTCGCTCCTTTCCCTCATCTTTTTTCGACCCCGACCGCCAAAAAAAAAACTTCGTAGGCCAAATCCGGCATGGGCAAGACGGCCGTCTTCGTGCTCTCGGTCCTCCAGCAGCTCGACCCCGTCGACGGCGAGGTCGGCGCGATCGTCATCTGCCACACGCGCGAGCTGGCCTACCAGATCTGCCACGAGTTTGAGCGGTTCTCGGTGTACCTGCCCGGTGAGAAGGAGAGGAGAGAAGAAGAGGAGATTTTTTTCTCTTCCCGCTTCGAGCGGAGCGGGCAGCGGAGCGAGGAAGCTTTCTATCATTTCCTTTGAGCGGAGCGGGTAGCGGAGCGAAGAAGCTTTCTGTTATTTCCTTCGAGCGGAGCGGGCAGCGGAGCGAGGAAGCTTTCTCTTGTTCTCCTTTTTCCTTTTTCGGGTTTTCTTTTTTTTTACCTTTTTCGAACCGAGAAAAACTCACTTCCCATCCTCTTTCCCTCTTCTTTTCTTCCCTCCGAAAAAACAACAGGCGTCCGCGTCGCCAACTTCTTCGGCGGCCTGCCCATCAAGCAGCACAAGGACATCCTCCGCGGCGCGGCGCCGCCGCACATCGTAGTCGGCACGCCGGGCCGCGTCAAGCAGCTGGCCAAGGAGGGCGACCTCAAGCTCGGGTCGCTGCGCCACTTTGTGATCGACGAGTGCGACAAGGTGAGAGAGATAAGGAGAGAAGATAGAGAGGGAAAGATGAGAGAGAAAGAGCTGGATGACTCTCACGTCATTATCGCCCCTTTCTCCCTTTCTCTCTTTCCCTCTTATTCACCCCCCACACCCAAAAAAAACAGGTTCTCGACAACGTCGAGATGCGCTCCGATATCCAGGAGGTCTTCAAGCTCACCCCGCACGACAAGCAGGTCATGATGTTCTCGGCCACGCTCGACAAGGAGGTCCGCCCGATCTGCAAAAAGTTTATGACCGACGTGAGTTTTACTACTAGGGATGGAAAAGCTAGCTCACTCAGCTGGCGGTGTTTTTGTGGGGATTCCGGGAGGGGGAACGTCGATTCATTATCGTCATTCGCTGAGCCGATCGAGGGCAATGCGCGACGGCGGCCGGAGAGATTCTTCGGAGGAGGAGGAGGAGGAGGAGGAGGACGGCCGCGACGAGAAGGGAACGGCGCCGCCGCGGCAGCGGCGGCGCTTGCCGTCGTTGCCGCTGCGGCATGAAAAAAAGAAGATCAACGAATAAGAGGGGAGCTTTGCCTCCCCTCCTCTGCGACGATGACGACGACGACCAAGGAGACGACGACGACGGGTTCTGGACGGCGAAGCGCTGGAAAGAGAGAGGGGAAAGCAAAAGGATCAGAAAGAGGGAGTCGAGAAGCCTTAGCGCGCTCGTTTAGAAAAACCTCTCCTTTTTGCCGCTTTCTCTCTCCTTGCCGAACCGAAAGCTCCCGTCATTCTTCTCTCGCTCGAGCTTCTTCTCCTTCTTCTCTCGCTCGTGCGACCCTGCGTCGTCTTCTTATCCCCCTCGTCAGGGCTCTTGCGCGCACAGAATCAAGAACACAAGAAACAAAAAACTGACGAACGCTTTTCTTCTTCCAAAAAAACAAAACCAAAAAAATGCCCCAAAAATTTCTTCCATCTCTCTCTCCCCTCCTTCCCCCCACTATTTCTTTCCCTCTCTTTTTTTGCCTCTTTTTTTCCCCTCTTTTTTTCCCTTTTTTCTCTCCCCCCCCCACACAAATAAACCGCCAAAAACAGCCGATGGAGATCTACGTCGACGATGAGGCCAAGCTCACGCTGCACGGCCTCGTGCAGCACTACGTGATGCTCCGCGAGGGCGAGAAGAACCGCAAGCTCAACGACCTGCTCGACGCGCTCGACTTCAACCAGGTCGTCATCTTTGTCCGCTCGGTCGCGCGCGCCAAGGAGCTCGACCGCCTCCTGCGCGAGTGCAACTTCCCCTCGACGTGCATCCACCGCGGGATGAAGCAGGACGAGCGGCTCGCGGTCTACAAGGTACGAGAGGCGGGAGGAAAGGTTGAAAAAGGGAGAAAGGAGAGGAAAAAAAAGAAAGGAGAAAGGAAAACGCCGCTCACGGGAGAGAAATTCGCAACGTCACCAAAACCAAAAAAAAACGACAGGCCTTCAAGGAGGGCCAGAAGCGCATCCTGGTCGCGACCGACCTCGTCGGCCGCGGCATCGACGTCGAGCGCGTCAACATCGTGATCAACTACGACATGCCCGAGACCGACGAGCGGCACGGCAACGGCGCCGACACCTACCTGCATCGCGTCGGCCGCGCTGGCCGCTTCGGCACCAAGGGCCTCGGGATCACGTTTGTGAGCTCCGAGGCCGACTCCGCGGTGCTCAACCAGGTGCAGGAGCGGTTCGACGTGGACATCAAGCCGCTGCCGGACCAGGTGGATGCCGCGAGCTACATGACGACGGCGTGAAGTGGAAGATGGGGGAAAGGGAGCTAGAGGGAAAAATGAGAGATGGAAAGAAGAGGGGGAAAAAGTGTTGTGATTTTTTCGAGCGAGCGAGAGGGCAGGTGTTTCTTCTTATGAGCCTTTCCTTTTGGTTTGTGTTATGTTTTGAGTATGGCGCGTTTTCGTCCTTTTTCATGTGCAATGGAAAAAAACAAAAACAAACATTCTTCAGAAGAGAGGAAGAGAGAACCAAGGTCGAAGGTGTTGGGTTCTGGAGGGAGAGAGAAGAGAAGAGGTTGAACGGGGACGAAAAAAGGCGCGCCTCGCCTCGATCACTCCCTTTCTTTTCGCTTCTCTTTTCCGAAGCGGAGAAACCTCTTCTTCTTTCCGCTCTCCCTCCCCCCTTCTCTCATCATGGCTGCCACAACAGCAGTCAAGCCAGCAGCTGCTGCCGCTTCGTCCTCGCACGTCGACGGCCACGACGAGGCCCTCCCGGCGCCGAGGTCGCACCTGCTCCTCCTCCTCCTGTCGCTCGCGCCGGCGTTCCTGCCCATCCCGGCCAACGCGAACATCGTAGCCACGGCGTCGCTGGCGGTCTTTGTCGGCTGCTGGAGGAGCGTCAAGCAGGAGGCCCCCACGGAGAGCATGACGCGGAAGGTGAGAACGATGATGAAAGGAAAGGGAAGGGGAGAGCGATCATTCGATCGGTCGTCGAGCGTCATTGATTTCGTTTGGGACCTCTCTCTTTCTCTCTTCAACGCTCTTACTTCTGGTCTCTGCGCGCTCTTACGCGCAGATGGTGTCGTGCACTCTCGATCCCTGTATCCAGGGGGGAGGAGAGAGAGAGCCAGCGAAGAGAGAGAGAGAGAGAGGGAGCAGCGAAGCTGCAAACAGAGAAAAAGAGCAGCAAGCACCAGACGGTTTTCAAACGGTTTTTTTCTCTCTCTCTTCGCCTCTCCTTCTCACCCTCTTCCCCCCCTCGGTCTCTCTCTCTCGTCCTCTCTCCTTCCCCCTGAACCAATCCAATTCACACCAGGACGCCATGAAGTTCCCCTTCATCGGCTCCGCCATCCTCCTCTCCCTCTTCGTCGCCTTCAAGTTCCTCCCGGCAAACCTGGTCAACGCCGCGCTCACGCTCTACTTCGCTTCGCTCGGGACGGCTGCCCTGGCCGCGTCGGTGCTGCCGTTCGTCGAGGCGCTGTTCCCCGTTGCCGTCGCGGAGAAGTCTTACTCTCTCGTGAAAGGGCTCAAGATCCCCTACGTGTTGGATGTGAGCTTTATCCGGGGGTTTGGAGCAGAGAGGGGAGAGCGAGAGAGACAAGAAGAAAAGAGGGAGGGAGAGAGACAAAGAAAAAACTCTCAACTCGAAACTCTCAACCCCCCTAAAAAACTTCAACTACTCTCTCCTCAGGAGCCGACCGACCTCTCCCTGACCGTCCCCGAGCTTGCCTCCGGAGCAGCCGCCTCCCTCTTTGCCCTCTGGTACGCGATGAAGAAGCACTGGCTCTCCAACAACGCCCTCGGGCTGGCGTTCAGCATCACGGGCGTGGAGCACCTCTCGCTCGGCGCCGTCTCGACGGGGGTCATCCTTCTGTCCGGCCTCTTCTTCTACGACATCTTCTGGGTCTTCTGCACGCCCGTGATGGTGACCGTGGCCAAGGCGTTCGACGCACCCATCAAGCTGCTGTTCCCGCGGTTTGGCGGGGGCCCCGTCGCGGCGAGGCTCGCCGCCGCCGCCGGCGTCGCGGCCGACGGCAAAGGGCTATCGCCGTTTTCGATGTTGGGGCTGGGCGACATCGTCATCCCCGGCGTCTTCGTCGCGCTGCTGCTGCGGTTCGACTGCCTGCCCGAGAGGCAGCAGAGGCTCCGGGGAGCCAAGGCCGGCGCCGCCGCCGCGGCGAGGGCGACGACGCGCGCGAGCTCTGCCGGCGCGGCGGAGGAGAAGAAAAAGTTCCTCTCGTCGTGCCCCTACCCTTACTTTGCGGCGTCGTTCTTCGGCTATGTCCTTGGCCTCGGCACGACGATCGTCGTTATGAACGTTTTCAACGCCGCCCAGCCAGCGCTTCTGTACATCGTTCCCGCTGTTTTGGGCGCGACGGCGGTGGCCGGCGCGGCGAGAGGGGAGCTGAAGGCGGTCTTTTCGTTCAGCGAGGAGCCCGAGGAGGAGGAAGGGGAGGAGAAGAAGGAGAAGAAGAAGGACAAGTAGAGGAGAGTTGTTCTTTTGGTTTCGTTTTCTTTCTCTCCGTTCTCATTTTTTGTTTGTGGTATTCTCCCCAGTTTTCGTGGTCTTTTTCTCTCGTTTTTCCAGAGGTGGTGGTGGTGGAGGGGAAAAAAACGAGAGAGAACCGGCGAAGTTTTCCAGCACTCTCTCTTTTTTCGTGTTTGCATTTCAAAGAACAGAGAGATGGCTTCGCGCTTCGACTCGTCGTCGTCGGGCTCCTCCGAGGACGAAGAGGAGGCCCCACAGCTCGACGGCATGACCTCGAGCGAGGACCAGGTCTTCGAGGACGCGTTCGGCGACGTTTATGACGACCTCGACGCGGGCGAGCTGGAGGTGAGAGCAATGAGAAGGAGAGCGAGCGAGCGACGGCGACGGACTTTCCATTGGCCAGCAAAACAGAAACAAAAACTCACCGTTCCTCCACCCTCTATCTCTCTCTCTCTCTCCTGCTTTTAGCTCCCGGAGGACACCGATGATGACGACACGGCACCAGAGATGCTGCGAAACGGCGTGGATTCGCAGGTGAGAGAGCGACCGAGGCAACTATTTGTTTTTCCGGCATAAAAAACGACAGCGCGACGCCGACAGCGAAAAACAGGGCGTTCGACCTCTTTCTTACCCTCAAAACCTCATCTTCTCCTTACTCCGACACCCGCAGGGGATCGATTGGGCGCGCTTGCAGCTGAGCCGCGAGGACTACAGGGTAAACGCTGATGCTCGGAAGAAAAAAGAAGGGGGTTGAACCTTTTCTCTCTCTTCTTTCTCTTTCTCTCTCCCCTCCACTCCCTCTTTCTCGCTCCTCTCTTTTCTCGCCCCCTCTCTCTCCCTCTCCCCCATTCTCCCTCTTTCTCTCCCTCTCTCTGTCATCCGTTCAATTAAATTCCGTCTCTCGACCTCGACAACAACAATAACAAAAAACAAAAAAAAACTGCGTCGAACAGGAGCGCCGCCTGAAGCAGCTTGACAACTACCTCAACCTCCCGGCCGCCGTCGCCGCCGCGGCCGCACGGATCGACCGCGACGCCACGCGCTCCCTGCCGCCGAGGCCGAGGAGCAGGAGCAGGAGGGCGAGGGAGGACGAGGGGAGGACGCGCGCTGCTGCTGCTGCTGCTGCTCCTGCTCTTTCTTTTTCCTCGGGCCCGCCTCCCTTCGCTCCCCTGCCGCTCGCGTTCTCGCGCAACAGCCGCGCCGTCCGCTGCTCCGTCGCGCACTTCCAGCTCCGAAACCTGCTGTACACGCCCTCGCTGCACGAGGCCTACGTCGTGCACGCCTCGCGCCTCGTGGCCTGGGACTCGGCGACCAGGGAGCGCACGGTGGTGCTGGACCTGAGCGGGAGCGACGGCGGCGGCCTCGGCGGCGATGGGGGCGGCGAGGACGACTGGAGGGCGATGCTCGCCGGCGGCGCCGCCGCGGCGCGCCGCCCGTCCTTTGCCAACTCGCGCGTCCCGCTGCCGCCGCTCCCGGCCCCCCCGGCCTGGGCCGGCGCCTTCCCCATGCTCGGCAGCGCCGCAGAGACGGCGGCAGGCGAGGAGAGAGGTCGCTTCGTGTCGCGGCGCGTCCAGATCGCGACAGCGGCGGTGGGGCTCGGCCTGGCCGCGCTCGGCGGGTTCAACGGAGAGGTCGCAGTCGGGCCCACGGGGGCGGGCTTCTTCCCGTCTACTTCTGCTTCCACGTCCAGGAGCAACCGCGGGGGGAGCAAGATCGGCCTTGCGGGAAACGTGGGCATGCGCGTGACGACGAGCGACAACGGGATTACCAACGGCCTGGAGCTCAGCGGCGGTGCAGGCCGCGGCTCATCAACGCTGCCGCGGGTGCCCGACTTTGGCGAGGGAGAAACGTTTTCTCCCTCTTCTCCGTCGACGACCACCCTCTTCTCGGCCAGCAACGACGGGTTCGTGCGCGCCTTTGACGTCTCCACTTGGCAGCGCACGCTGCTCGTCGACTGCGGCTGGGCGGTCAACTTCGCGACGGCGAGCCCCGATGGCGCGCTGCTTGCAGCCGTCGGTGACGACCCGGAGGCGGTGCTGCTCGACCCGCGCTGCCGCGGCGGCGGCGGCGGCGGAGACGGCAGCCGCAGCAGCAGCGTCGCGCCTCTGACGACCTCGACGACGACGGGGAAGAGCGGCGTCGCGGCGCTGCGGGGCCACCTCGACTTCTCGTTCGCGGCGGCGTGGCACCCGTCGGGCCTGCTGCTCGCGACGGGCAACCAGGACGCGACGTCGCGCGTCTGGGACCTTCGTAACACCAAGGAATCGCTCCACGTGCTGCGGTCGGAGCTGGGCGCGGTGCGGTCGCTGCGGTTCAGCCCCGACGGGGCGCTGCTGGCGGCGGCGGAGCCCGCGGACTTTGTGAAAGTCTACGACGTCCGCGGCGAGGGCGGGGGACTGGGGAGCGGAGGGGGGGGGTCCGTGCGCCTCCGCCCTCGCTCTTCCTCTCGCCGCCCTTCTTCCTCTTCTCGTCGCCGCGGCGAAGAGGAGATGCGGGAGGCCGAAGACGAGAGACGAGAAGAGGAGGAGGGGGAAGAGGAAAAAGGGCCCTTCGCGGCGCTCCCCTCCGGCGCCGCCGCTCCCTTTGCCACCTGCGGCGCCTGCTCCGGCGGCGGCTGCCCCCGCTGCGTCGACCTCGCCCTCCGCCACTGGGACCGGCTCCAGAGGCTCCGCAGGCGCAGGCAACTGGTGCTGGAGCAGCAGAGGCGGGAGAGCAGGAGGAGGAAGAGAAGGATTGACGACGACGAGGAGGAGGAGGACGAGGACCAGGAGGGGGAGAGAGGCCGGCCGCTGCTCGGCGAGAGCACGGACGACGACGAGAACGACAACGGCGGCCACAGGGCGAAGAACGACACCTCCACCGCCGACGACGACCCGCTCTCTCTCCTCCCGCGCGGCCCCTTCGAGACCGCACAGGCAATCGACTTCTTCGGCGAGTGCGCCGGGATCTCGTGGTCGCCCTGCGGGTCGAGGCTGTCGGTCGCCGTGGCCGACGCGACATACTCGAGCCTCTTGCAATTTGACAGGGTTTAAGAAAGAGAAGAAAGAAAGAAAGAAAAAAGTCAAGTTTTTTTATGCGTTTTTTTCTGTTCCTTGACGCTTTTTCCGACGCCACACTGCTCTTTGGCCTGCTTCCTCAAATGCGCACACATTTTCCGCCGAGTAAACTGAACATTTTCCTCTCTAGCACCACACCGTCTTGTAAACAAAAACAAAAAGAAAACCTGAAACGGAAAGAGAGAGAGAGAGAGACGAGAGGTTCAAGGCCGGAAAAATAAATTGCTCGAGTTTTCTCTTCCCAAATTCTCTTTGTTTGTCACACGACGAAAAAAACAAGAAGAAGAAACCAATTCACGTAGCAGCAGCATGCATGCCGAAACACCAGAGCCGAAAACAGGGGGGAAAAGAAGGGGTGGGGGTGGGGGGGTTGTCAATCGTTGAGGGTCGAGAAAAAGAGGTCAAGGTCGAGTTTGAAATATACTCTCTCGTCTTCTTTTGTTCTATCTCCCCGTCTACCTCTTAATTTTCTTCCCCCCCCCACCCCACCCCAAGCTCTCACCTTCTCTCTCTCACACACTTCCTTGTTTTCATCCACAGTACGCCCACATGCAGAAACGCGAAAAAAACAAACGACAGTTTTTTGTTGGGGGATTTTTTGGGCGTGGCGATTTTTTGGGGGGGTGGGTTTTTTTTTAAGTTTCGTAAAAAAAAAACAAAGAGTGTGGGCGGGTTTTTTTTTTCTCTCTCTCTTTCGTCCGTTTCGTCCTCCTCCTTTCGAGGACCAAAAGCGACACTGATGCGTATCTCCACTCGCTCTCTCGGCTCCTTGCAACTCCTTCCCCACTGCTTAGCGACCGGTGGTGTGCGGGCCCGAGTAGGGCGCCAGCGTCAGCCTCTTGTCCTTCTCCTTCGACGGTACAAAGCGCCTCGACTTGGCCGGTGCTCCGGGCTTGTTCTTCTGCCACTCCTTCACGACGGCCTTGCCGGCGATGTTGACCTTGGGCGATACCTGCACCAGGATCGGCTCGACGTTGACGAGCTCGGGGTTGAACTGCGCGCCGACGGCCCCGACCTTAATCAAGTGAGGGGCGATGTCGATAAGCCGCGGGTCAGCGCGCGCGCCGACAAACGACATCGCGATCAGCTCGGGCCGGATTCGGATCAGCTCGGGCGAGGTCTCGGCGCCGGTGGCCCCCGCGCGGGCGATGCACGGCCTCCACTGGATCTAGTTGAAAGACGCCTCGATCAGGTTAACCTTGGCCATGCTGTAGGTTTTAGCCGGGAGGAACTGCCCCTTGATCGCCGCGGTCAGGTTGGCCGACGGGTCGAACACAGCGCGCGCCGGCAAGGCGCCGTTGGCCGAGGTGACTATCGAAGTCTTGGCGATGCCCTGGAGCACCGGGTCGCGGAACTGCAGGTAGGAGGCCGCCGGGGCCAGCGCGTCGCCCAGTGGCACGGACGTGGCCGCGTCGACGGCCGGGCGCAGCCAGTCAAAGCCCTTGTTGACGGGCAGCGCCGTCCGCGTCAGGTTGAGCAGGTACGCGTCGGCCTGGAGCGTGTTGTTCTGCCACCTCGAGTAGATGTTGGTGGACTTGATGTCTGCGGCGGGGAGGGTCGATCCGTGCTCGGTGACCTATGGGAAAGCGACGGGGGGAGAAGAAAGGGGTGTTGTGAGTTTTTTTCTTGTCGGGGTCGAGAAAAAAAAAGAAACGCGGCTGAAAAACGGAAAATCGGAAAGGAAAAAAACTATTTTTTTCCAAAAAACAATCTCTTCTTCTTACCTTGCCCGTGAACTGGAGCGCGACCGAGTTGTTGTTGACCGAGTTCCAGAACCTCGATCCGGCAGCGGTCAGCCCGGGAAGGTAGTCGGTCGGGATCGCCGGCACGGCCGGCACGCGCTTGTTGTACGCGGCGCCGAGGGACTTGGCCGAGGGCAGGGCGGCCTGGAACGCCGACTTGATCTCGGGCGAGGCGGGCACGACCTGCTTGGCGGCGCCCTTGTCGACGATCGTTTGGAATGTCGTGATGTTGGACCCGAGCTGGGCCCACTTGACCTGGGTCGAGTTGAGGAACCTATCGACGAAGGAGATGTTGGCGAGGGCCGGGCCCGGGATGGAGAAGTTACCCTGAGGTTTTTGGGAAGAAGAAAAGGAAAGAACGAGATGAGAGAAAAGAAGTTCGGGTTTTTTTTCGTTTTTGTTCTCTTCTCTCTCGCTTGCTCTAACTCTCTCTTTCTCTGTTTACTTCTCTCTTTATCTCCCCCTTCTTCATACCACTCTTATTAGTTTTTTTCAATAGTAATGCCCCT
>Ga0114918_10002506_pt1 | contig 16469 bp, 20 predicted proteins | sample LantaG_FD_87015 | JGI IMG/M metagenome (GOLD analysis project Ga0114918, IMG submission 87015) | Deep subsurface microbial communities from Baltic Sea to uncover new lineages of life (NeLLi) - Landsort_02402 metaG | ecosystem: Environmental > Aquatic > Marine > Oceanic > Sediment | place... | reverse complement strand
GGTGCAATCTTAGAAGGCATGGGCGGAGACGAAATAATCGCCTTTAATGAATCAGCATACAAACTTATTCCTCGTCCCTCCCAAAAAACCGTGCCGGAGGCAAAGCCCATCGAGGGGGTAAAAATACCTAATCGTCCATTAGTTAATCCCAAAGCAAGTGCTATGCAACAGGACAAACAACTACGAAGACAACAAGCATGGGACAAAAAATACAGCAAAGAGATTGCCGCCAAAGAACCAATTTCAATATCTATTAACAGAATTGAAACTCAGTATGGGGAAACATTGGCTGATGCTGCCATTAAACACGTTAAAGGACTAAAAAAGAAATATCCAGATACGATTATACTTACTAAAATTGGTGATTTTTATGAGGCATTTGATAAGGACGCTGAAATACTTGGTAAAGAATTAGGCTTAACGATTTCAACTCGTACATCAGGTTTAAAACTTGCAGGTGTTCCATATCATTCTGTTGACCAGTATGCAAAAAAGTTAATTGAAAATGGTCACAAAGTAGCCCTTGCGGAACAAGTTGAGGAGGCAAAGCCCATCGAGGGGGTAAAAGAACCAGAGGAAGGCAAATACCCTTATGAAATGACCATAAAAGAACGGTTTGAAAATCCTAATATAGGTCTCGGCACAACCGAAGCGAAAGTAAGAGAACGACTTGGAGATGTTGTTGCAGACACATTGATTAAGGGTCATAAAGTAGAATTAGAACAGGCTCTTTCCGAGGGCAAGCCCGTTCCCCCTGAAGTCCTTGCCGAATATCCAGAACTGAAACAGGCTGAAACTAAGGGGGTTAAAGAGCCAAAGGAGACCAAGCCTAAAGAAGCCGGTACAGCAGAGATACCGCCGCCGCTGAATATCGAGACAGATATAAGCAATCCCGATGAATTACCGTCTTTAACTTCCGCAAGGCAGGCTGATATTGCCGAAGAACGAGAAAGTCTCGGCTTGGATACTATCGCATCGCCTGAAAGACAATCAAAAAGGGACTGGCAGAAACAGGCCATAGCTGAAGGAATACCGGATAGGGCTTTGGATATTGCGAATGAGATTATAAGAAATCCCCGGCCTATGACAAAAATAGAGGAAGAAGGTTTGCTTGTGGCAAGGGCGAGGGCGAAAAAACAATACCGATTAAAGGTCAAAGAATTATCAACATCTACAGACGAAGCGGCAAAAAAATCATTGTCAACGGAATTAGAACGATTAGAAATGGAATATGAGGCTTTAAGCCGTGCCGATGCCCTGTCCGGCTCAGAACAGGCAAGGGCCTTGGTATCAAGACAAACGACTATTGATGAGGATATGGAATTGGTATCCGTTTTGGCAAGAGCAAGGGAAATGAAAGGTAAGTTGCTTACTGCAAAAGAGCGAGCGGAATTGACCCAGAAAATATTAGAGGTACAGGAATTATCAGACAAGATCGCAGAACTCGAAAAACAAATCAATGAATTAGCCGCACATGCCTCTACAAAAGAAAAAGGTGTTCGCAAATACAACAAAATGACCTTGCAGCAAAAAGATGCGGAATTAGATAAGCTCATAACAAAGGCGGCCAAGCTTCTCGAAGAAGGGTGTTACTAATGGCAGATTGTTCAGAATTATCAAAAACGATAACAGATATGGCGATAAATATAGGGTCTCGTGAAGATGTCAAAGACTTTGACGATGTTATTATCAGGATAAAAACGCAATTCCCTGAAATTCGCAGAGAGCATATAGTCGATGCTATTATCGAAGCGACTACCAGAGAATCGAAACAAGCCGATGAGCTTGCCGATAAACTGAATGCCATAAAACGAGAGGCGAGGATTGAAAAGGGTCTTCAGACCAAAATAGCCGAACTTGAAAATTATCTCAAAACAGGTACTTTGCCCGGCAAAACAGAATCGCAGGTTACAACCAATGAAATAATTGAACGGATGCGCCGGGTCCGTGATAGTCTGAAAAAAAACTTAGCAGCCAGCGAACCGGCATTAAAAACACGACTTGAAGATTCTATTTCCGCATTGGAAAAACGGTTTGATACCGGCGATATAATGCCAAGGTCTCGGGTCAAGCCGAATTATAACACACCCGAATTGAGACAGCTTGAATACAAAAGAGACCGTTTGCGCCAAAATATACGTAATACAGTAAATGAAATGAGGCCGGTTACGTTATGGCAAAAAGCGGGCAGGGGCGTTGATGCCATTAGGTTGATGATGACGACAGGAGAATTCAGTTTTGCCTTGAGGCAGGGTGGGCCTTTTGCTTTGAGCCACCCTGTGAAATGGAGCGGGGCTTTGGTGGATGCCTTTAAGTCTTTTGCTTCCGACAAAGCGACTTATGATATAAATAAGGAGATATTTAATCGTGAAAACGCCCCATTATATGCCAAATCTAAACTTCCTATGCTCGAAGAGGGGATGGCCCTAACCAAAAATGAAGAAGTAATAATGAATTACTGGATGGACAAATTGCCGGTAATTAAGAATTTTAACAGGGCAGCCATAACTTTCTTTAATAAAATGCGGGCTGATATGTTCGACATCGGCTATGAGACGCTTGGCAAATCAAAAACGATGACAAATGACGAGGCGGAAATATGGTCTAATTATATCAGTGTTATGTCCGGTAGAGGTAAATTAGGCGCACTCGAACCCGCGACATTGGGTTTTAACAGGGCATTTTTTGCTATCAGATATGTTACAAGTCGATTTCAGATGCTTATCGGTCAACCGCTATGGCATAATTTCAGTCTGGCAGAATTTAAAGGCGAGGGAAAAGGTTCGTTACGGGTTAGAGGTGCAATAGCCAAAGAATATTTGAGGTTAGGTCTTGGACTGGCGGCAATATACGCACTTGGCCTTCTTGTCGGGGCGGATATTGAGGATGATCCACGTTCAACGGATTTTGGCAAACTCAAATTCGGCAATCGCCGCTTAGACCCTGGTATGGGGATGTTGCAGCCGTTAGTTTTTACTTCAAGGCTAATTTCAGGCAAGACGAAAACACAATCGGGCGAGATAAGGGCATTACGCGGCCCGGATAAAAAATATGGCTCAAGGGATGTTCAGGATGTGATGAGTAGCTTTTTAAGAAGCAAACTGTCGCCGCAATTCGGTCTGGCCATGAATGTATTAACCGGAGAAAATTATATAGGCGAGGACGCCACTTTTTTAAATACTGTTGGCCCTTTAACTTATCCTATGGCCTATGGCGATATATACACAGTCATGCAGGAAGAAGGCATACCAACTGATGCGGCATTATCAATTTTAACATTATTGGGTATGGGATTACAGACTTATGGTCCTTATAAACCTACCAACTCTGGTAATGCCCGTAGAAGCACAAGGAAAACACGCAGCACAAGGAAAACAAGATAACTGAGAGGAAATTATTTATGATCGATGAATACAAAGACAGTATTTACGATAAATTCTGCAAGCCGCAGTTTCAGGCGTTATTTGAAAAGAACGACGATTTAGCCAAAAACCAGAAGGCTACGCTTGCTGAGATACAGGCCCTCAAGGGTAAAATTTATATCGACAACGGAAACAGGTCTCTTATGACGCGCATTAAAGACTCCGAATATGTGGTGGCGGAATATGTTAAGGAGTTTATGAAACATATTAAGGAGCACGAAGAACTTAAGCGCAACTGGTCTGATGTTTTTTATTCGCTTGTCAAAAATGCTTTATGGCTAATTTTGGTCGCCGTTATGACCTATTTGATAACGAGAGCCAATAGTGGTTAAGAAAGATGTTAAAATCTGTAGATGCAAACCACACAAACATTGGATTTTAGATGGTATGAAAACTTCTGGGCGGTGTCCGATATGTCTGAAATTATATAGAAACACATTTTTCTCCTCCTCCTTCAGCAGGGGGTCGGTTCGCAGCTGACCGGCCCCCTTATTTTGTCTCAGCTATTCTCTTAGCCTTTTCGTGATCGAGTTCGGCGTAAACATCGGTAATTGATGTTGACCGATGACCGAGAACGGCCCTTGCAGCGTCGAGGCCGTAGGTTTTTCTTATCTCCGTTGCTGCGGTATGTCTTAATTGATGAGGATGCCATTGGTCGATACCAACCGTTTTACAGGCCCTGATTATAGCCCGCCTGTATGCGTTCGGTGTGTAATGAGCATTGAACCGTTGAGTATTTTTCTTATTCGTCCCGGGACGGTTTCCGCAAGATAGGGGTGTTTTACGATTCCGACTGCGTTCCTGCAATAACAGCTTAACAGTTTCTTCAGGTTGAAAACAATACTGGTCGGGTTCACGGTCGAGATACTTTTCAAGTAAAGCCTGCGCCTTCGGGCCGATGAGGATTTGACGATGGTGTCCGTGATGGGCGGTCTTGTGCGATTCAGGCCTGGGCCGCCATATTTCTCACCTTCAGAATCCAAAAGTTGAATAACCCAGTCCGGGAGAAAAAGATTTTTTTTCAATTTTTGAAAATTTTTTTGTTCCATATAAACCATTATTATCAAACAACTTATAAACAATCAATCTTTAATACATAAAGATTTATTAAAGAATTACCCTTGACAAGCCGAAACTTATCCTGTATTCTTGAATGAGTCTTGAACAATTAAAGAATATTTCAAGGAGCTTAAAAATGCCTCAAATATACATAACAGAAGAAACGAGAAAATTGCTTGACGAGGTTTCACAGCTTGAAGTTCGCACACTTGACGGTGAAGTGAATTACCTCTGCCATCGACGTATCAAAGAGCTTTCCGATCCGTCAAACGGCCTCTCATCCGTGAACAATGAAAATACTACCAGATTGGAAAGTCAAACGCAAGAGAAATAACCTAATTTAACATATTTTTTTTGAGGTGTCCGATGTCAGAGCATTTGCTTGATTATGACCAGGTTGCAATGAGGTTATCTGTTACACGCCGGACGATTGTAAGACATTTACCGTCGCTCAAAGCAAACGGTTTGCAACAGGTCAATTTCGGAAAACGAGGGGTGCGTTTCAGGGCTGCCAGTTTAGATAGAATGATCGAGAGGGCGGCTGAACGAGAGGAAGCAATTTTTTAAGCGGAGAATAAAACATGCGTCTTATCACGGCAATAATAAAGTGGCTCTTATTATCGATGCGGTGGGACATTGATGATTGTCCGTTTGTGAAGGGGCCTAAAGAATGAAAACCAAATATAAATTTATTGAGTTTGTGGAAGTTGTTAAGCCGCCTCTTTGTGGATGGGTATGCGTTAATAACACTCATAAAGATAGGCTTGGATATTGTGAATATTATAAAAGTTGGAAGCAGTGGACTTTTAACGCATTTGAAACAGCAGCATTCTCCCATGACTGTCTTTTAGATATAGCCGATTTTCTCAGACAACTTAATGAAGCGGATGGAATTAAATCAAAATGAAAACTGCTGTGCACGAAAACTCGATTGAGGCTTATTACAGCCTTAAACTGACAAGAAGGCAGAATGAGGTTGTTCAGGCTTTGAGGATTCTTGGACAGGCTACAGATCAGGAGATTGCAGATTATCTCAATTATCAGATCAACCGAGTCACGGGCCGTTTAACAGAACTTCGAGACATGGGTATCGTCATAGAAGATCACAACACAACCGGAAATTACGGAAAGAGAGTCCGCGTTTCGCGGCTGAAAAATTTCACGGAAACCTTATTTGAAGGAGAAATAACATGAAGATTGAATTAAAGAAAATCACGATATGGAATTTCAAGGGAATCAAAAGCCTTACGACGGATTTTACGGACGAAACAACGATTTTAGGGATAAACGGTTCCGGTAAAACAAGCGTTTATGATGCTTTTTTATATCTGATGTTCGGCAAAAACTCTCACGGTGAAAAGGATTTCGAGCTAAGGCCGCTGGATAAGGATAATAACCCAATCAAAGGGCTGGTGCTGTCTGTCGAAGCCGTGATCGAAATTGACGGCACCGGCCATGTTTTTAAGAAAGAGCACACGGAGAAGATTATCAAGGGCGCTTTAAGAGGCTATGAGACTTCCTGCTGTATCGATGATGTTCCGAAAAAAGTAAGCGAATATTCAGAATATATCAACGATATTATCAGCGAGGACAGTTTCAAGTTGCTTACTGATCTGCACTTCTTTAATGAAAAATTGAAATGGCCGGAACGCCGAAAGGTTCTGCTTGATATTGCAGGAAAAATCGGAACACCCGCCGGATTCGAGACTTTGTTGTCTAACCTCAAAGGCCGTACCATAGAGGAATATAAAAAGGTTTTATCTGCGCAAAGGAAGGCACTTAATGAGGAAGCCGACGAGATCAACCCACGAATAGATGAGTTACAACGAGGACTTGAAGGTTATGCAGAGATAACCAACATGGCAGCCCTCGAAAAGAAGCGCACAGAGATTAAGACCAAAATTGCAAAGCTCGACGAGAAACGCTCAGAACTATTCGCGCAGGAGAAAGAACGGCAAAATCTGATTGAGTATATCAACGGCAAAAAGACGAGATTGCTGGAGCGTGAGGCCGAACTGAAAAGCGATAACATCACTGTAAAGAAACTGTACGAGGAGAAGGCCCAGATTGATGAGGTTGTCACCGATAAAGAGCGGGTAGCTAAAGAACTCGAAAATGAAATTCTTGTCAAAGACCAGCAGGTACGAAGTAAAAAATCTATTCGGGATCACCTGACAGGCGATCTGAATCGCATCGGCCAAGAATATCGAAAGGCTGCAAGTGCCGAGGATGACGAAAACTGCTACGCCTGCGGGCAAAAGCTACCGGCTGAGACTATCGATAAAGCAAGGGCGGCTAAGAAAGAACAACTTGCGAAACTGGTAAAAGATGGTAACGAACTCAAAAAGCAGGTCGATGAGGCCCAAAACCTTATCTCGATGCTCGAAGCCGAACTTAAGGGCAAGAAAGACCAACTGAAAAAAGCTACCGAGGTATTAGATAACCTGAAGGAGAGTCGCCGAGTCAGTTTCCAGATAATCGATAAGAAGATCGCCACAAGACCGGAACCTGATTTTACAAAGGATGATCGCTGGCAGGAAATCATGTCGGATATTACTCAGGGTGAAAAGGAACTTGGGGAATCCTTATCAGTGCAGCTTCAAAAGGTTGACGACGAGCGGACGGAGCTTGAAGGCCGTCTTGCCGACGCGAACAAAACCTTCGCCCAGGCTGATAGAATCAAAGATGATAAAATCCGCATCGGTGAACTGGAGACTAAAGAAAAAGAACTTGCCCAGCAGATCGCCGACATTGAAAAGCAGCTTAACGATATTGATGGTTATAAAAAAGCTGAATCCGCATTAATTGAATCATCGGTAAACTCTAAATTCAAACACACGACCTTCAAATTATTCGAATATCTGATCAATGGCTCGATTGATGATACCTGCGAGGCAATATTCGAAGGCAAGCCGTATAGCGCGATGAGTTGCGGCGAAAGAATATTTGTCGGGATTGATATAGCAAATGTCTTATCGGAACACTATGGAATATCGGCCCCGCTGTTTATTGACAATTATGAGAGTTTTACCATGCCGATGGAGGCAAATACGCAGACCATAGAACTGATTGCGGATCGTAAGATCAAGAAATTAATCGTTAAAAATATGAAGAAAGAGATGGTGGAAAATGTTAATTGATTTAGCGAAACCACAAAATTTAAACGCTTATATGGAACTACCTGCTGTAATAGGCAGGCTTGGCGAAAAACTGGGCCTTGATGAAGCAAAGAAGTTTAAGGCTGCTTTATCGTCCGCAGTATCGACGAATCCCGTGCTTCTGACAGAGTGTGAGCCGGGTTCGGTTATCAATGCGGCGTTGATCGGACACAGTTTGAATTTACCGCCAAGTCCGCAGTTGGGTTATTACTATATCGTCCCATACAACAACAAAAAGAAAAACTGTAAAGAAGGTCAGTTTCAAATCGGTTACAAGGGCTATATACAGCTTGCAATGAGAAGTGGCTATTACCTCCGGCTAAATGTAACCGAGGTCAAAAAAGGTGAGTTTGTCAAATGGAATCCCCTGACAGAAGAAATTGAAGTCAATTTTATCGAAAATCCCGTTGAAAGGGAAAAGGCTGAAACTGTGGGTTATTGCGGATACTTCGAATACACCAACGGTTTTACGAAGATGATCTATTGGACTATTGAACAGATCAGAGTTCATGCGGATAAATACTCAAAAGCATACAGTCTTGAAAATGACAAGCTCCTAAAGTCCGGCAAGATACCAAGCGGCGAGATGTGGAAATACTCAAGTTTTTGGTACTCGGACTTTGACGGCATGGCAAAGAAAACGGTTTTGCGGCAATTACTCAGCAAGTGGGGATCGATGTCTGTTGATATGCAGGTTGCCTTCGAAGAGGACATTAAGACTGATTATGTGCCGTTTGCACAAGCCCAAATTACAGCCGGGAACGTAATAGAGAATGAAGCTGGAAGCGAAGTGGTAGAAGCCGCCTTTGAGGAAAAACCAGCAAAGCGGGGACGGCCTAAGAAAGAAACTAAAAAACCAGTAGATAAACCACAAGAAGAAGTTGAAACCGATGATGGAATAACTATGCCGGAGTGGGCAACAGAATGAGGTTTGAACGTCTATATTCAAGTTCGATGAGTAATCTCTATATAGTCACCGCTGCCAATGGCAAGAGGCTGCTGATCGAGTGCGGTGTAACATGGCCCAAACTCCAGAAGGCTTTAAACTACGATTTAACAGGCATTGAAGCTTGTTTGTTGTCACATTCCCACAAGGATCACTCAAAGGCCGTGATAGATGTAATGGGTTCCGGCATTGATGTTTATTCGTCAGCCGGAACCTTTGCATCTTTACAACTGGAGAAACACCGCAGGATTAAACCTGTTGCGGACAAAACACTTGTCCGGCTTGACAGTTTTGATGTTCTGTGTTTTGCAACCAACCACGATGCGGCAGAGCCATTAGGCTATTGTGTGCGGGATAAAGACGCAAGTGAGTATTTGTTATTTGCAACCGACACTTCGCATATCACACAGCGATTTGCAACGGCGTTTAATATCATCGCAATCGAGTGCAGTTACGATATTAGCATCCTACAAGAAAGAGTCGAAGCCAAAACCATAAATGAGGAATTAGCAAAGAGACTTCTTTCAAGCCACATGGAGAAACAGCGGGCGATTGAATATCTGGAAAAATTCTGCGATTTATCGAAATGCCGGGAAATACATCTTCTCCACATGAGCGGGGACAATATCGACAAAGAGCAGACCAAGATTGACTTCGAGAAAAGATTTTTTATTGAGACGCATATAGGAAAGGACACAAATGTCAAAAGCGACGTTCCAAGCATTCGTTGAAGCTGACGGCAGGCTTACTTACAAAGATGTTCGAAGTCACAGAGAATATCTAAAGCAGTTCTACGCAGGCAAATTCGTCGATTGTTCTTACAAATTACCAATAAGGGCAAAGACCAACAGGCAATTACGAACGTGGTTCGGCCTTTTTGCAGAGACCGTCCTTGCAACTTTCGAAGATCAGGGAATCGACACATCGTATATCTTCGGCCTTGATAAACCAACGGGTATTCCGGTCGATAAGAATCTTCTGAAAAACTACATGTATGCAATGTGTCCAACTTATGACGAACACGGAAGACAAATAACTATGAGAGACATGGATTCGGCACAGATGACTATATTCTTCGAAGCCTGTAGAAACTGGGCTGCTTCGCAATGGGGAGTTTTTTGCCCGATCCCAAAGAAAGAAATTAAAGAAATGACACCCTCGTAAAGGGACTCTCATGTTCGTCGCGTCACCTGCGATGCTCCGCAAAGTGGTGAGGATGGCCGGCTGCGGCCCTTTGACAAGTGAATAATGCGGCGAGAAAATTAAACTCGAAATTTCAAGATATATTTTCTTTCCCAGAAAACTAAATCGTGTTTAACGCCGCATTTTTTGAAGATCGCACCGCTGGGCTGTATATCGCTCTGCAAGCTACCAGGCCCGGTGGTTTTTGGAATAAGAATATCGGGGCGGCGGCGTGTGTGAAACGCAACAGAACGGCCAACTATGTTGGGTATTTATAGCTACGGTTGGGTCTATGCTGGCAGCGACGCAGCGAACCTCAGACTAAAGTGCAGGTCGCTCTATAAAATACTTAGCGGCAACAGGTTAGAATCCTGCCCGCCCTGATTTTTTGAAAAGTCAAGAAAGGGAAGGCAAAAAAGCAAGATATACCTTCCGAATAAGACAAGAAGCCTTGCTAATTAGACTCTCCGGAGTGCTTCTTGTCTTTGATTTGAAAACTAAATATCGGGGCGGGTTGTAAAACTCGGGTCACGCTGGCGTTTTGCTCCAGCCCGCCCCGACCTTTTTGAAAGGAAAGAAAAAATGGACAGAATAAAAGAAAAAGAAACCCCAGAATTTGATATTAACGATAGGGGTTTTAATGCAAAAGCATGGTATCTTAAAAACACAGAAACCTCGAAGGGTGACGCTTTAATAGAGATACGATATAACAACGAGTTAATTCGTCAATTTCTTTTTCCAGCATATAAGATTTGGAATATTGCTGCACATTTCAGCGATATTGTTGATGGTGAACTTTCCAAAGATGAAAAAGAACGTGGATATGCAATAGCTGCGTCAAATGGTTTAGGCGGTTTTTCCCCAATTATAAATGTAGAGGACTGAAAACATGATAGATGTTAATTGGGGTTCATATAATCAAATAATGGCAGGCAGAATCCATGAAGAAAAGAGATGTGGCAACTGTGACCATTGGATGAAGTCGGTTCAATGCCCAAAGGAATCATTGCCAAGAAATCTAAGACCGTCCGATTGTGATTTTGTTTGCGAGAAGTTTTTGCAAAGAATATGAATGTGAAGGGATGAAAAAATAATAATTAACCTTTACGGATGGCCTGCTGGCCAGGGAAGGTCTTTATGCTATACGACAAAATACGACAAATAATCAGCAAGCGACGTAAACCCCCATTAAAGTTAGAGCCTGTAAAACCAACTAAAGGCTTAATGGTATCTGTAGATGAATATATCCTGATACAGCAAATCAAAGAAAACTGGCGAGAAGGAAAAGCGCTGATTATATTCCCACCGAATCCGAATAAAGCTAAATATGATGCCGCCAAAGAAGTCAAAAAAGGCAAGAATCTCAACGACATCGAAACGATTATACAGACTGGTTTTTATGTGGGGGAAGAATGACCTTACAAATTAACACCATTATTCAAGGCGATGCTTTAGAGGTCTTAAAAACCCTGCCCGATGAGTCTGTAGATGCAGTTATCACAGACCCGCCCTATGGTTTGAAATTTATGGGCAAGCATTGGGACTATGACGTTCCGTCTATTGAGATATGGCAGGAGTGCTTACGGGTCTTGAAACCTGGTGGTTATCTTCTTTCTTTCGCTGGTACGAGGACACAGCACCGCATGGCCTGCAGGATAGAGGACGCTGGCTTTGAGATACGGGACATGATTGCCTGGGTCTATGGTTCGGGCTTTCCCAAGTCGCTTAATGTAGGCAAGGCGGTTGATAAGTTGCAGGGTAATGAGAGGGAGGATTTGGGGAAACATCCAAACTCAAGGGAAACATTAGGTAATATACAAATATGTAAAAAGAATGGGAAAGGGAGGTTAACCAAAGGCACTCCCGACTGGGAAGGCTGGGGCACGGCCTTAAAACCTGCCTTGGAGCCTATTACGGTAGCCCGCAAGCCATTAAGCGAGAAGACAGTAGCCGAGAACGTCCTGAAATGGGGCACGGGCGGGATTAACATAGACGCTTGCGGGGTGGGAACAGAAGATAACCTGAACGGCGGTGCTTATTCAACATCAGAAGATGGAATGAGCCAAAATGAAATTTTCGGAAAATACTACAAAAAGCCGGGACAATACCAACAGCCTTCTGGCCGTTGGCCCGCCAACTTTATTCACGACGGATCGGACGAGGTGTTGGGGCTGTTTCCGCAGAGCAAGGGGTGTCAACCGCATAGAATAACAAGTAAAAATAAAAAATATCAGGGCTGGGGAACAATCACAAATAAACAAGGAGAAATGATTGGATATAGTGGATTGGGTTCAGCCGCCCGATTCTTTTATTGTGCCAAGGCGAGCAAGGCTGAAAGAAATGCAGGGTGCGAAGGGCTGGAAGAAAAAGTAGGCGGTTCAATGATGGCTAATTCTGGTGACACTATGCAACTTGGAGGAGCATCATTAAAGGGCGAACCAAAACAAAAAATTCCAGACCGCAATCATCACCCCACAGTCAAGCCTATTGCCCTTATGGAATACCTAATCAAATTGGTAAGCCGCGATGGTGCGTTAGTCCTTGACCCATACTGTGGAAGCGGAACAACGGCAATAGCCTGTCATAATCTTAATAGGAATTACATCTGTATTGAGAACGAGGAGGAATTTGTCGTGATTGCAGAGGCGAGGGTTAAGGAAGCAAGAAGGGGCCAACTGGCATTATTTGGAGTAAAGAAATGAATACAATTAACTGTGAAAGATGCGGAGCGAGCTGCAGGATAGAGGGTTCAGGAAATCCGAACGCGAAGATGCTGCGGCGGTCGAAAGAACCGAAGGGCCTTTGTGTAAATTGTGCCGTGCACGACTGGTTGAGAAATACTTATCCGGTCAATTTGATTTTTACTACATTGTCGCCCGAGGCACTTCGGTTAGAGCATATCCAGCAGCAATTCACAGGCATTATGCGAGCCGGTTTTGCAGACGCAAGCCCGGATGAAATCGACTGGGAGAGGATAATAGCCAACTGGAATTTGCCTTTTGGCAATAAGGTAAAGGCGACGGCGACGAATCCGGCATCGCAGGCCGTCTTAGACAGGGAGCCTGAAATGCGGGCAAGAGAAGAAAATCGCTTTCGAGATGAAATGATAGCGCGGGATGAGGGGTTCGAGAGTTTTGCCGACAAGAAGCAGGCCGAACTGGACAAAATAGTTAAAGAGGAATTATTACCATTATTACGCAGGAGTAATAGATGAAGATATTTTCAAAGGCTATTGCGACAGGTAAAGAATGGAAGCCCTGTATCGAATGCGGGAGCGTCTTTGAATGGGGTGAGATTATTTCTTCCATTTCTTCGGATGCCGGGCTCAGCGTAACATACTGGTATTGCTGTAAGTGTATTAAGAGATCTTTCAGGTCTAAGTTATATATTGAGGAGAACTCGGATTATATATGCAATAGGGTAGATAGGCTCATATGTTTGGAAGGAGCTAATAATTTACGCTATGCGATACATGGTGAAAGATGGTCACTGAATTAAATATTATTCGGAGTAAACTATGACTAAGAAACGAAAACGAGAATCCATTTCAAAGAAAACAAGGTTTGAGGTCTTCAAGCGGGATAAGTTTACCTGTCAATATTGCGGAGCCAAAGCCCCGGATGTTATTTTACACCTTGATCATATTAAGCCTGTTGCCAAAGGCGGCAAGGTAACATTAGTCAATCTTTTAACTGCCTGTGAGAATTGTAACCAGGGCAAATCTGCCATTCTTTTAGGCGATGATAGTGCAGTGAAAAAAGCTCAAAAGCAAGCCGAATCATTACAAGATAGACGAGAGCAACTTGAAATGATTATGCAATGGCATGAGGACCTTGGCGATATTGACAATGAGATAATTAAAAAACTTACTCAATTTTGGTACTGCTTACTGGGCAACCATTATTCATTAACTGAAAGTGGTATAAAAAAATTAAGAAAAATGGTTAAAAGATTTTCTCTTGATGAAACTTTAACGGCAATGAAAATATCGGCAGAAAACTATATTGTGTTAGATGTTAATAATAAACCCACACCAGAATCCGCCGAATTAGCATTTAATAAAATTTCAGGCATTTGCGTAATCCGTAGGCTACAAAAAGATGATCCGGATATACAGGAATTATATTACATACGAGGCATTTTACGCAATAGATTGAGTTACTTTGACCAAAACATAGGTTTGATGCTATTGAAAAAAGCTCATGCTGTGGGCGCAACAACAGAAAGCCTTAAAAAATTTGCCACAGAAGTATACAACTGGACCGAATTCAAGAATGCTATCGAGGAGTTTATAAATAAAAATGGCTAAACGATTCACCGACACCAATAAATACAGGAAACATTTTATAAGGGGTTTGCCAGGGGCTTATAAACTGTTCTGGGATTATCTTTATCACGACTGCGACCATGCCGGAATATGGATTGTCGACATGGAAGTTGCCCAGCTTTATATCGGCAAAGATATGCCCATCGAAAGGGAAAAAGCATTGGAGCTTTTCAATTCCGGCGAACAGAGGATTATTGAATTTTCCGGCGGAACAAAGTGGTTTATCGCCCCTTTTATCTCTTTTCAATACGGGAAACTTAATCCTACCGTCAAATTACATAAGTCTGTTCTTAACCTATTGAAATCACAAGACTTAACAAAATATCTCCGAACAGTTAGGAAAGGGTTAGGCAAGGGTTACCAAACTCCCAAGGATAAGGATAAGGATAAGGATAAGGATAAGGATAAGGATAAGGATAAGGATAAGGATAAGGATATATCAAACCCAAACCCAAAAGATAATAACAAATCTACTATCAAACCCAATAAAGGGATTGTTGAAAATTCTCTTGAGGAGAAATTGGGTTTGGATTTGTTGATCGCCGCACAGAAAAAATTCTTCACAAGGGAAATCTCTAAAATCTTCAGTTTCACAAACGGCGAGGCTCATACGTTTGCAAAGATAACGCAACACTTGGTAAATCTCTGCCAGTCACAGGACTGCGATGTCGGGATTTTCAAAGAAGCAATCGAGTGGGCGAAACAATGTAAATCATCATCAGCAAGAAATAAAAAGGGTTTATTTGTGGCGAAGATAAAACGAGAGACCGGATTTAAGAAGCAGGAAAGGATATTGAAATGAACTTAATTGAAAAATTGAAGAATAATCTCTGTCAATGGCGGTGCATGCCAAAGGCAGAACAGGATTTTATGAAATCTCTGCCGCCGGTTAAGTTGATAATCGGCAGGAAGTACAAGATAACGCCAAAAGAAGAAGAAGAATGTACGTCTCTCGATAAAGGGATATACACAATAAGTCGGATAGAGAAAAACGGCATATTTGCTGTTGAAGAGAAACCAGAAGGATTTGAAGGAGTACGTCGGGGTGATTCAAGTCTTTACGACTTCGAGCTAATCCCAGAGCCAGAAATTGAACTCGCCTTGCCAACCGAGGAGGAAACGGTTCGGGCTGCGGCGGAATCGGATGAGGCGGCGATAGCATGTGGCGTGCAGAAGTTCGATTTTTTTCGAAATGTAAAATCTTTTAGTGATATAAAATGTAACGACTTATACGTTTGCGCTCTATGCTACCGACACGAGAAATTGGACAACAAAACAAAATGTGCCTTACGGCATGATTGCCGCGGGCACTGCACAGAACAATGGCGGAGAATGGAGACCTGTTATTACGGCAAAGATTTAATCGGCTTCAGACAGGGTGCAGATTTTATACATGCCGATCTTGTACGCTTGCTTGCAGAGGATCGGGCAAAAAAGAAAGAGCCGGAAATTATCCGGTGCGAAGTCAAGGAAATTAACGGGAATCTCTTTTTTATCGAAAACAGCGGCCCAGTGCGATTGTACAAAGCTTTAGGCCGCGCCAATTACATCCGCTGCGAAGATGAAGATGGCGACAGGTGTTCTTTGCGAGACCGCGACCCCAATGGACGATTGCCTGCCAGGTGGCCGAAGTGGGTATTATTCGGAGACAAGAAATGAAGAAGTCAGCCAAAAAAATGACCAAGATGGGCTTTGAGAAAATACGGCTTGCCAAAAGTTACAACAATGTGCGGGTACATGACATTATCGGCGGCAAAGAGCATACCTATCGCAGCAAAGGCGAACACAAGATCGCCCAGATATTACAACTACTGAAAGGCGGCGGCCATATAAAAGACTGGGCGTATGAGCAGACGAAGTTCAGTTTCCCAGACGATGATAATCCAGTGAGAACATGGCTCGTTGACTTCGATGTTCTGGAGAATGATGGCAGATTTTACTACATTGAATACAAAGGACTGGTCGAGCCTGACACAAAGCGGAAACTTAAACTGTTGCATCAATACCGGCCTGAAGTGCGGGTAGATATGATATGTGCTGATAAGCGCGGGGTTAAAAAGCTGGGCGCAAGGGCCACGAGCCATTGCCGCCGTGTTTTAACATTAAGGGAATTTACAAACAATTTATTTTAAGGAGTAACAAAAAATGAAGAAGTTGTTAGTGACATTATGTTTGGGTCTATTGTTCCTCACTGGATGCGAGGAAGGCTTCATCGCCGGAGTCGGAACTGGGTTAGCAGTCAAGGTTGACCAGGCGAATAAGGCGGCGAAGGCCCTTGACGAGAATATCGAGGCCGTGAACGAGAAGGCCAGGGAACTTGAAATACTCATCAAGACCGACCCGATGAACGCCGTGGCTATTGCAGACCCGAACCT
>Ga0114918_10002504_pt1 | contig 16477 bp, 12 predicted proteins | sample LantaG_FD_87015 | JGI IMG/M metagenome (GOLD analysis project Ga0114918, IMG submission 87015) | Deep subsurface microbial communities from Baltic Sea to uncover new lineages of life (NeLLi) - Landsort_02402 metaG | ecosystem: Environmental > Aquatic > Marine > Oceanic > Sediment | place... | reverse complement strand
ATTAACAAAAATAACGCAAAGAAAACCATTATAATTACATGTTCAATCAGGATGGGCTTCTTGATATTTTCCAAAATCATTAATTTTCCCTTATTCACCTTTAACCACATTATCGCCAGGACCAAAAGAAGCGGAACCAGATAAGAAATCTTTATTCCTCTAAACTGTTCTATCCCCAACATAAATTTATTATTGCTTAATAAAGCTGCTATTAACAGAGCGCCGGATAAAGTAATTAAAATTATCCTGAAAAATCCGGATAAAACCTTTTTTATCATCTTATTAAAACTGGGATTATTTTTAGAAAAATCTTGGGCATCTTTAAATTTAGAATTATTATTTCCCAAAAAATACCTTTCGTTATTAATGATTGCCAAAGTGGGAAATATTATAGCTGCCAGCAAGGCCATCAGCTTTATTAAAAATATTTCTCGATTTAAAAAGAGGAGGAGTAGAGAAAATAAGATTCCTAAAAATAACAGAGAATATTCTTGATATTTTTTTAAGTTGAAAACTTTTTTTAAGAGGATTAATCCCCCAGAAATAACTCCCAGGATTAATAAAAGAATAAATATTTTTGGTTCTTGGTAGGGAGTAGAAAGAATACTGGCTCTTCCTGTCTTAAAACCACTAGCTTTCAACTCTTCTTTTGTAGTTGCAATATAAGCTAAATTTTCCTCGATAAGATCAGAATCAGACTTCATAAAAGGTTTAATATAAAAAATCCTCACCTTTCTTTCTTTAGCTGCCCTAATCCATCTTTCTGTGGCTTTTTGTTTAGAAATAATGTCCATTTCTTCTTTGGTAATACTATGAACTCTGACTGCTAATTCGCTTGCTTGATGAGCGACTGTTTCAATCCCTTTTTGACCAGCAAATTCTATAATTCCGAAAGAATATTCTTTTAATTTTAGAAGTTCTGCGGTATGAATTAAGTTTTCTTTTGAAGGATAACCTAATACTGTGTCCCCCTCAAAAATTATTCCCGAAATCTTTCCGGCTTTATCACTTTCTTGAAACTTAAAATTTATATCTTCCTTATTTATTTGAGGGAAATTTTTAAAACGTAAAATAACCTGAAAGCCTAAATTTCTTACCAACTCAATATCTACTTCTGAAAATCCTAAACCTAAATCAGCAAGTTTTTCTTCACTCCCTTTCACTTTTAAACCTATATAAGGAAGAAAACCAAGATCTCTTACTAAATCTTCGCCTAATTGTCTTTGTAAATTTTCCTTTATACGAAGATAATCATTTTTATCATTGAATATAATATAAGCTTCTCCTGGCGAAGGTTGAAATTTTTCAAAGGGATCAATCGATCTTAAGAAGAAATTTAATTTATTAAGTTCTTCATTAGAAAAATAGAGTATCTTTCCAGAAAAAACGAGATTTTCCAGGGTATCTTCATGAATGGCTATTGAATTAATCCCGGAGTGTTTTATTTTAGCCAACAGTTCAATTTCATCATGGCCTTCCTGATAAGATAATTCTCGTAATTCATTCAGGCTCATTACCAATTCTACTTGTTTAAAATTACTCTCTAAGCGGGAACGATGAAAAGTAATAATGCCGGCAACTACTAAAGCGACAATAACAAAAAAAATCAAAACCGAATAAGATTTTTTAAGCACAATGATATCTCCTTTTCCTTCACTTAATCTCTGGTAAACTGAAAATATTTTAGCATATTTGTAATAAGAAGTAAAAAAATCAATTGGTAAATTTTTAAATTTACCAATTGATTAATATACCGATTAGCCAATTAAACAAGTAACTATCTAATTAAATCTACTCGATATGCGCTACCCGCTATACGCTAGAATGCGATATACAATTAACAAGATACAAAACACTATTATATTCTGCCTTCTGGATTCTGACTCCTGACTACTTATTCGCCTAACGCGATACTCGATACTCAATACGAATTTTATTGTAATAAAGTTAACATTACTCCGGCAGCAACTGCAGTTCCAATTACTCCGGCTACGTTAGGTCCCATGGCATGCATCAATAAAAAGTTGCTCGGATTTGCTTCTTGGCCTACTTTCTGGGCTACTCTGGCAGCCATAGGCACAGCAGACACCCCGGCAGCGCCAATCAAAGGATTAATCTTTCCACCGGTAATTTTATTTAATAATTTAGCAAATAAAACTCCCCCGGCAGTCCCAAAACCAAAGGCAATTAAACCCAAAACTATTATTTTAATAGTATTAAAGGTCAAAAAATATTCAGCTTGCATAGTAGCTCCTACACAGGTAGATAAAAATATTGTGACGATATTGATTAATTCATTTTGAGCTGTCTTAGATAATCTGTCCACTACTAAACTTTCTCTAAATAAGTTTCCCAGCATTAACATCCCGATAATGGGGACCGAAGCTGGTAATAAAAGGCCGATTAAAACAGTCGAAATAATGGGAAAGAGTATCTTCTCTGACCGGGATACTGGCCTTAGTTGTTTCATCACTATTTTTCTTTCCTCTATGGTAGTTAATAATTTCATTATGGGAGGCTGAATTATAGGAACCAATGACATATAAGAATATGCCGCCACCGCTACAGCTCCCAGTAATTGAGGAGCCATTTTAACGGTAAGATAGATTGCGGTTGGTCCATCTGCTCCGCCAATAATTCCTATAGAAGCTGCTTCCTGTATATTAAATCCCAAAAGCACTGACCCAATTAAAGCTATAAATACACCTACTTGAGCAGCGGCACCCAAAAGGAAGGTTATCGGATTGGCTAATAAAGGACCGAAATCAGTCATTGCTCCAATCCCCATAAATATTAAACAGGGATATACTTCATGTTTTATTCCCCACGAAATAAAATATAAAAGACCGCCCTCTTCCATTATTCCGGTTATGGGTAAATTTACTAATATTGCTCCAAAGCCGATAGGTACAAGAAGTAAGGGTTCACATTTCTTTACTATGGCAAAATACAATAATACTCCACCCACAATAAGCATTATTATATTACCTACAGTAAGTTCAGCAAATCCTGAAAGGGTAAATAAGGAAAGGACTTTCATTAAAAGATCCATTTAAATTCTCCTTTCTATTCTAACCTATTACCATTAAGACATCGCTAGTATCTACCATATCATTTGCGGCTACATTTATTTTTTTTATGTTTCCAGAAACATTGGCTCTAATTTCATTTTCCATCTTCATTGCTTCTAAGATCAATAAAGTATCTCCATCTTTTACAATATCTCCTTCGGATACCTTTAGCTGAAGTATTTTACCAGGCATAGGTGCTACTATTTCTTCTCCGACCATCGCTGCAGTTGTTGCTTTGGTAGGAGCAGGATTAGATGAAGGCTTAACTAGTTCTTGACTTACCGGCTCTTCTTTTACTTTAGTTGCAACCGATGGAGGAACAGAAATAGTTCCCGCTGATGATTCATTTCCTCCTACTTCTTCTACTTCTACTTCATATACTTTACCGTCTACTTTAATTTGAAATTTTCTCATTTTATTTACTCTTCTCCTTTTTCTTCACTATTAATATTTATTATCTTTTTTCTAACATTAATTCTTGTCTCCCCATAGCAACCCAGGGAGTAATCAAAGATGTTTGATATTTTTTAATACTCAGTATTTTAAATTTACTTTTCGGTTTTTCTAAATATGAAGCCACTGCAGCAGTAATTACTGCTATTAATTTACCATCAACTTCTTCTTTTTCTTTTATTTTGACAGTACTTATTGTTGGAGGGACAATCATAGTTTCCTTAGTTGTCTTCTTTGTTTCCTTAATTCCTATGATATTCTTTAATAATACCATAACTAAAGCTAATCCACCCAGAACTGCAAATACTAAAATCATATCTATAATTGCTATCTGTATAGCTCCATTGATACCTTCAAACATATTTATTCTATCCTCCTTCTTTAATAGTCGTTAGTCAAATAGTCGTTAGTCGTTAGTGAATAGTATATAGTTAAAAGCGAAAAGCTAAAAACCATAACCTAAAACTTTCTTTGTATTGTTTGTTGTAGAATTTATTCAACCCGAATTATTTCGATAATTTTTCTTGCGGGCTTGATAAATCAAGCCCCTACTTCTGTTATTTCCGCATTTTTATGTCATTCCCGCGGAAGCGGGAATCTATTCTTGACAGCTGAAACGCTCGCTCTACGTTTACTTATCTCGGGCAGACACAAGGTCTGCCCCTACCACAAACGACTATTCACTAACGACTATATACTAATTTAAACTGGGAAATTGCCGTGTTTCTTCGCTGGTCTACTTTCCCTCTTTGTAGATAGCATCTCAAAAGTGGTTATAAGACGTGGTCTAGTTTCCCGCGGATCAATAACCATATCTACATAACCTCGTTTAGCTGCTTCATAGGGATTAGAAAATTTTTGTTGAAATTCATCAATTTTCTCTTGACGAACCTTTTCAGGATCATCTGCTTTTGCTATCTCTTTTTTAAAAATAATATTTGCTGCCCCTTGAGAACCCATTACAGCAATTTCCGCTGTAGGCCAGGCAATTACCTGATCTGCTCCTAAATCCCTGCTACACATTGCCAAATAAGCTCCTCCATAAGATTTTCGAACTATTAAAGTTACTTTGGGAACAGTAGCCTCAGAATAAGCATAAAGCAATTTTGCTCCATGTCGGATAATCCCCCCATATTCTTGAGCAGTCCCTGGTAAAAATCCCGGAACGTCTACCAAAGTTAAAATGGGAATATTAAAAGCATCGCAAAATCTGATAAATCGAGCAGCTTTATCAGAAGCATCAATATCTAAACAGCCCGCTAAGACTTTTGGCTGGTTAGCGATTATACCTATGGATTGGCCATTTAATCTGGCAAACCCGGTAAGTATATTAGTTGCAAAATAAAAATGAGATTCAAAAAAATCTCCCTCATCTACAATATCTATTATTATATCTCTCATTTCATAAGGTTTATTGGGATCTGTAGGTACAATATTTAAAAGGGCTTCTTCTATTCGATTAGGATCATCCTTACATTCTATAGATGGAGGGGTTTCCATATTATTAGAGGGTAAATAACTGATTAATTTTCTTACCATTTGGTAAACTTCTTCTTCGTTCTCAGCAGCAAAATGAGCCACTCCACTCTTCCTATTATGAGTCATAGCTCCCCCTAATTTCTCGGAAGTAACTACTTCTCCGGTAACTGCTTTAATCACATCTGGTCCTGTAATATGCATTATACCCACATTCTTTACCATAAATACAAAATCCATTATCGCCGGAGAGTAGACTGCTCCTCCGGCAGCTGGACCAACAATGATAGAAATTTGAGGAATGACTCCGGAAGCAATAGTATTACGATAAAATATTTGACCATAACCACTTAGAGAATCTACTCCTTCTTGAATGCGAGCTCCACCAGAATCGTTTATCCCGATACATGGTGCACCCATTTTCATAGCCATATCCATTACCTTACATATCTTCTTAGCGTGCATTTCTCCCAATGAACCGCCAATAACGGTAAAATCCTGAGCAAAAACATAAATCAGTCTTCCATCGATAGTTCCATAACCAGTTATAACTCCCTCTCCGGGTGCCTCCACTTCATCCATACCAAAATTGTTACATCTGTGCTCAACTAAAATATCGAGTTCTACAAAGCTATCTTTATCTAAAAGAAGATCGACCCTTTCCCGCGCAGTAAGTTTACCTTTTTCATGTTGAGCTTTTATCCTTTTCTCTCCTCCGCCTGCTTTTACTTTTTCTTCTCTTTCTCTTAAATTTTTCATTAATTCATCAATTGATAATTTCATTAATTTATCTTACCACCTTTCTCTGGTCTTTTTATAAGTAATCAAGTATCCAGAATCCAGGAGTCAGGAGTCAGAAGAATTTTTAATACAACTTCCGGTTTCTGGATTCTGACTACTGACTTCTATTTTTTCTATTCATTTCTTTCGCTTAGTTCAATAAGAACACCGTTAGTACCCTTAGGATGTAAGAAGGCTATCTTAGCTCCACCTGCTCCATACCTCGGCTTTTCGTCAATTAACCTAATTCCTCCCTTTTTTAATTTTTCTAGTGCTTTCTCGATATTATCAACTCTAAAGGCTATATGTTGAATCCCTTCACCTTTCTTCTCAATAAATTTGGCAATTGGACCCTCGGGTGAAGTGGATTCTAACAGTTCTAATTCACTATCGCCTAAAGGCAAAAAAGCAATTTTAACTTTCTGCTCTTCTACAATCTCTTCGCCAGCAACTTTCAACCCCAGTATGTTGCTAAAAAGCTCACTGGTTTTTTCAATACTTCTTACCGCGATTCCAATATGATCAATCTTTTCTATCATTTTTATACCTCCCTGTGTATAAGAATGCACTAATATACTTGACAATTTCTCTACAGCAGTATAAGGATCTTCTTCCCGTTTTACTATTTTAGTTACTATCTTATCTAAAAATCCGTTATCAATAAAAGTTGAAAGTATTTCTTTCCATTGTTCCCGAATAAGGTCCAATATCTCTTTTTTAACACTCTCCCGGCGTCTTTGTTCTAACTCCCCACTTTCCTTTAGATATTTGATATGTCGATCAATCTCTTCCAAAAGTTTTTTAATACCGACATTGTCTGTAGCTATAGTCTTTAGAACCGGAGGACGCCATCTGCTATTTTGGTTTAAATCTAACATCATTTCTATCTCGGTAGCTAAACGTTCACAACCTTCTTTGTCTGCTTTGTTAATTACAAAAATATCTCCTATTTCCATTATTCCGGCTTTTATAATCTGGACATCGTCTCCCATTCCCGGCATGCTTATCAATACGACTGTATCAGCTACTTTAACTATATCTACTTCTGATTGACCTACGCCTACCGTTTCAATAATTATTATATCCTTACCCAGCGCATCTAATATCTTAACCGTTGCCTGAGTAGCTTGAGAAAGTCCCCCCAGATGCCCACGAGTACTCATGCTTCTTATAAAAACACCTTTGTCTAAACTAAGATCCTGCATACGAATTCTATCCCCTAACAATGCCCCGCCGGTAAATGGACTGGTAGGATCTATGGCGATGATTCCAACGGTTTTCCCCTGTCCTCGTAAAATTTTGGAAATTTTATCAGTGACAGTACTTTTCCCTGAACCGGAAGGACCGGTTATGCCAATTACCAAGGCATTTCCAGTATAATTATAGAGCTTTTTTAAAATCTCTTGAGCTTGGCTAAAGTTATTTTCTACCAAAGTTATTAGTTTAGCAGCTGCTCTGCGATCACCATTGGTTATTTTTTCTACAATTTCCATTTCCATTTAATTTACCCTTTTTTTCGTATATCGTATATCGTATGTCGTATATCGTGAAGAAAAGAGAAGTCAAGAGATAATAATCGTATTTCGTATTTTGTGAATTGTATTTAGTAATAAACACAGCTAAAAAGACTGAAAAATTTAAAACTTATGTATCTGGATTTATTTTTCTTACGATATACGAAATACGATATACGAAATACGAACCATTATTTTACTTTCTCCCGAATAAACTTAATTATATCATGAGTATCAGTTCCCGGGGTGAATATTCCTGCTATACCTACCTTTCTTAATTCAGGAATATCTTCTTCAGGGATTACTCCTCCACCAATAACGACTATATCTTCAATATTATTTTCTTTTAAAAGTTCCATTACTTTAGGGAAAAGATGAGTATGTGCTCCTGATAAAATACTCAATCCAATAACATCTACATCTTCCTGGATAGCAGTTTCCACAATCTGCTCAGGAGTCTGCCGCAATCCAGTATAAATTACTTCCATCCCAGCATCCCTTAAAGCTCTTGCTACAACCTTTGCCCCTCGGTCATGACCATCAAGCCCGGGTTTAGCTATTAATACTCTAATTTTTTTTCCTTCCATTCTTTCATTCCTCCGCTTTTTAAAGATTTACAGACTCTTTATATACACCAAAGACACTTCTTAACACATCACAAATTTCACCTAATGTAGCATAAGATTTTACACAATCTAAGATTAAAGGCATTAAATTTGCATCTGTTTTAGCAGCCTTTTCCAATGATTTTAAATTTTCTTTTACTTTATAGTTGTCTCTTTCCTCTTTTAACTTCTTAAGTTCCTCAATTTGCTTACGGCCAACTTCCGGATTAACCTTCAAAAGACCCTTTGGTGATCCTTCGTTTATCTTGAATTTATTGACACCTACTACTATCCTTTTACTCTCTTCAATATCTTTCTGGTATTGATAAGCACTATTTTGGATCTCCTGCTGGATAAATCCTTTTTCAATGGCTTGAGTAACGCCACCCAATTTATCAATTCTTTCAATATATTCTAAAGCCTTTTCTTCAATTTTATTAGTTAGGGTTTCTACATAATAGGAGCCGGCTAAAGGATCAACTGTTTCTGTTACCCCACTTTCATAAGCTAAAACTTGTTGAGTTCTAAGGGCAATCCTTACCGAATCTTCAGCAGGTAGAGCCAGAGCTTCATCTCTTGAATTTGTATGGAGAGATTGGGTGCCACCTAATACTGCTGCTAAGGCTTGTATGGCAACTCGGACAATATTATTATCCGCTTGTTGAGCAGTTAAAGTGCAACCGGCTGTCTGAGTATGAAATCTAAGCATTAAAGATTTTTTATTCTTAGCCCCAAATCTTTCTTTCATAATCTTAGCCCACAATCTTCGAGCTGCTCTAAATTTTGCCACTTCTTCTAATAAATCATTATGAGCATTAAAAAAGAAAGATAATCTTGGTGCAAAATCATCAACTTTTAATCCAATTTTTATTGCGGCATCCACATAAGCTATTCCATCTGCTAAAGTAAAGGCAACTTCTTGAATTGCTGTAGAACCTGCTTCTCTAATATGATAGCCGCTTATACTAATAGTGTTCCATAGAGGCATCTCTTTAAAACAATATTTAAAAATATTAGTAATTAATCTCATTGAAGGAGCAGGAGGAAAAATATATGTCCCACGAGCAATGTATTCTTTTAATACATCATTTTGGATAGTCCCCTTTAATTTATCGGGAGAAATTCCTTGTTTTTCTGCTACTGCTATGTACATGGCTAAAAGCACAGTTGCCGGAGCATTTATTGTCATTGAAGTACTTACTTTATCAAGGGGAATCCCATTAAATAACATCTCCATATCCTTTAAGGAATCTATTGCTACTCCTACTTTTCCCACTTCACCTAATGACATAGTATGATCTGAATCATAACCAATTTGTGTGGGTAGGTCAAAAGCAACACTTAATCCGGTTTGTCCTTGATCTAATAGGTATTTATAACGTTTATTAGATTCTTCTGCTGTGCCAAAACCGGCATATTGACGCATAGTCCAAAATCGGCCTCGATACATAGTGGGTTGTACCCCACGGGTATAAGGGTATTGCCCAGGGAAATTCAACTCTTTGTTATAGTCAGACCCTTCTAAATTTACAGGAGTATATAGACGCTCAACCTCTTTCCCTGAACCGGTAACAAGTTTATTTTTTCTTTCAGGAAAACGTTCAAGAGTTTTCTGTACAACATTATTTTCCCATTCTTTCTTTAATTGTTTAATTTTTTTCATTTCTTCTTTATCCAACATCTTACACCTCTTTAATTCCGTATTTCGTATATCGTATTTCGTATATCGTTCAGATTTATTTGGACAAACTTCTATGTCTATCTATTTTTAAGGGTTTAATGAATAAAATCTCCGCCCAAACTCATCACATATCGTTATTTATTTCTGAATAATGGTTTCTAGCTCCCAACTACTATTCTTTTCGCGATATACGATATACGGTATACGATATACAAGATTTAGTATTTTAAATTATAAACAAAAATATTTATTAAAATGACATTTATGCCAGTTATATATTCTAATTCTTTTTTAAGACTTTTTTGAATTTTTGATCCAACTTGGGGAATATTTTCCCCATATCTAAGCACCAAACTAATATTTATCAGAATACCTTCTTCTTTAATACTGATTTGGGATTTACCTAATTTTACAACTTCTTTGAAATCTTTAAGTATATAAATAATTATATCTAAAATTGCATTTTCAGAAACGTACAATTTCCCATAATAACTAAAAGGCGGTCTTACTATTGCTCTCTCACCAATTTTCCTTTTACTATATCTTCTCTTATAAAATATCTCCAACGATTCTAATATATTTACCGGGAATTTTCTTTGTATTTCAATCCCAGGTAAGGGGATAACATGTTTCCCTTCTTTTAATCTAACAGATTTTGCTTCTTCAATTTCTTCATCAGTGGAAACATCTTCAATCTTTAAAATTCTTTTAGGGGGTGGTAACTCTAAAGTTTTAATAATTTTATCAATCATCCTAACTGATGTTCCAATAACTAGTATTTTGGCTGGTTTAGCTTTTTTTATTACCTCGATTACCTCATGAGCATGGGAAGACTCCTCGAAAATAGCTGTTCTAATAGCTTGAATTCTGTTCTTATCTTTTTTTGCAGAATGTCCGGCTAATATTTTATCTTTCCTTATTAAAAGACCATCATCGATTATATAATTTATATTATATTTATGAGCAGTTAATAAGGCTTTATGACTTTTACCAGTTCCGCTTTCTCCTATTAAAGCAAATATTTCCACTTTTAATTACCTTCTCCCAGCATTTTTCGTATCTCGTATCTCGTGATGCGTATTGCGTTTATTTCCCCCTCACCCTGACCCTCTCCCCCGAAGGGGAGAGGGAATAAAGAGGATGAATATATATTCTAAAATCTTTCTTGTAGGGGGCGGATTTATTCGCCCCGAGTTATTTGGTAATTTTTCAGGCGGGTTCGATAAATCGAACCCCTACAGCACAATATTTATTACGGGCAGACACAAGGTCTGCCCCTACTTTTCTCTCTCTTATTTTCTTAACCATCTAACAAGGTAACTAACTATTTCTTAACGAGATACGATTTTTAGCTTCTGGCTTCTATTTTTTTCACGATATACGATATACGATATACTATTTCTTAGGTTTTACCCAGCCTCTTCCCTCTATTGCTCTTGCTACTCTTTGAAGAGAAATAAGATAAGCAGCATCACGAGTATAGCATTTTTTCTCGATAGCCAAATCCGCTACCGCGTTGAAGGCATTAGTCATAATACGATCGAGTTTTTCTAAAACTTCATCTTTGGGCCAGTAGTAATTCATATTATTCTGAACTTCTTCAAAATAAGAAACAGTTACACCACCAGCATTACAAATGAAGTCAGGAATCATATAGACATTTTTCGCTTTTAATACTTCATCTGCTTCTAAAGTAGTAGGAGTATTGGCTGCTTCTGCATAAATCTTAACTGTATCAAAATTGATATCATTTACATTATCCTGAGTAACTGCCTGCCCTAAAGCAGCAGGTATAAGAACATTAACGTTTTTCTTTAACCAGGCATCTCCGTCTTCTTGTTTCCAGCCAAAAGATTTGGCTTTTTCTGGATCGATAGTTCCGAATTTATCCAAAGTACCTGGAGCAAGTAAGTCTTTAGGGTCAATTCCTTTTTCGCAACTGTAAGTATAGGCTTTTTTGTTTTTAGAATCCCAGCAAGATATGGCTAATGCTTTACCACCATATTGAACGAATTTTTCACAAGTATATTGAGCAACATTACCAGCACCTTGAATAGAAGCGGTAGTACCTTTAAAATCAATACCTAACCTCTTTAATGCTTCTCGAATACAGTAAACCACACCATAACCAGTAGCTTCTGTTCTACCCAAAGAACCGCCTACTCCAACGGATTTACCAGTAACAAACCCAGGTTTACGAGATCTGGCAAGAGTATCATATTCATCCATTATCCAGAGCATATCCTGAGGATTAGTGCCTACATCTGGGGCAGGAACATCTATTTCCGGACCAACTATATCATAAACTTTTCTCACCCAACCACGACAAAGTCTTTCTGTTTCTCTTTCGGACAATTTTCTGGGATCAACAATAATTCCACCTTTGCCTCCACCTAAAGGAATATCCACCACCGCACATTTCCAGGCCATCATCATAGCTAATTGTTTTACCATATCAATGGTCTCATCTTCTGCAAAACGAAGACCACCTTTTGCTGGCCCACGAGCGGTAGAATGTTGAACTCTAAAACCGGTAAATGTTTTGGTGGTACCATTATCCATATCTATCGGAATGGTAAATTGCATAGCTCTTTCTGGCTCTCTCATAAATTCCCGCAAAGCAGGATCAAGATTAAGTAATTCTGCATTATGATCAAATTGGGCTTGTACTAATTTAAAAGGGTTCATTTCCTTAGACATTTTTAAAATCCTCCTAAATAATTTTTTTAATTCTACTTAAATATAATTCTTACTAAAACCAAAATTCTATTTTCTTTATTATTTACCTTCTTATTTTGAAATTATTCTGATTATTATTTTTCCTTAAACTACCTCCGGAATTAAGATAGTGATTAATTGCCCGAGCTGCTACTTTACCATCTCCTACTGCCGAGATTACTGTAGCCGAACCTCTGACAATATCTCCTCCGGCAAATATCCCTTCTTTGGTAGTAATTTTGGTGTTATCATCTATAATAAAATAACCCCACTGGTTAACCTCAACTCCGGTAGCGCTTCGAGCTACAATAGGATTAGCTGAGGTACCAATGGCATCTATGACCATATCTACTTCGATTACAAAATTAGAAGCGGGGATAGGGATAGGTCTTCTTCGACCTGAATCATCCGGTTCACCTAATTCCATCTTCAGGCATTCCATTCCGCTAACATTACCTTTATCATCACCCAATACTTTAATAGGAAGAGTAAGAAAATTAAAAATTATCCCCTCTTCTTCAGCATGATGGACTTCCTCTGCCCGAGCTGGAACTTCTTTCCGGGACCTGCGATAGACGATATAGGACTTCGCTGCTCCTAACCTTAAGGCAGTACGTGCTGAATCCATGGCTACGTTTCCTGCTCCGATAGTAGCTGCCCTTTTGCCTATCTTAATCGGAGTATCATATTCTGGGAAGAGATAAGCTTTCATTAAATTAGAACGAGTTAAAAATTCATTGGCTGAATAAACATCATTTAAGTTCTCTCCGGGGATGTTCATAAACCGAGGGGCACCTGCACCATTGGCTAAGAAGATGGCATCAAATTCCTGAGTTAAGTTATCTACACTTTTGATAGTCCCTACTACAAAATCGGTTACTACTTTCACCCCTAATTTTTCAATTTCTTTTACTTCGTATTCTACTATCGATTTAGGGAGTCGAAATTCAGGAATACCATAGACTAAAACTCCTCCGGGTCGGTGTAAGGCTTCAAAGATAGTAACTTCATAACCTATTTTAGCTAAATCAGCAGCACAGGTAAGTCCGGCAGGACCAGAACCTACTACTGCTACTCTTTGTTCTTTTATACTAATCTTTGGTAACTTTCCGTGAATATTATTTTCGCGAGCCCAATCAGCAACAAATCTTTCTAATCGACCGATAGAAATCGGTTTTCCCTGTTTTTCTAAGATGCAAACCTGCTGACACTGTTCTTCTTGAGGGCATACTCTTCCGGTTATCGCCGGAAGGTCATCGGTCTTTAGTATTTCCAGATAAGCACCGGTAAAATTTTCCTCTACAATTTTTTTAATAAACTGAGGGATATTAATCTCCGCCGGACAGCCTGGAACACATTTAGGATTTTTACACTGCAGGCATCTTTGAGCTTCATATATTGCCTGTTCTTTAGTATAACCCAAGGGTACTTCCTTAAAGTTGTGGCTCCTCTCTTGGGGTTTTTGTTCGGGCATGGGAACCTGCTCTCTTTGCATTCTTTCTTTGGGGTGTATCATTTTAGCCATTAGTTTACCCTCTTCCGCAACTACATAGGTGAGTAGGTTCGTGGTAGAGGTCCCAGGATTTTTTCTCCGCATCTTTATAGCGGGAAAGACGATTCATAAACTCTACCCAGTCTACTAATTGTCCATCAAATTCCGGTCCATCAGTACAGGCAAATTTGGTCTCTCCTCCGATGGTAACCCTACAGGAACCACACATTCCGGTACCATCTACCATAATACTGTTAAGACTGACTATAGTTTCTACCGGACAGGGTTTGGTGGTTTCACAGGTTACCTTCATCATAATAGCCGGACCTATAGTCCATACCTTTTTAATTGTTTTATCCTTATCTAAGAGCTCTTTTAAAACTTGAGTGACAAAGCCTTTTCGTCCATAACTGCCATCATCAGTGGTAACAATCAATTTTGAGGAGGCTTTTCTTATCTCCTCTTCCATGATAATCAATTCCTTGTTTCGAGCTCCGATTATGGAAATGACTTCGTTTCCAGCTTCTTTTAAGGCACGAGTAATCGGATGGATGCAGGCGATCCCTGTACCTCCGCCTACGGTAATTACTTTTCCATAATTTTCAATCTCGGTCTTTTTACCTAAGGGTCCGATGAAGGAGAATAATTTATCTCCTTCTTCCAGGGTAGAAAGTTCCTCACTGGTCTTGCCCACTATCTGAAAGACAATGCGAATTAAGCCTTTACCTCGGCCAAAATCGGCAACAGTTAAGGGGATTCTTTCTCCTCTCTCCTTAATCATTAGAATAATAAACTGTCCGGGTTGAACAAATTGGGCTACTTCTGGGGCTTCTATCCACATTGAGTAGATAATTTCATGTAATCTTTCCTTATTAATTACTTTGTACATTTTACCCTCCTAAATTTTGCCAAAATACTACTATAGGTTTGCTGAAATTTCTGCTGTATCTTTAGCAATCATTAACTCTTCATTGGTAGGAATTACCATAACTTTTACTCTTGAATTATTATTACTTATAATGGCTTCCTTGGCCCGAACTTTATTTTTCTCCGGGTCAATTTTTACTCCTAAAAATTCCAATCCTTCACATGCTTCCGCTCTGGTTTCTTTGGAATTTTCTCCAATACCCGCTGTAAAAACAATTACATCAACTCCGCCCATAGCTGCTGCATAGGCTCCTATATATTTTTTTATACCGTAAGTGAAGACAGATATGGTTCTTATAGCTCTTTCATCACCCTGATTTGCCCTCTCTCTTAAATCTCGTTTATCACTCGAAATCCCTTCCGATAGACCCAAGAATCCACTTTCTTTATAGATAATTTTATTAATTTCTTCAACAGTGAGTTTTTCTTTATCCATTAAAAAGGGGATGATTGCCGGATCGAGATCTCCGCAACGGGTTCCCATTATTATACCGGCAACTGTACCAAATCCTAAACTGGTATCTACGGAAACTCCATTTTTTACAGCAGTAATACTTGAGCCATTCCCTAAGTGGCAAGTAATTATTTTAAGTTCTTCCAGGGATTTTTCTAAAATTTTAGCTGCTCTTTGAGCTACAAATTTATGAGAAGTTCCATGGAATCCATATCTCCTCACTTTATACTTCTTGTAAAACTTATAAGGAATACCATAGAGATAAGCGCATTCCGGAATAGTCTGATGAAAAGCAGTATCAAATACTCCCACTTGGGGTACTCCGGGCATTAGCTCTTTACAGACTTCTATCCCTAAAATGTTAGGCGGGTTATGTAAAGGAGCAAGTTCAATACATTCTTTTAAGGCGTCCATAACTTCATCGGTAAGTAAAACTGAGTCAGAAAATTTTTCCCCAGCATGAACTACCCTATGGCCTACTGCTACTATTTCAGAGATATCCTTAATTACACCATAATTTGAATGAAGTAAGGCATCCATCATTAATTTAATCCCAACCCTATGGTTAGGAATATCCTGATGGGTTATAACCGGTTCCCTGCCGGAAGGATAATGATTAATAATTGAATCAGAAATTCCAATCCTCTCCACTAACCCCTTGGCCAGAACCGACTCATCAGTCATGTCGAATAACTGATATTTTATAGATGAACTGCCGCTATTAACCACTAAAACTTTCATTTTATTCTTAATCTCCTTTTTCACAAATTTTAATTTATCTTATTGACTGATTTCTTATTTTTTACTTTTAAATCTTTAGCAATATCAAACCCCAAGAATAAGGCTTTCTCGTTTACTTCCTTTGCTTTAACCGGAACCCTGGAACACACTGCCTTTTGAATAGCTTCTTGGGAAACCACTTCAGTTAACCCTACAATTATACCCAAAGAAATAATATTGGTAACTAATTTCGTTCCAAATTTTTTTTGAGCGGTTTCAGCAATAGGAAATAAATATATTTTATTTGAGATATTAGGAATCTCTGTTACTAATGTAGAATCAGCAACCAAGATACCGTCTTTATTTAGATTTTTGACATATTTATCGCAAGCAGTCTGAGTTAGAGCTAAAAGGATATCTGATTTTATCACTTTAGGATAATCTATAGCACTATTACTTATAACTACTTCTGATCTACTGGCTCCTCCTCGGGCTTCGGGTCCGTAAGACTGGGTTTGAACCGCTTCTTTTCCATCATATATGCCGGCTGCTTCGGCTAAAATTATTCCAGCCAAAATTAGCCCCT
>Ga0114918_10002502_pt1 | contig 16483 bp, 11 predicted proteins | sample LantaG_FD_87015 | JGI IMG/M metagenome (GOLD analysis project Ga0114918, IMG submission 87015) | Deep subsurface microbial communities from Baltic Sea to uncover new lineages of life (NeLLi) - Landsort_02402 metaG | ecosystem: Environmental > Aquatic > Marine > Oceanic > Sediment | place... | reverse complement strand
AGGCTGGCCCTATGAAATATGGCCCCTGCGAGGTCTTCGCGTTATTTCATAGGGCGAGCGCTGAAGCTACTCTGCGGAGGCGCTACCGAAGGTGTCGCTATCCCGACATAACATGTCGGGACTTAACGCTCGGCCCTATTGCAGGGCCGTTAGCGTTAATTGGTGAAAAATTCCAACTATACAATTCCTGATTTGGCAGAGACAAAAATCAGGATTCAAAGAACGCTAACTCATTAGGTATGATAAGAAATTTGTAGCCATACGTGCTAATCATCAAAATGTATTTATCCTGACAACATACACCTTAGATTTTTATAGTATCTATGAAGGCGGATATAACAAAGAAATAGGAAATAGAAATCCCTCACAATCAAACGTTATTGATATAAATCGTCTCATACACTTTTTATGCTTGAATTAAAATAAAGTTGACTTTAATTAAACTAAGGTCTAAATTTGTTTAGGATTCTTATAAATCTAGATAAAAAATACTTCAATATGAAAAGGATTTTATTTTTAATAACCATTTTTTGTGCATTAGAGGCAAATGCACAGACCTATATTATTTCTTTTACCGGAATCGGTCCATCGACAACAGTATCATCTGTTGAAGTTGAAAATTTAACATCAGGTGCAACAGCTAATATAACCAGTAGTGGCCAAACTTTAACATTGACAGTCACAACTAGTGTCAATTTGATCGATAACAAACAATCAAAAGAATTGAAGATCTACCCCAATCCGATGACTGACAATTCTATTTTGCAGGTTTATCCTCCTGCTGCCGGAGATGCAATTATAACTGTATTTGATATGACAGGGAAGCAAGTTGCTCAAGTTCAGAGTTATTTAAACAATTATCTACAGGAATTTCGTCTTTCAGGTATAAATAGAGGTTTGTATCTGGTCAGTGTTAAGGGCAGTACATATCAATATTCAGGAAAATTATTAAGCAATGTCAAAGTAAATGGAACAGCAAGTATTGAGAAGGTTAGTAATAATGTTCCGTCGGGAAATGAAAAAACAACAAAAACGGATTCTAAAGGTGAACCAGGTACTATAAATATGGAGTATACCACCGGGGACAGGTTAAAATTTATTGGCATATCAGGAAATTACAGTACTGTAATAACTGATATACCTACAGAGACCAAAACTATTACATTCAATTTTATTTCCTGTACAGATGCAGATAATAACAACTATCCGGTGGTAGAGATAGGTACTCAGATTTGGATGGCAGAAAACCTAAAATACTTGCCATCGGTTATTGGTCCGGGTACAGGTTCAGAAACTATCCCATATTATTATGTGTACGGTTATAATGGAACTAATGTAACAGATGCCAAAGCCACAGCAAATTACACCACTTATGGTGTTTTATACAACTGGCCGGCAGTCATGAGCGGTGTATGCCCCACCGGTTGGCATGCCCCAACTGATCTTGAATGGACAGAATTATTTGATTATTTGGGAGGTGAAAGTTTAGCCGGTGGAAAACTTAAAGAAACAGGCACCACGCACTGGACTTCACCAAATGAAGGAGCAACAAATGAAATAGGTTTTACAGCCCTTCCCGGGGGCGACCGTGACTACGATGGAGCGTTCTACTACATTGGGGACTACGGTCTTTGGCGGTCGGCTACGGAGTACGATTCTTCACTTGCATGGAGCTTTTTCCTGTTCTACAATTACAGCACTGTTAACAGTAACAATAGCTATAAGAAGTATGGATTTTCTGTTCGTTGTTTGAAGGATTAGTTTATCAGATTCATTTGAATATTTTTCTATTTGATTATTTGGGGTATGGGGCTTTGCCCCATCGAATTTTTGCGAATAGCGAGAGCAATGTCAAGCCGAGCAAAAATCACTGAAAGTAATTTTTTTTTAAGAAATGGGATTACATCAATAACTTCCTGTATATAAAGCTTGTTATGACTTGCTTTTGGAAATATTTCGTTTTACTAAGGAATTTAGCAAGGAGTATAAATATACTGTAGGTGAAAGTCTAATAAGGGAGAAAAACAAAACAACGAAATGCCAACACGGTCAATAAAATTAATAGGTTTCCCGCTGCGCGGGATTTATTTACGCTCGGCCCTATTGCCGGGCTATTAGTGTTTATTGGTGAAAAAACTTACTGTGACTATTCAAGTCTAAGTATTAACCATGGACCATGACCAGATGAAGGCTTCTCGGGATTACAGGTAAATAACTGGTTAAAAGATAAACCGCGGCATCTTTTTTGATTTGCGATAATTGCTTTATCCTGCTGATAATGTCTGTGTTAAAAAAAACTTGACTTTAATCAGAATTATGTTTAATTTTACTCTGACAACATGATCTAATTCGTAATATCATCATGCTAAACATAAGAATTCCAAATAGTTTTTTAAAAAACTAGTATCTATCTATCATCTATTTAGTATTCATTAGTGTTACCTGTTTGAATATAAATAGTGTGTATCTGTTTTGATCTGAAATAAGTATTCTAAAACTTAATTAAGAAACATGATAAAATTCAATGTTGCACTTGTTGTATTTTGCCTGTTTGGATTTGGAACAGCAATACAAGCCCAAAATGCGATCCCTGCCTCAGGCGGTAATGCTTCAGGCAGCGGAGGTTCGGCCAGCTATACAGTTGGTCAGATTGTATATATAACTAACACAGGGACAGATGGCTCTGTAGCCCAGGGAGTTCAACAACCTTTCGAGATCTCGGTTATAACAGCAATTGAACAAGCTGAAGACATTACCCTTGTTTGCTCTGTTTATCCAAATCCTGCAAGTGACTTCCTTACTCTTAAAATTGAGAATTATGACAATAAGAGTTTATCCTATAAGCTTTTTGACGTAAACGGGAAACTTCTGGAAAATAAAAAAGTGACTGGTATTGAAACTACTATCTCAATTGCAAATATGCTTCCCAACCTCTATTTACTGAAAGTCATTGACAAACAAAAAGAGATTAAAACATTCAAAATAATAATAAACTAAGATCCATGAAAAAAGTATTTACATTTCTGGCAGTAGTATTAATAACTACAAGTTTGTTCATACAACAGCAAGCAGGTGCACAGACACCTCAAACGATGAGTTACCAGGCAGTAATTCGTGATGCAGGAAATGCACTTATTACAAGTCAAAACGTGGGGATGCAAATAAGCATTTTGAAAGATGGAAGCCCTGTATATGTAGAAACTCATGCAACCAGTACAAATGCTAATGGTCTTGTTACAATTGAAATCGGGGGTGGTACACCTGTTACAGGAACTTTTTCAGGCATTGACTGGTCGTTAGGTTCTTATTCAATAAAAACCGAAACCGACCCGACAGGAGGGACAAACTACACTGCAATAGTTGGAACAAGTCCAGTATTAAGTGTCCCATATTCATTATATGCGAAGACTGTTGCCGGCTATACAGAAATCGATCCGGTTTTTACCGCGTGGGACAAATCAACCGGAATAAGTATAACTAACACGCAAATAAGTAACTGGTCATCTGCAACATCGGGCTTCTTAACCGAAATAACTTCGGGTCAGGTTACAACAGCTTTGGGGTTTACCCCTTATAATAGTACAAATCCATCAGGGTACACTTCAAACACAGGAACAGTTGCATCCGTCGCAATGTCTGCACCTGTAGGATTGACAATAACCGGATCACCTATAACAACCTCAGGTACACTGGATCTGACATTGACCTCTGGTTATGCAATACCGACAACAGATCAATTATTTCCCGGCTTCGGCACAACCGCAGATAAAGCTGCAAATGGTAATCACACTCACGATTATTCAGGAGAATATGCGGCATTGATTCACGACCATAGCGATATTTACGAACCTGTAATTGCTGCCGGTACAGCCTCGCAATATTGGAGAGGCGACAAATCGTTTCAGACATTAAGCACAGACGCAGTTACCGAAGGTGCAAACCTGTACTACACCGATACAAGGGCGAGAGCAGCAATATCATTAACAACAACAGGAAATTCAGGAGCGGCCACTTATACTTCAGGAGTGATTAATATCCCGGATTATACACTTTCGGGATTAGGCGGACAATACGAACTCAACGGTACAGGATTAGTCCGTATGACCGGAACATCAGTAAGCTATGATAATAATACTTATCTGACCGACTTCACGGAAACCGATCCTAACGCTGTTTTAATTACCGGTGATCAAATAGTTGCAGGCAATAAAACTTTTACCGGAACAACCACCGTCCCGGTACCTGTCAATGCAACTGATGCTGCCACAAAAACTTATGTAGATGCTTTATTGGCACGAATAGAAGCATTGGAGGAATCTGATATATTAAATAATGGTTTTACAGATACACGTGATAATAATCATTATACTGCTGCAAAAATAGGAAATCAAATATGGATGGCAGAAAACCTGAAATACTTGCCATTGGTTTATCGTCCGGGTACTGATTCGCAAACATATCCATGTTATTATGTTTACGGTTATAATGGAACCGTTGTAGTTGATGCCAAGGCAACTGCAAATTACACTACATACGGTGTTCTTTATAACTGGACTGCAGCAATGAATAGTGCTGGCAGCAGTTCTTCTAACCCAAGTGGAATACAAGGCGTATGCCCAACAGGTTGGCACTTGCCAAGTGATGCTGAATGGACAGAATTAACAGATTATTTGGGAGGTACAAGTGTAGCCGGTGGCATACTAAAAGAAACCGGCACAACACACTGGGCAAGCCCCAATACAGGTGCAACCAACGAAACCGGCTTTACAGCCCTTCCGGGTGGCTTCCGTAATTATTTTGGAGTATTCCTCGATATTGTCTACAGCGGTTACTGGTGGAGTGCTACTGAGTACCCAGCTTCGGATGCCTACTACCGGATCATGTACTGCGGTAACAGCGATGTGAGCAGTAGCTACTACTATAAAAATGTGGGATATTCTGTCCGTTGCGTTAGGGATTAATTTATTTGATTCATTTGACTATTTGATTTATTTGTATATTTCCGGGAACCGACCAACGGGAGCTTATGAGCTGTAGCGAATAACCGGTTGATTTTTAATTTTTTAAAATGGTATTGTACTATGATTTTCCTGTTTACAGGGATACTTATAAACTGATTTTGAAAATATTCGAGTACACTAAAGATTTTTCTAAAGAGTATAAATACATGCTTGGGCAGGATATGAAACGAGATATAATCCGTTGGCCAGCCTGCATCGGGAAACACAACCTCCACTTCAAGCTGGCCCTATGAAATATGGCCCCTGCGATGTCTTTGCGCTTTTTTATAGGGCGAGCGCTGAAGCTACTCTGCGGAGGCGCTACCGAAGGTGTCGCTATCCCGACATAACATGTCGGGATTTTAACGCTCGGCCCTGGTGCCTGGCCGTTATAAGCAAAGCAACGCTGCTCCAAATGAGAGTTCTGTGATTAAAAATATCTATTCAGAATCATTATATTTGAGGACGCAATTTGCGACCTCAAAAAGAGGCGGAATAAGATATGCCCCAATGGCATTTACAGAACAAGGAGTTGCAATGCTTTCATCTGTATTAAATTCTGAAAAAGCTATCAAAATAAACATTGAGATAATGAGAGCTTTTGCGAGATATCGAGCATTACTTATTGAAAATCAGGACCTAAGAATTGAAATCAGAGCAATGGATGAGAAAATAAACAAAGTGTTTAAATTCTTACTCGACAGAATCGATGCTCTTCATCAAGACAAATCAGCTCCAAGAAAAATGATTGGTTTCAAGAGACACGATTCAAAAAAGATTAAAATAGCTCTGCTTATAACACGGACAATAAAATTAATAGGTTTCCCACTGCGCGGGACGACTTCCCGTAAAGCGGGATCGTCGGGGGTTTTTGCAAACTGCTTTTCTTCCATTCACTCAGCAACACAACCTCCCTTTATTGCCGGGCCGTTATATGTAAGGTTCTAAACCCCAGTCACCTAGACTAGCATGACAGTCGCCTTACATATACAAAAGCAATAATTTCCATTTATATTCCAGGACTGCCAACACGCAAGCAAGAGTTTGGCAGCCGCCACTAAGACGGCCTCCCCAGCTGCCAAACACAACTTGTCCCGATTCATCGGGATGCTTTTTTGCCAACCCGGACTTCTCCATCTCTTGACAACTTTATAATGAAATGACAGCTCCTGTCAGTTAACCTGGACTTGCAAAAGCCATCTAATCATGTAATTTACTATTAAGATTGTATTTTGCACCCCAGTATCAGGACAAGAGACACAAGTTGCATCTTTGACAGTTTCAGTCAAATAACTTTTTTTTCATTATAAAACAATACAGGGCATTCATATTTTTGTATAATTTTTTATAAATTGCAGTTTAACAAAGGGAGTATTCTTAAGCAAGAATCTTACTTCAACATCATGACAATAACAAAAATATTCACTATAGGTATTCTCTTATTTATTTGTATTCCTGGCGCTGGACAAACAACAATTAAGCTTTCTAAACCTCGACTTGAGCTAAAAGATAACAAAATAAATATCTATTATGACATTCTAAACAGCAACCAAAACGACAAATTTAAAGTATGGATAGAAGTAACTGATTCTACTCAAAACAAAATTATACCAATATCTATTACCGGAGACTTAGGAGAAAACGTAACAGGGGGTAACAATAAGATGATTATCTGGGACTTTGTTTCTGATAGTATTTTCCTGGATAACGGAATATATGTTCAACTTAACTCTGAATTATTAATATCACCTGAAATAAAAGAAGTATCAAAAGCTCAGGAATTAATGAAACCTGAGAAGATAATTAAACGAGGAGGAGTAATTTTCCAGTCAGTTATTTTTCCGGGATGGGGATTATCTCGAATTAATAAGGGCAAACCACATTGGATAAAAGGTGTGGCAAGTTATGGATGTATAGCCGCATCGGTATTATACAACAAAAAGGCTATTTCAAGTTATAATAATTATCTTGACTCTGATATTGCACAGGATATTAATAACTTCTACAATTCTTCTGTAAAAGAAGACAAGCTCTCAGAAGTATTTGCCTACAGTGCAATAGGAATTTGGGCGATTGATTTTATATGGACTATTGCCGGTTCATCAAGGCTAAAAGATAATGAGTTTACCGGCCAGGCAGGGAAGGTTATGATCTATCCGGTTTTTGAACCGAAGTATAATGTCTCAATGCTGACTTTGAAACTAAAGTTTTGATTTTTTAATTATCTAATCCAATACAGCCATGAAACAGAATAAGACTATATATATTTGCGCTTTACTCTTTTGCAGTCTGTCACTTAAAGCACAGGTAATAACGAGTGAAAAATCATATCTGCCTCTAAAAAACAAACCAAAAATTGAAATAGCTGAAAAAGCAGATACTAATCCTCCAGAAATAAAAATTATTTCTCCTACTGTCAGACAGGGTACTAAATACACAAGCACAGTATCGGAAATAAACCTGATTGGAAAAGCGACAGATGAAAATGGTATAAGCTCTGTTATCGTTAATTCTGAAGTTAAGGAGATTTCAGAAGCAGGAGTATTTACAGCGAAGCTATTATTAGAACCGGGAGATAATGAGATAACCGTTATTTCAATGGATAGCAAAGACAATTATTCGGAGAGGAAGTTTATTATAAATTACACACCCCCCAAAGTAACTTTTGCTGATATAATTAATAAAGAATCAAAATATTATGGTCTCATCATAGGTGTTAGTAACTACCAGGATCCGGCTATTTCAAATCTTGATAATCCTATTTTAGATGCTCAGAAGTTATATGATGTATTGACCACCAACTATAATTTTGATAAAGAGAATATCCTGTTTGTCAAGGATGCAAAACGGGGAAATATCATAGAATCTCTCGATATTCTGGCAAGTAAGATGACTGCCTATGATAATCTTTTAATATTCTATGCCGGACATGGATGGTGGGATCAGGAATCTAATAATGGTTATTGGTTACCTGCTGATGCTATGAGAAGCAATAAAACAGATTGGTTTCGTAACAGCACATTGGTTGACTATTTGAAAGAAATTAAAGCTAAACATACACTATTGATTGCTGATGCATGTTTTGGAGGAGCAATTTTCAAGACCAGGACTGCTTTCACCGATGCACCAAAAGCAATTGAAAAACTTTATGAGCTACCAAGCAGAAAGGCGATGACAAGCGGAACCCTTACTGAAGTCCCTGACAGGAGTGCATTTATTAAATATCTTGTTGAACGGCTTGAGAATAATACTGAGAAATATCTGTCATCTGAGCAATTATTCAGTAGTTTTCGTATTGCCGTTATCAACAATAGTGATGTTGTTCCTCAATATGGGGAAATAAGGAATGTAGGCGATGAAGGTGGCGATTTCATTTTTATCAAAAAGTAAACTGAATAGAATTAACTCGTTTCAAAGAATGTTTTTTTCAGAAAATAAATTCTCGCATTTTGCTGTTTACCTGACAATAACAATGCTTCTGTCTTTGTCTTTGCTACTTAGATGTAAAAAATTAGACCCGGAACGAGTAGTAAAGATCAAAACAGGGTCAATTACTGATATTAGTTACAATTCCTGCTCAGTCGATGGAACCATCCTCGACATAAGTAAAAACGGAATTGATCAATATGGTTTTTGCTGGGCTGTAACACAGAACCCGACAATTGAAAATGACAAAACTCAATTTGGTGCAAAAAACTCAACCGGCAATTTCTCGGGAAACCTTACAGGTCTATCTCCAAATACAATTTATTATGTAAAAGCTTATGCTACAAATAGTCAGGGCACTTGTTATGGAAGCCAATTGAGCTTTACAACACTTTTAAATATAACAATCCCGACAGTTACAACAACGGATGTTACAACCTTTACATCAACATCTGCCACTGTAGGTGGTAATGTCACTTCCGATGGCAATGCAACGGTTACTGACCATGGAGTTTATTGGGGCACATCCCAAAATCCTGAATCAACCGGAACAAAGCTTCAAATCGGGAGTGGAACAGGAACATTCTCAACAAGCTTATCCGGGTTAAGTCCGAATACAACCTATTATGTAAAAGCATATGCTACTAATAGCCAGGGAACTGGTTATGGAAATGAAGTTAGTTTTACAACTACTTCAACAGTAACCGACATTGACGGCAATGTTTACAACACCGTAACCATTGGCACCCAGGTCTGGATGGCCGAAAACCTGAAAACTACAAAATACAATGATAATACAAGTATTCCTCTTGTTACTGATAACACAGCATGGGCAGCATTAACCACATCTGGCTACTGCTGGTATAATAATGATGCAGCAACCTATAAAGCTACTTATGGAGCCTTATACAACTGGCATACAGTAAACACGGGCAAATTATGTCCCACCGGCTGGCATGTACCTACTGATGCCGAGTGGACAACCTTAACAACCTATTTGGGAGGAGAAGGTGTTGCCGGAGGCAAACTCAAAGAAACCGGTACAGCCCATTGGATAAGTCCTAACACCGGAGCTACCAATGAAACAGGTTTTACAGCTCTTCCGGGTGGCTTCCGTGACTACAATGGACCATGCTACTACATTGGAAGCTACGGTCTCTGGTGGAGTTCTACGGAGTACTCTACTACTTCGAGCGCCTGGCGCAGGACCATGCACTACGATAACACCAGTGTACTCAGAGACTACTTCGATAAGCGACTTGGCTTTTCTGTTCGTTGTGTCAGGGATTTTTGAGTTATTTGACAATTTTCCTATTTGACTATTTGATTTACTACCGCGAAGCGGTCGATTTTTTTTGAATTATGGCTACTTATGACGAACTACCTGTATATAAAGCAACGTATGATTTGCTACTCGAAATGTTTTGCTTCACAAAAGATTTTAATAAGGAATTTAAATATACGGTAGGTGAAAGTATAAAATACTACACTATTCCTAAAATTATCCGGGCCATTTGAATGTATTTAATGAACCCGTCTCGCCACTCGTCGAGATTGAGGATTGTACACAAAGTTCTTTTACATCTGGACAGTTTTAAAACTAACCCTACATATAACACGGACAATAAAATTAACAGGTCCAGCCTCCTCCGCCAGTCGGCGGATTCGGCCTTCGGTCGTCTAAGTCGACCTATGGCCGACGAAGACGGCTGGCACAGTTGTCACGCTTGCCCCTGCCCTGGCATCCCGCAAAGAGGGATCATCAAACGCTCGGCCCTGGTGCCGGGCCGTTACCTTTAATGTGTGACAGATCCTGAACATGTGATAAGTTTCTTGAGTAATCTTTTCTTTTCAAGAATAATATGTAAAGAATATTTGCTTTTCTTTACATAAGATATTTACTTTGTATAGATATTTCAATTTTCTTTACATAATGAAAAACACAGATAAATACAAATTACCACGCCTACCTCTAGACATTGATATAGAAACGAAAGCGGTTTTAAAAAGCCTTCCATCAGCTCATGCATCTCTTGCTGAGCTAAAAGGTATTGCTTCGACGATGCCAAACCAAAGTATTCTAATCAATACATTGGGACTTCAGGAAGCGAAAGACAGTTCTGCAATAGAAAACATTATTACAACCCACGATGATCTTTACAAATCAGAACTCAATCTTGATTCATTTAAATCTCCAGATGCTAAAGAAGTCCAGAATTATGTGGCTGCAACAAAAAGGGGATTCGACTTAATTTCAAAGTCCGGACTTCTTACAAACAAAATTATTTTACAAATTCAGGAGTCGCTGGAGGGAAACACAGCCGGATTTAGAAAACTACCCGGGACAACCTTAAAAAATACTGCTACAGGAGAAGTTATTTATACTCCTCCCCAAGATCCGGAAGAGATCAAAAATCTCATGACTAATCTGGAAATGTTCATCAATGACAGAGAATTATGCAACTATGATCCTTTGGTAAAAATGGTAATAATTCATTACCAATTTGAGAGTATACACCCATTTTATGATGGAAACGGAAGGACAGGCAGGATTATAAATATTCTCTATCTAATACTTGAAAGACTTCAAAATCTACCTATACTCTATCTAAGCAACTACATAATTAAAAATAAATCAGACTATTACAGACTACTTCAAGAGGTAAGAGAAAAAAATATCTGGGAAGAATGGCTACTTTTTATGATAAAGGGCATTGATCAAACCTCTAGAGAGACTATTGCTATGATAACTCAGATAAAAGAGTTAATGATGAGTTATAAGCAAAAACTTAGAGACAATTACAAATTTTATAGTCAGGATTTATTGAATAACCTCTTTAAACATCCATATACAAAAATTGAGTTTATTCAGCGTGATTTGAAGGTATCCAGGATTACCGCTGCAAATTATCTTAATCAACTTGCTGATGACAAACTTCTAACAAAAAAGAAACTGGGGACAGGAAATTACTATATCAATGATCCTCTTTTTGAGCTACTTATTAAAAGATAAAATAAACACTAACGGTAACACGGTCAATAAAATTTTTAAGCTTGCCACATTAATCACATAGTTTCCTAATCCGGAAATTTAAGCTATACCGTGCATGATGCACCCTGCCGTGTCCCGATAAATCGGGGCTATGGCTGGCAAAGCTTGCACCTTGTTGTATGTTGTCCTTGTAACATGCACCTTTATTTTACATGAAGTACCTTAACATATTCGATGATTTCCTCTGCCTGGAAAATAACAATCAAAAGTCCGGTCGGAGTGCCGGAGAGATCGAGGGACATGGCGTAAGCGCCTTCTGCGAGATATCCTATGTTCATTGAATATACTTCGGTCCCGAGCATATCATACACTTTCAGGGTACAATTTTTATATCCCCTTTGCAGACTGAGAGCAATATTAACAAAATCGTTGGCAGGATTAGGATAGGCTGACAGGTAGTTTAAGTTTAGCATGGGTAGTTCCGATATGCCGACGACATGACATGGGCTGAAGGGACTACCCGGTGAGCCGCCGATACATCCCGCAAACCAGTTTGAAGGATCATTCAGGTCACCTGCCGGGTTTCGCAGTTCGAGGGTTCTGCCGGTTTCATCGCCATTCAATGGCCAGGGGAAAATGTCTGAATAATTCACACCGGCTATCAGCTTATCCGTATTGTCATATAATAGCACGGCATCGACAGGTGTCGCAAGTTTAAAGTTGAAAGGACCGGTATAATTCGTCACCTCAGGATACTTAGCTCCGAAATCACCGGTATTATGGGCAACAACCAGTCTCGACTTCGCTTCGATGTGCTCCGTACCTTCGAACTGATAAATATGCTCCGGATAACTGTCCGTAAAATACCATCCGTTCAGATTTACCGGGGAATCGGCTCCGTTGTATAGTTCGATCCAGTCGGTCGAATTTTCGTTGATCCCGTTCTTATAGTGAATCTCACTGATGGTTACACCCTGGAAATTATCATTTGAAGCTTCAAAGTTTGCAGTAAAGTAGTTTGTTGGACCTGTCAGATCAACCATACATTCCGGGTTTTCCGGATTACTAATGAGGCTGTTATTGCTCCAGTGGGTGAATTGATATCCCGGGTTGGCGATTGCAGTGATTTTTACCGGATTGTCGCTGAAATAGATACCATGCCAGGGATAGTTGACGGGTACTATTGTACTGATCTTAATCTGGCCGGCACCCGCAGGCTGAACATCGAGCGTTACTTCTACCTGGCTGTTCAGCCCGAAATGCCATTGCACATGCTGCCGGACATACCCGGAACGGGCTTCCAGTTCCGACCTGAGAATGTTATGATTATTGGTATATGCTGTCATGTTCGAATTTTCCCACCGTTCAAATTCGGCAGGCATCTCAGGAAGCTGGTAGGAGTAAATCTCTTTCTCCATCGGGCCTATGACTGAAAAAAGGTAATTCGTATTCATCAGGTCGGCAAAACGGTTTATGAAAAAAGTCCTGTACCCGTCATTTTCCATGAGGTTGTTCCAGTAGCCAGTGTAGGGGAAGCTTTGTCCCTGGTCAAGCATATACCCGACATGATCGAAAGAGGAGTTGGTCCAGCCGTTAGGCTCCATGGCCCATTCAACATCCTGCACGGCATACTGCCATCTGAAACCTGTTGAGCTGTTCCTGAATACACGGATATTATTGTATGGCCAGTCTATATTCGCAATCCAGGCCTGGGCAATAATATAGTCGGTATAATTATCAAGGTCCAGGAATTCCCCGACCTGGTCGAGATAGCCGGCATCATGGGGCGGCAGGCTGAGAAAATGATCGTAATCGTCCCAGAACGGGTCGACAGAGCCTTCAAGAGCCTCAAGTACTGAGCCCCTGTAAAACGAAAGGGTCAGCAGGTCCAGCGAGTCATTGTCCATCAGGTAGTTTTCCTCCAGGAAATCGTCATTCAGTTTTTCCCTCAATTCGTACAGACCGAAATACGAACCATTGATATAAGCTACGATAGCCGAATAGGCAGAATAGTAAGTATGCGTATTTTTAGCGATTGCCTTCACCTGCAAACCATCCTTGTACTGCAGAATGTTGTACTGGTTACTCCCGTTACGGAGATAGAAAGAGGAGTAGCTTTCGCGGTTGCGGCGGTCGGGAATGAGTGGATATTTGACATCGCCGTCGCCCAGTGTACCATGACCCGGTTCGATACGTACAGAATGCTGGGGAAGCCAGCGGCTCCCTCCTGCCCCACCATCTATCTGGATCCCTGCTTCCTGCTTGAAGATCAGCTTTTTATCTTCATCGAAATACTCAATATAACAGGGTTTATTCCAGTCTTCGTCTATGTTATCGAAAATACCCGTTGGCCCGTATAGATTTTCATCATCGGTGCTGATCGAAATAACCGGCAAAACGTGCGATTCATTGATAAAATACGTAGCCGCAATGGGGGGGCTGGGTAGTTTGTCAGCAGAGCTGAAACATTTGGCTTTCAGGGTTGTAGTTGAAGATATGGTTACCGGACTTCCGCTGTAAATGCTTGAGAAAGGCGTAGGATCCGAACCATCGGTAGTATATCTTATTTCAGATGTCGGCGACTCAGAAGAAAGGGATATGCTGACTGCCGAAGGATAAAAACCTGCTTCCGGAGAAAACCGGGGGAGCGGTTCTGATCCGTTCGTAAAAGCCTGGGATGTATTGTTACTTTCGCCGGGGGTAGCATCCGGAAAGATCCCTGTGGCAAGTGCCCCGTCGGTTATTCTGCCCACAGAAGCATTCATCGGGGTTCTGGGTACGACCAGGGAATCAAGCACAGCACCACTTGATGAACTCAGGTATAGGATTTCGCCGTCAGGGTCAATCTTGAAGTTCGTATGCATAAATTTTCCTGAATTTGTGGGAAACCAATCAGGTACAGGCTGAAAATATGTCTCGGATGTGCGTATCCCAAAGCTCAGGAAAGGAATTAGGGAAAGATCGCTGGAGGTCAGGTTCACGTTATGTGCTTCGATGGACAGGAGGTTGTTCCCCTGGTTCCAGATTTCACGTACCAGCGCCATGTCGAGTACAAATTTTTCCGGATCCATCCCCTGGTACATCAATGCTTCGTGGTTACCGTTTGCCAGCGTGTTCCATGCAGGGTTATCCCCAATATTACTTCGTGCTATCTCGACACCATTAAGATAGGCAACGAAAGCATCATCATAATCGACATGCAAAATGGCACCTGCGATGACGGAGGTATCCGTTATCTCAAACTCCCTTCGGATATATACCGCCGCGATGGAAGAATTTGTAAGGGTATTGTCGTCGTCGTCACCATAGCCAAACCCGGCTGTCCCCTCCCCCCAGGAATCGGCAATGTAGGCAGTTGAATTCCAGTCGGCGGGTGTTGCAGCATCTGGTTCCATGTATTTGAAGATATCGGAAGGCAAAACGGCCGATTCCCAATGGTCGATCAGCATAGCATCCGTAATATCCAGTCCGGAGGCGAAGATGACCACATACTGCCCGGCATTCAGTTCATAATCCGGAAAACTCCATTTGCCGATTTTATCCTTTTTATCGGAAATGGAATATCCTTCGAGGCTTATAGCTGAAGCTCCCGCATTGTACAATTCGAACCAGTCGTGAGTTTCCCCTTCATCGTCATATATCTGGGTATAGTTCCGGTTCGATGCTTCATTGATCAACACCTGGGATTTTACCTCGCAAAAAAGCAGGGTCATGAATAATAGGCTAACCAGGTACTTCATGAATAGCTGACTTTGCTTCACAAGATAATGAAGATTTATGGAGATATTAAAAGTTAAAAGTTAAAAGTACACGAATGACCCCGCGTGCAACGGATTGCAGTAAATAGCTGCTCACTCCAAAATAGCTCTACTGACTATAACTTCCGTACTTCTTCCTTGATACGCTGTATGTGTCCGCGTCCCAGTCCCTTGACTTCGCAGCCAAGCTGGAAATAACGCCTGATCTTCTCATCTGTCAGTATCCCGAAACAGTCAATTATGGCAGCAGGCTGACCGATAGTTCTTACCACTTCATCAGGATCAAGGTGAAGATATGCTTTATGAGGTACTGCAAATATCACAGCCTCAGCATGATTCAGCGCCTTATTAAGATTCGGTTCAATACATATATCTTTTAATTTTTCCTGGTTGCGGAAAAACCGCGCTTTGCTCTGTCCCGGTGCCGGGAAGGTATCCTGCTGTTCAAATTCCCACCAGTGTTCCACATATGGATCATGTACACGGATCTCCGCTCCCATTTCCGTAAGCTTTCTGATCACCACTTCCGAACCGCTGTAACGGGTATCTCCAACATCTTCACGATAAGCAGCACCAAGTACCAGTATATCAGCGCTGGCAATAGGCTGACCCATGTTCCGCAGAGCATCCCGGGTAAGCTGTCCTACATGTAACCCCCTGGTATCGTTGATGTTAATAGCCATTGGCGTGATCTTGAATATATTATCATCAAACCCGAGAATATGCTTGTAAGCCCATACTCCCAGCCCGCCATCTTTGGGAAGGCAGTACCCTCCTATTCCCGGACCCGGGAATATGATATTACTGTGTGTAGGCCTCACTTTTATGGCTTTTATTACCTTGATAAGGTCGACACCGTTGCGTTCTGCGAAAAGACTCCACTCATCAAGAAAAGCCAGTATGGTTGCCCTGTAGCTGTTTTCCACGATCTTTGCTGTCTCTGATTCTATGGGCCTGTCCATAACTGTCAGAGGGTATTTTTCTGTATTTAGAACCTCATTCAGGAATTTAACAACGCGGTCTCTGGCCTTTTCGTTTATCCCGCTGCAGACACGCCAGAAATCACGGATACTGGCTACATAATTACGTCCGGGCATAACTCTCTCATAGCTGTGAGCCAACAGCGGGTCCGACTCAATACCCCTGTTTCTGAATATTTTTTTCATTATCGGGTAGGCAACCTGTTCCGTTGTTCCCGGTGCAACAGTAGTCTCTATCAAAACAAGAGCTTCCGGTGGAATATTCTCTGCAATCACATGTAGTGAGGCCTCCAGGGCAGCCATGTCGGTCTGACCGCTGCTTACATT
>Ga0114918_10002500_pt1 | contig 16500 bp, 20 predicted proteins | sample LantaG_FD_87015 | JGI IMG/M metagenome (GOLD analysis project Ga0114918, IMG submission 87015) | Deep subsurface microbial communities from Baltic Sea to uncover new lineages of life (NeLLi) - Landsort_02402 metaG | ecosystem: Environmental > Aquatic > Marine > Oceanic > Sediment | place... | reverse complement strand
GTCATTAATGGCGCGCAATGGGTAAATTTTGGGGGCAAAAAGGCGTGTCCGGCCAGGGGGATTTTCGGGGTGTGAGTGGTTTGGAAGTTGTTGCGGGTTTTTAGATAAGGTCGTTTGAAAGAAAAGGTAAACGCAGATGGGTATGCGGCGAAGAGTAAGAAAGATGCTGGAAGGCGAAAGCACAAAGTATGCACGACACATGGCAAGGATTGGAAAAGGTAAAAACAGATGTTACAGAAAAAGCAGGAAAAGGCGGTGAATGATATGGCGAAATACGCCAAGGCAACATCGGTTCCGATAGAGCGTTCAAAGATAGAAATAGAGCGGACTTTAATACGCTATGGCATTGAAGAGTTTTTCTATGGCTCAAGTCCAAGGGGTTCGGGTATAGCGTTCAAATTTAACGGCAGGGCTTACAAAATGAACGTGCCAACTCCGGACAGGAATGGTTACAAAACAGACAATCAATTCAAGCAAGCGCAACGTCAAAGATGGCGTATTTTACTATTAGGTATCAAGGCTAAACTGGAGCTTGTGGAAATAGGGCTCGTATCCTTCGAGGATGAATTTTTGGCGCAGACCTGCCTGCCGGATGGGACAACGATAGGCCAATATGTTCAGAAAGAAGTTATAAAAAGTATTGAAACGGGCGTAATGCCTCAAAAACTTTTACCTTCGTAATTGAAAGGTGGATGATTATGGCAAAGAAAGAAAAGGACTTGGTTAAAGTAGCCCACGAACCGCACCATTTACCCTGCGAGTTGGGTGAGAAGGACAAGGCCGAGGCCGCGGACCGCTTAGCGAAGGCGCTCGAGCAGGCCGAAAGTTTTGCGCTCGAGCACAAAAGCGTTACGGGGGGTTTTAAGAGCCGGACGGGCGCCCTGAATGAACAGATACACCGCTTGATGGTCAACGTCCGTGATGGCGTGGAGATGAGGTCGATAGATTGCGAGCTCCGTTTGAACTACACCAAGCTCACCGCAACGCTCGTAAGAAAAGACACCGGGGAAGTGGTCGAAGAGCGGCCGATGACGAGCGAAGAAAAACAGATGGAGCTTGACCTTTGAGTTTTTGACAGGCGGTCCTGGTCGAGGCCGGCAATAATAAAAAGTATGATGGCTTAGGATTGAGGCGTTAGCTTTGTGGGTTATACCGAAGACATCACGGTTTTATCGCTTTGTGCAGGATACGGAGGTATTGAACTCGGACTATCCGCAGCACTGGCGAACCCTGTGCGAGTCGTTGCAGTGGAGGTCGAAGCCTACGCACTGGCGAACCTGGTTGCGAAGGCTGAAGAGGGCAGGCTGGCTATCGAAGCTCTGTGGCCGGATTTGCGAACCTTTCCGGCAGAGCGATTTCGAGGATGCTTTGATATTATCACTGCGGGCTACCCGTGCCAGCCATTTTCCGTTGCCGGCAAGCGACAGGGAACAGACGACCCTCGACACCTTTGGCCGCATATTGGCCGAATCGTCAAGGCAGTTAGACCTGTTTGGTGCTTCTTCGAGAACGTCCCCGGACACCTTACCCTCGGATTCCCCGAAGTTTATCGAAGCCTACGAGATATGGGTTACAAAGTTGAGGCAGGACTGTTTACGGCGGCAGAGTGTGGAGCTCCACACAGACGGGAACGGTTGTTTATCTTGGCCTACAATGGCGATGGGAACACACGAGAGGGGTGCTTATGCCCACAAGGGTGTCTGCAAGGCATTGAGAAAGGGCGAGAAACCCAAAGTTCAGGAATTGTTGGTGGACAGAGTAACAGTCGAAGAAGAGAAGAATTGGCCGACACCTGCATACAGGGATTACAAGGGACAGAGCGGAGCAGGGTTCAAGGCAAGACATCACAAGGACAACCCCTCTACACTGCCCGATATGATAAGTGGCCTGCTCGACCAGGACAGCCCCAATACGAATGGGAAGAGCCGAGGGTTGTGGCCGACACCAAACGACAGCGACCAATACAATCCGAATCTACCGCACGACATAGGAAGAAACTATCTTCGGACGGAAGTATTGCCAGACAAAAAAACAACGCCACAGAAGGGCAAGCTCAATCCCGACTGGGTAGAGCAGTTGATGGGACTCGAAACAGGGTGGACAGACTGCGATTGCTTGGCAATGGAGTAGTGCCGCAGCAGGCAGAAAAGGCATTTAGGTATTTGATGGAGAAGTTTTGAGATAAATGGATTTGCCGGTGAACAGGATAATTTGCGGTGATTGTTTGGAAGTTATGAAGGACTGGCCGGACAACTGTGTGGATTTGGTGCTGACAGACCCGCCGTATGGGAAAGTCTGTTATAGGGGACAAAACCAAATAGGCCGATTAAAAGAACTAAATCGAACATACGAAAGTATGGCGAAGTGGGGGATTACGAAAAAGCCAACTATCGAAGAACTAAAGACAATTTTAGCGGCCGGAACCAACTATATTGTTTGGGGTGGCAACTATTTTCTCGAAGCCCTCCCTTCAACCAATTGCTTTTTAATATGGGATAAACAAGCAGATTGGTCAGAGACTTGCTTTGCCGGCGTCGAAATGGCAATAACGTCTTTTAATGAAGTCGCTCGGAAATTTACCTGCAGGCGACAAGGGTTTATAACAGATAGTAACGATGAAAAAATAGACCATCCGACACCAAAACCATCCGAATTAATGATGTGGTGTATTGAGCGATATAGTAATCTTTCCGACCTTATTCTCGACCCCTTCTGTGGCTCCGGCACAACCTGTGTCGCCGCCAAGATGCTTGGCAGGAATTATATCGGCATCGATATATCACCCGAATACTGCAAAATGGCAGAGGAAAGACTAAAGGCAGTTGAGACTGGCGTGCCGGTCAAAGAGGCAAGGCAAGGTCAATTAAGTTTATTGGAGATTCTAAAATGAAAAAGCTAATTTTGGTTTTGAGCTTGTTGCTCATCGTTCATTGTGCCGCACCAGCGGCTGGTGCGGCACAGCCGACCGATTACGTCCGCACCCACGAGGACATTATGTGCCAATTTGGCGAACGGGTTTATCAATGGAGCCTTGTGGACTCCAATATGGGTGTGGTAACTTTTCACTTTATAGAGCTGCCCCCTTATACCATCGTCGATGCGAATATCGGCAGGGTTGAGTTCACGCCGCAGGAGGCGGGTGAGTTTTATATCAGATTGTTTGCAGCCTGCGAGCCAAACGACCCCAACGCCTGCCTGTGGCCGGAGGTAAGAGAGGAGGAGGTTCAGATAACCGTAAACCCTTCCCAGACGTGGGAACTCCAGCTTGTGGTCTCGTCGGAATAGAGTTTGTGATTGTAGTGGTGATTTTGTGGTTTAAGCGAGGCTGAAAAATGAAAGAACGCCCAATCATATTTAGTTCTGAAATGGTCAGGGCAATACTCGATGACCGAAAAACGATGACCAGAAGGGTTATAACGCCGCAACCGCCCGAGGGAATGACAGTAGCCTCTTGCCATTATGTTGAGAGCGGCTGGTCATTGTCTAAACTTTTGCCAAACGGCATTATAGGTGGTTGTAAGTGTGAATCTCTTAAATGTCCTTACGGCAAGGTCGGCGATTTGCTTAGGGTGCGGGAAACATTTGTTATTGAGAATCCTGCATACTACGGTTATTCGTATAAATTACCGACTGACAGACCCATATCATATCACGACCCCGAAAAGACAATGCCACTTATCCCGCATTATAGAGCAACAGGGCCGGAGCCCAACATTGTTGATTGCGACAAATATGATGATGACAGAACACGGTGGACATCTCCAAGATTTATGCCCAAATGGGCTGCCCGCATCTGGCTTGAGATAACAGGGATAAGGGTGGAGAGGGTGCAGGAGATAACAGAAGAAGAGTGTTACGCTGAAGGCATAAATCCGATGGGAGCTTGTCATTGGGATGGTAGGCGGTTGCGGTCATCATTGCCGAATGTGATGCAGCATCAGTTCCGACAGCTTTGGGATTCTCTCAACGCCAAGCGAGGCTATGGCTGGGACGTTAATCCGTGGGTTTGGGCGATAAGTTTCAAGAGAGCCGCAACGCATTGAGAAAGGCAGACTGACGACGAACTACGAACTACGAACTACGAACGACGAATGACGAACAACGAACTATGAACAATGAACTATGAGTAAATGAGTAAATGATTGAGATAGCGGGAGTGATGCCGCACCTATCTCAACGTCAAGATAAGTGCGGCACGATTCTGTCCGTTGAAGGGATGATTTTATGGAAAAGAAGGCAGGGAGGCCGAAGGCGAAAAAACGAAAGACACCGCAGCCGCAGATTGCGGAGTTTGAATTAAGCCGGCTAAAACCGGCCAAGTATAATCCGCGAACGATAAGTGATGAGGCGCTGGCGGGGCTGGCTGTGTCGATTGATAAGTTCGGTTGCGTTGAGCCGATTATCATAAATACCCGGGCCGGCAGGAACAGGATTGTCGGGGGGCATCAGCGGTATAAGGTATTAAAAGAGCTTAAGGGCAAAGGGCACAAGTGCATGTGTGTTACGGTGGACCTGACCGAGGCACAGGAGAAGCTGCTCAATATCACACTCAATAATCCCCAAATCCAGGGCCGGTTCATCGAGCAGTTGGGCGAATATATCGATAAACTGCGTGGAGAGCTGCCGGATGAAGATATGCTTGCTTTGAGAATAGCTGAACTGCAGGGAGATGTTGAACAGCAGGCCTGCGAATATACAGAAGAAAAAATACAACCTTATAAAAGAACCCATATCCTGCTTTCATTCGAACCGGCTTTATTGTTGAAGATACAGGAACATCTATTGGCCATTATGCAGGTAGAAGGCATAGAATATGAACAGTGTTCAAACTGATAATTCGCACTTTGAGGTAAAGATAAAACTGCGAGTAGATAATCTGCCTAAAGGCCCGTGCAGGGTATTGGATTGTTTTGCAGGAAACTCTCGGATATGGAATGCGATAAAGAAAAGGCATCCTGAAAAACATATTGATGTTTTACAAATCGAGCGGAAAAAAGACAGACATGGTGTGTATCTTGTCGGGGATAATAGTAAATTTTTACCTTCTCTTAGTCTGGACCAATTCAATGTGATCGACTTGGACTCATACGGGGTACCCTATAAACAACTAAGCTGGCTATTTACGGCTGTCCACGGCAATCCTAAGACCATCTTCGTGACTTTTATACAGTCTGTCTATGGCAAGCTGCCAACCGGCTTACTGGCGGATTTGAGTTATTCGGCTTCGATGGTTGCAAAATGCCCGACGCTTTTTAACAGCAAGGGGTTTGAAAAACTCAAGTTGTATCTTGCTCTAAATGGAGTTGAACAAATCAGACATTACCGGGACTATACAGGACGAAAGCACTACTTGTGTTTTATTTTAACGACCAAGGAAAAAGGCGTAAAAAGTAAAAAGCAGGTAGACAGTAGATGAGTAATATGAGTATAGACCGTAATAAAACGGCCCTGACACATAAGTTGACGGCAGCGGCAGTTGCTTATTTGCATCTGCGAGGATGTAAACCGATAGAAACAGAAGTCGGTGTGGCCAAGGGTTGGATTGGGGATATAGCGACGTTTGTATATCCATCCTATACGGAGAAAAACAAATTAAAGCTCACCCATTTCTGGCGGGATGAATTGCGGGGACAGTTGTTGACAGTTTTGGTGGAGGTAAAGACAGCCCGGGCTGATTACCTAAAAGATAAAAAACGCAAATTCACAAGCGGCATCTTTCCTGCTCATTTGTGTTATCTCGCATACCCGAAGGGTCTGATATGCCCGGATGAGATTCCCGAAGGCTGGTTCGGTATGGAAGCCACTAAAAATGGAGAGTCAATTTGGCGCAACCATTGGGAAAAAGGACAGATACATTCGCCGCAAGTAATTGAGAGCCTACAAATAGTAGCGGCGGTCGCCATCAGACGTGACCACAGAACACGATATAGGGCCATGCGGGACTGGATGAGGGCACATCGGGCAAAGGAAAACGAAAGGAAAAAGAGATGGCGAATGAATGATTTATTAACGGCCATCGTTTTGTTTTTTGAAGGTAAAGAACAAAGGACAATTGAGGAAGTGTTGAACTATTATGGGTTTAAGCCAAGAGGTTTTAGTAAGCCTCTTTATGAAAGATTGACGGAATTACGCAATATAGTAGCCGGTAAAGCAAATTGAATAAGAAAAAAACAAAACGAGTCTCGGCCGACGATGATTATCCGTATAAGTGCCGCTGTGGGGCCGATGGGTTCGTCGATGTCGGCGAGGGAAAGCCGAACAGGTACCCGTGCCTGGAGTGCTATAAGAAAATGAGAAGTAAGAGGCAAAAGGTAAAGAAATAAGAATTGATTGTGCCGCACCTATCTTGACGTTGAGATAGGTGCGGGCACAGGAAAGGCCCTGGCGGGAGGCGGTGAACATCGGTTGACCGCCTGCCTTGATAGTTACACCTATCAGAGCATATTAACCCCGCCGGGACCATATACCCATAATCGAATATCGGAGAAACGGACAATAAAGATTGAGCAAAAAAGACGGTGACGGCCGGATTGATGCCGTTGAAATCGCAGAAAGACAACGGCACCTGTATCTGCTGGAACGGGTTAAGAACAATCGGCCGCTGAGTCGTAAAGAGCTCGAGGAATTAGCTAAACTGGAAAAGAAACCTAAAAACAAGCAACGAGCGACGATCGACGAGTCACGGGCGACGATCGCGGCCGACCAAATCGTAAAGACGCAGGCCGCAGCCGGTAAATACGCATCGGTCTCAGCCAGGACGATCCGCCGGTGGGTCAAAAACGGCATGCCCAGGACCACTGATGGCTGTTATATCAAGGGCATGCTCGATATGTTCAAACAGCACGAAGGCTCCCAGCCGACCGAACACAGACAGCGAACGCAGGAAGCCGAGGCCAATGTCAAGGAGCTCAAGGGGAAACTATTGGAGATTGAGCTTAAAATCAAACAGGGTCAGCTTATCGAGCGCGACAAAATAGAGGGCCAAATCGTTCGGAAGGTAGTGGCGGTCAAACGGGCACTTCTGGGACTGGGCCGAAAACTGGCGCCGGAACTGGCAAAAGAAAAAAACCCGAAAAAGGTTCAGCGGATTATCGACGTTCGAACCAGGGACATAATCGAAGGGTTCGCAGGCAAGAATGACAAGAACCGCGACGAAGATTGATTACGGGGCATGGTCAAAGGCCGAGCGGGACGCCTGGCGGCTGCCTGTGGTGCCGACCGTAAGCGGGTGGGCCGATGCGAGCCGCGTGCTCGATGAAAAGACCAGCTCCGAGTCCGGGCAGTGGAGCACGGATAAGACACCGTACCTGAGAGATATTATGGATGCCTTCACCGACCCGGAAGTTGAAGAAATCACGGTTCAGAAGGTGCCTCAATCGGGCGGTTCGGAGTCAATCTATAATATGATAGGGTATTGTATCTGCGAGGACCCCGGGCCGGCCATGCTGGTTATGCCGCGTGATGATGACTGTGAAGATGTGGTCTATAACCGTCTTGTGCCGATGGTCAATGCAAGTCCTGCAATTTTATCTCATACAACCGGTAGAATCTGGGACTTGTCGGGCAAGGAACTGGTGTTCGACCGTATGAACCTGTATCTGGCAGGTGCCAATTCGCCGGCAGACCTTAAAAAAACACCGGTGCGGTACCTGTTCTGCGATGAGACGGATGCATATCCGGCTTACAGCGGCAAAGAGACCAACCCGATTTCGCTGGCTGAAAAAAGGACCATCACTTTCTGGGACCGCAAAATCGTCAGGGTATCGACGGCAACAACGAAAGATGGCCCGATTAACCGTTCGTATCTGCGCTCGAATATGCAGCAGGTTTATTGCCCCTGTCCCCACTGCGGCGAGTATCGGATTTGGGAATTTCCACAGCTCAAATTGCCGAAAACTCTCAGGGACCCGGATGAGATACTTAAAAAAAAAGATGTATGGTATGAGTGCGTGGTCTGCGGCCGAAAAATCGAAGAGACACAAAAGCCTGCCCTGGTCGCTGCCGGCAAGTGGCTGCCGGAAGGGCAACACATCGACAAGAATGGTAATGCCGGCGGAAAGCCTCTTCGGACCAGGCGGCACAGCGGTTTTCAGTTCTCAGCGCTGATAAGCCCGTGGGTGACCTGGCCCAGGATGATGGCGGCCTGGTTCGAGGGCCAGACCGAGCAGGGCAGGGTGTCGGGACATCTGCACGATTTTTACAACGCATATCGGGGACGGCCGTTCGAAGAGACCGGGCAGAGACTAAAGGCCAGCATCGTAAAAGAATTGCGAAGCGATTTTAGCTGCGGGACAGTGCCTGCCGACTGCAGACTGCTGGTCGCAGCGGCGGATTATCATAAATCACCAAGCAAGGGGCTTGTCCGAATCCAGTATGAGGTTCGCGGTTTTGGCGAGGGTCTGAAGAACTGGGTTATAAAGACAGGGCAGGCGACGAGCTTCGAGCAGCTGGATGAAGAGGTGCTGCTGAGCCCGTTCCCGTGGGCCGATGGTACCAGCAGTGAGGAAAGGCCCTGGCTGGCGGTTGTGGTGCTCTTTATCGATTCGAAATTTATGCCCGACGACGTCTATGACTACTGCCGGCAGCGGATAGGATTTACTATACCGACTCAGGGAGAACAAGGGCCGAGAAGGACGCCGCTGACGCCCTCGGACATCGAGAGGGCGACCGAACGGCGTCTCAACCGCAGACAGCGGGCCCGGTACCGCGGGATGCAGCTTCTTATCGTCGATACTTTCTATTTCAAGGGCCAGGTGACCAATTGGGTCGAGCCGCGAAGAGATGAAGAAGAAAATATAGTTGCCGAACCCTTAACTAAATTTTACGCCGAATGCCCCGCTTATTATTTCCGCGAGTTTGCAAACGAGCACAAGGTTCGCTTGCGCGATTCGCGGGGCAATGCCAGGTGGGTCTGGAAGACGGTCAGCACCGGCGCCCCCACACATGCCCTGGATACGGCCGTCCTGTGCGCAGCGGCCGCGTTTTACAAAGGGGCATTCTATCTCAAGGGTAAAAAACAGGCCAGATTGCCCGCCGCTGTGACGGGCGGGCCGGCACAAAGGAAAAAGACTGCAAGGCCGAAGGGGCCGGGATTTCTGGATGATTTGCCGAAACTCTTATAGAAAGGATTAACCGCCGAGAACGCCGAGAGCGCAGAGAAAAAATATATATTAAAAATCTCTGTGGACTCTGTGGTCTCTGTGGCTAAAAAAATGAGAAACGGATTTCTCGATGATTTGCCGGAATTGGATTTACCGGCGGCTAAAAGGACCAGGAAGAAGAAAGTCGTCCGGCTACAGCCGGAGGATGTGGTTATTAGGTACCAGCGGCCGAAATGCCCGAAATGCGGATCTGCAAAGGTGCCGGTCTACGATTCCAGCCATTTGCCGATTCGGTACCATAAATGCTCGAGGTGCGGCCTGAATTTCAAGTCGATAGAAGCTACTTATTGAGGATTGACAGTTTGCGATTGACTATTTAATATTATGGCCACAGAGGGCGAAAAGGAGATATAGTATGGAGTTTACGCTTGTATATCGAGGGCCGTTAAAATCCAATGGGAAACCAAAGCATAAGCATGCGATTCGACGTATTTTTCACGAACAGCTAAAAAAGCTTTTGTCCAAAGAAAACATAGAGAAGCTCGAACCGCCAGAAGAGATACTGGTATACAATTATGATGAAAAGGGAATCTGCACTGAAAAAGATGTTGGCGAGTTCAGATTCACTGCGCTCGTGAATACAAACATAAACTTGGTTGCAGAGTTGAGTATCAACATGCTTTGGCCAGAAGCTGCAGGAGCTATCATAACGCGGGGCGGGGACATAGACAACCGCCTCAAGACCTTACTGGATGCGCTTAGAATGCCAACGGTTGAGAGCGAACTCCCGACATGTGCTTCGCCTGGAGACGGTGAGACTCCATTTTACTGTTTATTGGAAGATGACAAACTTGTCACGAGATTGAACGTGGTTACCGACCGCTTATTGGAGTCGCCTGAGGATGGGGCACAGTCGTATGTAAATCTTCAGATTCATGTGAAGACAAAACCTACGAAGCTAACGTATAATAACATGGGATTAGTCTAAGAGGATAGTATAGGAGGGCTTTGTTGATAGTAATTGCGGTTTTTCGGGATTGACTTAACGACAACTCTCTCAAACTAAGCTTCGGCCAAGTTAATAAACCAAAGCGTTCTGGCGGGACACACACAAAACAGGACCGGGCTACTTGTGAGGGAACGAATGATATGAATAAACCGCAGTCCTGTTAAGACTATTATAGCCGCGCAGACAGCAAAAACAAGGCCGAATCAGCCAATTTAGGGATAAAAAACCCATCACGGGCGGGTAAAAAAAATCTTCAAGTCGTTACTAATTCTTAGTAATCAGCCTGTTTTCGTTTCTTGAACAACTTCGTAACTTGTCCTCTATGGCACGAACGCTTGCACAACAATTAGATGCGGTCGATTCGGCGATAACTAAAATCGAAGACGGGGCGCAGAGTATCACCCACGAAGGCAGGACCTATACACGCGCAATGCTGGCGACGCTCTATGCCGAGAGACGCAGACTGGAAACGAAAGCGGTCCAGGCCGATAAGGTAACCCGTTCTGTTGCGGAGTTCTGATGAGACCGAACAGAGAAAAATTCCGGCCGGAGGGTAATCTGTCGAGAAGTGCATCGGAGAAAATCGATGGCCTTGTCGGGATATTTTCACCCAAAACCGCTTACAAGCGCAAGGCCTACCGATTCGCATACGATGCGGTCGAGTCCATGCGGACCAGAAAGAAAAGAAAGGGCCTCGGCGGGACCGGCGATACGCACCTTACTGAAAACAATCTCTACAGACTGCGGGAAATCAATCGCGAATTGACGCGGAACAATCCCCTAATCGAGGGCATGTTCGAGACAGAACGCGATGGCATCCTGGGTGCGGGCCCGACAATCCAGGCACGGACCCTCGATAAGGCTCTCAACGATGAAATTGAGGCGGCCTGGAAAGAGGAGATGCTGGACAGTCCCTGCGATGTTACCGAGAGGTTTAACTTCAATCAGTTCCTGGGCATGGCGTTTCTTTCGTACCGAAGGGATGGCGATTTGGCAACAATCTTTCTCGATGACAAAATGCAGGCCGTCGAGGGCGAGCAGATAGGGACACCATACGACGCAAAGAACCCGGAAAACTTCGAGATAATAAACGGGATTGCATACAGCAAAAAGACAAAGGCGGTAATCGGGTATTATATCGGCGAATCCGACAGGAAATGGGGCTATATAAAGCCGGGCAGCTATAACAAGTATAAGGCCGAGACGGTTCACCTGATGTTCAATCCTAAAAGGTTCAGCCAGTCACGAGGAAAGCCGGTGTTGACAAGCGCAATCGACTTTATCGACAAGATTACCGGCTACGTCGATGCCGAATTAGTGGCGGCCAAGGTAAATGCATGTTTTTCGGTCTTTATCTCAAAAAAGGATTCCGAGGGTGCCCCTGCCGGCTATACCGGCGGTATCAGCAGCAGCGGCGTTGATGAGGACAATAATCGATTAGAGAAGGTACAGCCGGGGACGATTATGTACGGTGAGGACGGCGAGGAAGCAAGAGGAATCGGCCAGACCCGGCCGGGCAGCCTGTTTGACCCGTTCATTTTGAGGATGCTGACGTTCATCGGCAGGCCGATGTGCATGCCCTTAATGCTGATTACGCTGGACTTTGCGGGCGCTACCTTTATGAACGCCCGAATCGCGTATCAGAAGGTACAGGATGCCTGGCAGAGAGAGCAGGAATGGATTATCAAGCCGTACGTTTCGCGGGTCTGGCGGTGGAAACTGGCCCGATTGCTGGAAAAGAAGCTCATAAAAACGGACAACGAAAAGGTATATCACCATGAAATATTCTGCAAGCGCTGGCCGTACGTGGACCCGTTCAAGGAATCGAAGGCCGATGAGCAGCAGTTGAAGAACAAGACGACCACACGGACCGCAATCTGCGCCCGGCAGGGTGATGATTTCGAGGAGGTAATCGGAAAACGGGCGGCAGAAGAGGTCCTGCTAAAAAAAGAAGGCCTTGTTCTCGACGACAGATGATTGATAAATCGAAAATCTCTAAGGGATAAGCAAATGTCGAATAAAGATAAAAAGACAGCGCCGGTCAACGCATGTATATTTGCAGAGCAGAATAATGTCTGCTTTGCAGAATCATCGGATGACGAGAGGGGCACGTTCAAAATAGTCGCCTATTCGGGCGGCATAATCAGAGGGCACTGGTGGTGGGGCAATCTGGCATTCGACCTTAAGGGTCTGAAATTTGCCAAGAAAAAGACACCGGTTCTTCAGGAGCATTTGGGCAATATCAGACTCGGTTTTTCAACCAGACAGGACATCGATGAGAAAGTAATAGTGGAGGGGATATTTCTGTCGAACCCGGCTGCGCAGGAACTGAAACAGGATATTAAGGATGGCTTCCCGATGGAGGCGAGTATGCTTTTACCGCCGGAAATCATCGAATACGTCAAGGAAGGTTCGAGCGTCGAGGTCAACGGCCGGACACTCAAAGGCCCGGGTGCGGTATTTAGAAAGGCCGTTATCAAAGATGTCAGCATGTGTGTATTCGGGGCCGATTCCAATACGCAGTCCAAAGTGTTTGCCGAGGGCGGCAAAGACCAGGTAAGTTTTAACTTAATTGAGAAGGAGCAAATTATGGAGACACAAGAGCTCAAAGTCGAGACATTTGCCGCCGATTATCCGGAGCTGCACAAACAGATTACGGCAGATGCCAGAGACGAAGGCAAAAAGGAAGGTACTAAAGAGGCGAGCGAGAGGTTCGCCAAGTTCGCCGAAAGGTTCGGCGATGACCACCCTGCGTTCTGTATCGAGCAGCTCAAGGCGGGTGTAACGCTTGTAGCGGCGACCGATGCCTACGCCAAGAAGCTCAAGGGCGACCTCGATAAGGCAAACGAGGCCGCCAGAACGGCCGCGGCACAGGCGGCGACCAGAATCGACCCGGCCCACGCCGAGTTTACCGACAACCAGGCCGCCGCCGGACCGGCGAAAGTGCAGAAACCCGAAGAAAAATACACCGATGAATTCAACGGATCCGAAGACATCCAGAGAGAGTTCGGTGCTGATGGTCTGGCCAACTATATTGCCTACAGAAAGGCCGATGATGCGGGCCAGGTGAAGATAAGTAAAAGGTAAAAAAGCGGCAAAGGAACAGAGGCACGAATAACGAATGACGAATAAATCGAAAATTGTAAATTAAATTGAGGTATGAAAATGTCCAAAAAAGAGAAAAAAGAGCCGGAAGAAAAAGTAGTTGAACAGCCGAGAATCGACAACAAGAGCAGGATACCTGCCTTTGGGATACCGGCTTCGGACCCGTTTGTCGATGGTGTGGCTCGTTTCTACGCAAATAACGGCGGCAGACGGACCGATACGAACGCCCGGCCGTTCGTACTGGCAGCCGATGACCCGGCGGCACTTGCAACGCTGAAAAACTACCTCGTCCGCTGCGCGGGGGCCGGCTCTGTTCAGAACGAAAGGACAGAAAGGATTAAAAAGGCAATCGAGGTGTTTGAAAAATTCGGGGTCTGACCCCGGACGAAGGCCTTTTCAAAAATATAACAGAAAGAAAAAATTGACTTTTAAGGAGCAAAACAATGACGACTTTAGCAGCGGACAGCCCTCAAGTTGAGGTGCTGGGACAGCATAATTCAGTGCCGATTATCGCCGACGACATAGTCTATGAGGGCGCTATGGTCGGCGACAATGCGGCCGGTTACGGCAGGCCGCTGGTCGCCGGCGACAAGTTCCTCGGACACGCCGTGGAAAAGGTCGATAATGCCAGCGGCGCAGCCGGTGCCAAGAACATCCGGCTGCGCGGCGGCAGATACCGTTTGGTGGTGCCCCTGGTGGGGCTTATCACGGACGTCGGCCAGCCGGTCTATGCCAGCGATGATTCAGTATTGACTTTCAAAGGCGCTGGCGCCAGTACAGGCAATAGTTATGTCGGTGTGATCTCCCGATATGTTAGTGCTACAAAAATGGAGGTCGAGTTCAGGCCGAGCGAGGTCGATGAGTTCGGCCCCAATACTATCAATCGCATACTCAAATCGGCAGGTTACACCGCACTTCTTGCCGATAGCGGCAAAGTAATTTATGTCGATACGGATGCAGTTGTTATTGCTATGTCGGCAATAGCCACGCTATTGAGCGGTTTTGAGGTAACTATTGTAAATATAGCCGGCTTTGGAGTAGCGTTAGTTGAAGTTGACCCCAATGGTTCTGAAGTTATATCGGGCGGTTGCGGTCTTGGGGCCGGTGCTGGTGGTAAGAAGTTTTCGAACACCAAAGCTACCGCACAGCGAGGCGATTTCATTAAATTGGCCGGCAATGCGACTGGATGGACGGTTACCAGTCTCCGCGGAACGTGGGCGATTGAGACATAAGCACAGTTCTTTTAAAACTTAAATCCGGGTTCGATTGAATGCCGACGGGCGGTCAATCGACGTAAGAACATTAAAACGGCAATAGGGTGCCCTATCACCCTGTTGCCGTTTTTTTGTTGCCCGCTGCAAAAAAGAAGAAAACCTTTTTTAAGGAGATAGAAAATGGGAGCAAGTGGATTAGGCTCAAGAGCGATTATCGGCAGCTTCTTTAATCAGCTCGAATCGCTGCTCGGGGCATCGTGGATAAATCTTATTTCGATGTTCTTCGATAGCGACCAGGAATCCGAGACCTATAAATGGCTCGGAATGTCGCCGGCACTTCGGGAATGGCTCGGCGGCCGTGAGGCTCACGGTTTCCGCGAGAACGGCCTGACAATCATCAACAAGAAATTCGAGGCGACACTCGGTATACCCGTCGACTGGATTCGACGCGATAAGACCGGCCAGATTAACATTCGTGTCGGTGAACTGGCCAGAAGGGCCGTGGAGCACTGGGCCAAGCTCGTAAGCACGCTCATAGCCAACGGCACCGGTGCAACGAGCGGGCTGTGCTACGACGGCCAGTACTTCTTCGATAACGACCATTCCGAGGGCGACAGCGGTACGCAGAAGAACCTGCTGACGGCGACGGAAGTGCCGGCACTGACAGTCACAACTGCGACGAAACCGACGCCGGAAGAAGCGGCCACCGCAATACTCGGCGTTATCGCCTATATGCTTACCTATAAGGACGACAAGGGTGAGCCGATGAACGATGGGGCCAGAAAGTTTCTGGTGATGACCAGCCCAATCCTCTGGCCGTATCTGGCGCCAGGGATTTACAGCAATATGGTCGGTTCGGGTGATTCGAATCCTTTAAGCAGCATCGTTGAAAAAACGGACTTCGAAGTCGCTGTCGTCGCCAACTCGAGATTGACCTATACAACGCAGTTCGCCGTGTTCCGTGCCGATGCAAAGACCAAGCCCCTTATTCGCCAGGAAGAGGAAGGTATCAAGATGAGCGCACTGGCGGAAGGCTCGGACCACGAATTCAAAGAGGATGAGCACCTCTTCGGAGTCAAGACGCTTCGCAACGTCGGCTACGGCTACTGGCAGCAGGCGGCACACGCAACTTTAAGCTGACCATAGCAGCGGTTCGGTTAATTCGGCATAGGGCGGCGGTGATTCAGACGGCGCCGCCGCCCGGGATTGAATTTTAACTGGGAGGCGTAAATGGCCAAGACACCGGAAGAAAGAATCGGTATTACCGAAAAGGCGATCGATAATATCGAAACAACTAACAGCCAGCAGTGGGATGCAATCAATGAGCTCAGACAGTTCATGCACAAACTGATTCCGGTCTGGGTGACGGTGGTATTGATGGCGATGAGCGCAATAACGGCCAGCGCACTTACATTCGCAGGTCTGATTTCGAAAATCAAATGAGCTCGATAAAAGAACATATCGACGTATTGTTCGAGGAGCTGCACAAGATACAGGCCGACGGCCATATCACCGAGCCGAACGAGTTTGTTGCCTTCAACGATATTGACCTGGCCGTGAACGATTTGAGAAAGGCCCTCGAACAGACGAAGGATCTGGAAAAAGAATAAACAAATGAAAAATATGGGTATAATTGGTTTATTTCTTGTCTTGTTTTGCTCGCAATGCTTTGGCGGTTGGGTATCACCAACAAGCAATAGTGATACGTCAGGAAAATGGGAAGATGAGACAAAAGCCTACGACGGCAGCACGACTACTTATGCCATAGGGACTTGCGAACCGATGAGTAACACCGGCTACCTTGAACTTATACGGGCTGCTGTTAATTGTGACAAGATACGTTTCTGGGCGGCAGTGCAAGGTGCAAGCACAGAATGCGATATTGATGTATATTATGATGATGATTGGCACCGTATCCTTGAGGGGGCGTTTGCCTCGAATCAATGGGTTGAAATAGAACTGGGCGCAACAAAGAGTGTAACAAAGATACGGTTTGGTGCCAACAGTAGTGACGAGGAAGAGGGCGGAGGCTTATGGCTTTATGAGGCTGAATTTAATCAAGTGGGGGGCG
>Ga0114918_10002499_pt1 | contig 16500 bp, 35 predicted proteins | sample LantaG_FD_87015 | JGI IMG/M metagenome (GOLD analysis project Ga0114918, IMG submission 87015) | Deep subsurface microbial communities from Baltic Sea to uncover new lineages of life (NeLLi) - Landsort_02402 metaG | ecosystem: Environmental > Aquatic > Marine > Oceanic > Sediment | place... | reverse complement strand
TGACCGGGAGGATTTGAACCACCGACACCTGGATTTTCAGTCCAGTGCTCTACCAACTGAGCTACGGCCACATATTACAAAATGTTAAGAACAAAAAAAGCGGGATCCTTTTGGAATCCCGCTGAATATCTTTTCTGAGTAAACTTATATACTAGTTGTACTCATATTCAACGGGACGCTACGTCCATCTCTACCGGCTGCTTTATCAAAGCCCATCCAGTTTACAAAATTGACGATATTTTTGCGTGTCTTCATTGAATTGTTTATTTATTAAGTTTCTCTATATATTACAGGATTAATTCCTGTTTTTATTATCTATCGTAATATAACAAAAAAGTTTTAATTACAACGATGTTTAATCGTTAAATAACGTTAAAGACAGCTAAAGCTACCAACGTTACTATTGCTGCCATTATTACTATTGCAGCTGCTACTAACCATTTTTTAGGTTTTGATTCGCCAACTGGAGTTTCAAATTCCTCCTCAGTTGGTTCTTCAACATCTTCATACTCATCCATCAATTCCAGGTCGTCTTCGAATATATCTTCGATTTCATCTTCGATTTCATCTTCTTCTAGAGCATCCTCTAAAAGTTGGATATCCATTGCCTTACGGACCCTTCTGGTTTTTTCTTCCCCGTCAAAATCTATGTTCCACATTTTTTCGGTTTCGCCAATAATAAGACCTACGAGTTGTTCCCCGTTGGTATAAGTAACTAAGACCCTATCACCTATTGTCATAATATAAGAAATTTATTTTGTTCTTTTTTAATACACGTAATATAATAAAAAGTTTTTAATTACGGCGATAATTATTCAACCATAAACCAAAAATCCTCATCTTCATACATTCTTAATTATTTCAGATCCCTATCAGTGCGTTCACGTAGCCGACCAATATCCATTGCATGTCTTGGATCCTGCCCTCTTTCGAAGTTTACAGATTAGGTTAGAACCGCTTTTAAATGTGGATCCTTTAATATTTTTCTTTTGTAATTTCTAACAGCAGCTTCTGGAGATATTTGGGAGACGAAAGTAGATCCGGCTCCCAACTTATGTCTTGAACCAAAATCAGAGGTTGCCATATATCCTTGTATATCTCTGCTCTTATCGTACACTTCCATTACTAGTATTGGAATTCCCCTCCAGTCTATGATATCTATAAATCTTATCAATTTATACCATCTGTTTCCTTCTGGTCCCGACTTCCAGAAATAATTATCCCATTTGTAATCCTTTACCATCCTTTCCAAACCAATTCCCATAGATTTAATAGGATCTATTCCTCTCTCGAAGTTTACGCTCTCATTGGTATTAGATTTTTCTGATGACCATGAACGAATTTTATTCATTGCCTCGTATAATGTAGAATAATGATTTATTGAGGATCCTGAGATATTTGCATAAGAAACTCCTGCATAATATGAGTTCACAATATTCATAGCCACAGTGAATCCTATAGAATATCTACAAGGCTTATTTTTATACTCCCCGCTGAATAATATTTTATTGGTGTCAATTTTATTAAAGATTTCTTTAATTTCGGGATTTTGTATTTTCAAATCATAGACAAGTATTTTAACTGCTCGTCTTAATTCTTCTTTGATTTTTTCTCTTTTTCTATATTCAATTTCACCAATTTGCAAAGCATCCTTTGGATCCTGCCCTCTTTCGAAGTTTATGCTCTCGTATACAGTTCTGGCCCTCATTCGTCTATCATCCATTCATTATATGTCTTATTGAAATGAATCGTGGAATTCTGAAAAATCAAATTTGAATGATAAATCTTTGCTTGAACCCAAGGCGGGTCTTCGGAATAATCCGCATTAGTAACAACCCCGTCCCAATAATCATCTTCAAAAGCATTGTATATTCGTATGTCCTCGCCCTCTCTCCATTTCCTGTTCTTTCCTATATTTAATGCTTCTTTAGGATCCTGACCTCTCTCGAAGTTTATAGATTCATTTAGTTCTTCAACAGGTCTCATATCATAAACCTTTCCCTGATATAATATATAATCGTACTGATTTTTGGTAAACCCCCGTCTTTCATATTCCTCTCTTCTCTTATTCCTATAATCAAAATCTGTGAATGTTTTCATTCCACTAGAATAATGTTCTGCTGTAGCCCAAATTCCCATCAATGGGCCGTTGTCTTTGGTCTTTTCGTATTCTCTAAGAAGTTTTTCCATTTTTTCAGGATTGACTCTTTCCTCCCAACTATTAACCCCATCGGATACTTGTCTATAAAAATACCTTATCTCCATCATCTTTTCGGGATCAATTCCAATGCCGGTAGTTCTCTTTATATCTCGCCCTCTCTCGAAGTTTATGCTCTCACTAAGTTTTGGCTCTTGATAATCCCATATGCTTCTCTTTCCTATCTTAGGAACTGCCCATTTTTCTGGATATTTCCAATCTACATATTGAGCATAACAAATAAGGCCATCATCATCTATGAAATCAAATTCCCGGACAACCCGCGATTCAGGAAGTCCATTGTCCGGAGAATAGATCTGTCTAACTTCTGATTCATCATCTAGGGCTGTGACTGTATAGGTTTCATCTTTATAATTAATTTCTACACGATCTCCTTTTCGGACCTTACGATCATTTCCTATATCCATAGATTTACGTGGATCTTCTCCTCTAACGAACCTTGCTTGCATGTAGAAGTTTTGTTTTATTTATTCGACAGAATTCCAATCAAAATCATCAGCTGCAAAACGGACGTATCGATCTATGTCTGGAGGCATCTTGTATTTTCTGCCTTTGTGTTCTAAGTATTCTCCTCCTTTATAGTGTCGAAGCGTTCTAGGAATTCGATACTCATTCTCTTCTCTGGTCTCGGTAAAAATCGTTGGATTGCATAATCTAAATTCGCCCTTTTTTAATAAGGACATTCTGATCTCATCCCTAGAATACATGGTTCTTATATAATGAGTTATTGCCTCATCTAATCTTTGTAGGCCTTCATCTCTCGATATAATAGAAAGAAATCTATGGATCCATTTCTCCTGCACAACAGGAATTTGAAGATCCGGTTTATTTCCGGAAGGCATAATTACCATTCCATATAGATATAGATCAGAAACATGCTCGGCAACGAATTCTTCACCAATTCTTATAGATTTCTTGATATCAATACCTCTTTGAAATTTCATAATATTATTCCCATTGAAATTAAAAAATCATATGCCGGTATATTCGAGATGTGACCTTCTGAATACTCTTGGATATAATATTTCCAGAATTTTTCAGGGCCTTGAATAGTTGTAAATGAGGAGGCTTTCCGTATACAAAAATGATATCCAACATATTCATAAAGCCAAAAATGGTTATATGAATATTTTTCAGATGGCTTATAAGTATAGTACTTATATTTTTCATCCAATGGTAAAGCCTAATTTATCTTATGAACCAGAAAATCTACTGGGCTCATTCCAATACTCATTGCATTCTTTGGATCCTTTCCTCTTTCAAAATTCATAATCCAACTCCTATTGAAATTAGGAAATCGTATACTGGGATACTCCCATAATTAAGCCCTCCGGTATCATAAGTGATGAAATAATTCCGAAATTCTTCTGGACCATCCACGCCTGGACTAGCATTTTTAAAAAGGCTAAAATATGCTCCACCTCCGATTTTAATCCAAGAATGTCGTGTTCCATCCATCCTATCTTCCGGACAATAAGCATAATCCTTATATGGTTCGGAAGACAATAGGGACCCATTTATAAGATCCACTAGGAATAACTCCGGGCCTAATCCAATACCCATTGACTCCTTAGGACTTAAACCTCTTTCAAAATTCATCCTTGTAATTTTTTTATATAAGTTTCGTGATCGTCCATATTCCGGAATTCCCTAATAATGGCATTTCTCTCCTCGTCTGTCATTTTACTTTCACCATCTACACCGGATTCGGCAAAAAGAGTGTGTTTAGAAAGATAGGCCATATGAAAAGCATCCATCTTCTTTTTCTTCTCATCACGATATTGTTTCAAATGAAACTTAATAAGATCTGTTGATTCAATATATTGCCATTCAGTAAGTTCTACAAAGAATTCTTTTTTACGATCCTTGCGATAGGAATAAGGAAGTTCTGGGTCATCAACTACCTTTGCAATACACTGAAGCATCAGATCCTTCTCATCAGCAAAAGCATATCGAAAAGTATATTTGTTGGTTTGTTCATCTCCAAGATCAGCAAGGGTAAGATTGTATTTAGCTAAAAGAACAATGAGACGGTTTTTAGCTGCTTGAGCTTCGCCTGCTTCGCCACGATCGGCAAGTTCTTTTATCTTCTTAAGCTTACTTATAATAGTTTCCATACAGCTAATATAAGAAAACTTACCGAGATAAAAAAATATTTTGGAGGTTATTTTACCCTGGATATGGCTGAGCTAAGCCTTCTTGAATGAGTTGTTCATTGATGCTATTATTCCAGGTAATCTCCTTAGTATCAATAAAATAGACTTCAGCAAGCCATCTTCCATACTTGCCTTTATCATCCTTATATGTTTTAAGAATAACGTCTTTATCCAGAATGAGTTCTCTTACTCTATCTCTGGCTATAATACCTTGGGCTCTTTCTTCTCCTCTTAATTCCGCAGTATCTATTTCTAACCATCTGATTGATTGATTTTTCATCCAGATTCCAAATCCCAAATCAATATCTGCTCTCATAGTATCACCGTCATAGACGCTAACTACATGTGCTTTATATTCGTACATAATCTTATTATTTTAAAGGTAATGAGCAACAGCTGCCATCCACAGTATATGTATTAAGTTATCTACCACTATGTGTCCCCATACTTTAACAGATTCGTGTTGAAATCTACCAAATAACTTATTGAACCAAGCTACAAAGCTCCATCGGTCCTGTACAAAGTGCTGTACTGCAATTAAAACGAGCTGTAAAGGGTTAAGTGAGGTAAATAAAAAAGGTAGCATATACAAGCTTACATGAAGTAAACACCACCAGCTACTAATCTTCTTCTTAACAGAGATCTTATCATTTGATAATAAATAATCTCCAATGAAATGGGCGTATAGCCAATGTAAATTAAGTCCTAACATTTATTCTGGTTTTATCCAAGCCTTTATAACATCCGGCTCTTTTTGAACTTTCTTAATATATTTCCATGGATTTGTGATAGGCCCATGTTCTGTAGTCTTTCCATCTGCATGCTTGATACAAACTATACGAGCAGTTTTAAAGAATCCTCTTGCGGAGTCCTTAAATCCCTTTGCCATGCTTCCTCCTTGGTTAAGGAGGTCTCTACCCAAATCCGCCATATTTGATTTTTGAATCCATTAATTTTCCGCATAAATCGCAGAACCATTCTGTATGATATTCGGCCCTATCAAGATATCCTCCTGAAATATGAGTATGTTTTTCTACAATCTCTTCATGTGGGCATAGCTCCTTAAGCAAAGTTTGTTTCAGGTAGATCTCCTTAGAAAGTTTATCCCTTCTTTTTATCTTTTTTTTGATCTCTTTGGATAGGGCTATTGCTTCTTCTTTACTGGTTAGTATCTCCATAATTTACTATTGCTACTTGTTTTCCGTATTGTTTGGCCAAATCAATCATATGACCTGTTCCCTTACTCTTTCCATCCCAAAATACTATACACCCGTCTGCATACTTTGCCATATCTGCATTTCTTATAAAGCCTGCACTTTTACCATGGGTGTCCCAATCTGGAGGGAATTCTGCTATAGGTAGGTTGTTTTCCCTGGCATATTTTTCACCGAGAGAATCCGCTCCTCTGGCTTTTCCAGAGACAATCTCAAATTCTCCAAAATGATCTTTGGCCTTATCAAGCTTTTCTTTCAGAAGATCGTAATTATTAAAATCTCTGGAACCAGCAATAATGATCTTTACCATGTATTTTTTATGGCAAAGGAGTTAAAAGGTTTTCATCTAATTTCTTAATATACTCATCCCTGTCATCTTTCTTTTCAAAAAAATGAAGTTCATCAGTAGTATCATTAATAAAAGTGAGTCTTATATGATATGATGGCTTTCCTAAAGTAGATATATCGATAGGTTTGTATTCTTTTACTACTGAAAAATTAATTCTTCTATTTCCAAATTCTATATACATTTTATGGAAGTTATTTTCATAAAAAAAGGCCAGGACGCTTAGCGACCTAGCCTTTTATATATTTCCGAGAAATACGAAGAGTGAGATTTTTTCGGGAGTTGTCTCTCCTCTGATCATAGTCTAATTAAAGAAGGCCTGCCTAGCAGACCGAATAAAGAGCCGAAGCTCCTAATTTGCGATGAACCACTAATCTTACTACGGGTTGTTTTTAAATTATTCTGAGAATTATTGCCTTGCGTGTTTTTTCTGGAGTTCCTGTCTCCACGAAATTTTTTTAAACCCGGATTTCGTTACCGCTCTAAGTAAAGGATTTATTTTATTCGTCCTTCCAGCCTTCTTAGATTCCTGGCCTTCTTGATATTTCAACACCGGGACACGTCTTGTTTCATACGCCGACCCCCTGGATAACCAGTAGTCCAAATATCTCATGCTCTGTGCCGTTTACCATCTATGTAATTAACAGTTGTTAAGATGCTGATGCCCTCAGCTAGGATTTCCCGAAGGAAATTATAGACGAAGTACCGCAAACACTTACTACAGATAAATTTTTAAAGTATTTTAAAGAACGTATATCTTATATAATAAAGATGAAAGCTATTGTAATATGGGCCTACTGCGAGAAAGTTCTGCTAAAGAATCAATATTTTCTTCAGCTATCTTCAAAATCTCATCAATAAGTCTTTCTGTAATTTCGCAAATGATTGGACCTGCTTCTGGCGAATCCATATAAATATCAGTTTTACTTAGTATTGTGGTCCCGTAAATATATGATTTAAGGGAAACTTTTACATAGCATTTTGCAATTCCATGAGTTATTTCCAAAGGCCAGCCAATTAATTCTTCAAGCTTATCCAATCTATCTTGAACAGGACCTGTAAACTTTGCTCTATCATCAAATAGTAAATTCATTCTTATGGTTTATAATGAACTATCCACACATCCATAGCATCCAGTTCGGTTTCAATAATTTTTTTAACTATATTCCAATCCCCTCCAGCTAATCCGCATCCAATTAAAGGAAGACCTATTGTTTTGCCCTTAAATGAATGATTAATCTTTCTCATACAAAGTGTTATGGCTTCATAATCTACCGGAGATTTATCGCCAGCTGCATGATTCCGGCCATACCAATATTGGGTATAAGAATTTATGGGAGTTAATACATGTCCATCTTCTGCTGATACTTCGGAATTCAAAGCATTTATGAATTCACCGTTGACTATTACCCCTGTCTGATAATCTATGGTTCCCAGTTTATCCATCATTCCCTTAAATTGTGGTGATTCCATCTTAAACGTATCACACCCAAAAGCTTTAGCCATCTGAGGAGCTATACCTGCACCCATTGTGCAAAAACAATTGCATCCATGAGTTATTACATCAAAATGTCCTTCTTTAGCAAGGGCTATTAAGTTTCCTTCCCTTTCTCTTAACATTATTTCTTAGGTTTTTCGTTGTTTCGACTATATTCATAAAAGGAATCATAGCTTTCTTTTGTAATCTGAGTAAAGAATTCAAAATAAGCTTCTCCAGCTCTCTTAAATTGTGACCTGGCCTGAGCAAAATCAAAATAAGGCATTGGAAGACCTACTACTCCATGAATAGTTGTTTGTCCTCCTCCTTCTCTAATAAAGGCTAGCTGTACAAACCAATAAGAAGAATCAGTTGATACCGAAGTATAGGTTACATGATACTCTTTATAAATATCTTCTTTGATTGGTTCAATGGTTTCAGCAGGAGTCTCTTTCGATTTAGCTCTCTTATCTATAGGAATTCCGTTTGCATCGTATTCCGATCCTGAACAAGATATTAGAAAAATTCCTACAAATAGTAATAAAATTAATTTTTTCATCTTAATGATTTATAATAAGCAATTTCGGCTTTTAGCTTCTCAATTTCCAGCTTTTCTTTTGTGACATTGATAACTGCGATATCTATATAATTATCAAATGAGGATTTTCCAGTAAAAACCCGGTAGGTCATTCCATCAAGCTGGATAACCTTAGAATCTACTTCTACTCCACCCAATCCGGATGGGGCAGAAGCGTTTGTAAAACTTGCGAAGATAAATATCATCGCTACTAATGCTAATTTTTTCATAATTTATATTCTTTAATAAATTCTTCGTATAATTCTTCCGTTGTGAATGCATATCTATTCATATCAATCCACGTCCCATGATTTGGAGCCCATGGTTCAAAATAGAGATTAAGCCAGGCTGCAAAGCCGACCGCTACTTCATCTACATTAGTGAAATCGAGATTTTCAAGCCATCTCTCATTATCAAAAATGTGTTCGTTGCTTACTTTTATGATTTTATTTGGTTTCATAATTATTCGTTGTAAAATGACCATCCATCTTCCCACCCAGAGAGTATTCTCCACCTCCAAAATTCATCCGGATCACATCGAACGCCATCTTCTAAAACCATTTCATTTCCTTCCATTGTAATCCATTCATCTGGAGAGAAAAATCTATGGGTGACCTTTCTTCCGGTCATCATTGCTAAAATTGCTCCTTTTTTTGTCATCCAAATGAGTCTAAAATTATTTTTACTGATTTCATTGATTCTCTAGCCACTTTTTCATTTTTATCAAAAATAGATTTCAATTTTTCTTTAAGCTTATTATTCGATATAGAATCCGGTTTCTCCATTTCCTCAATAAGTTGAAAATGAGTGTAAATGGAACCGAATTTATTTCGGAGATCCGCTAACTTTTCTTGTTCCTCTATTGTCATAATAATTTTAAATGTGATGTTATTTTATCAATTTTTTCTGGGTCATCTGGTCCTATAGCACAACAAGTAATTGTTATTTCTCCACCAAACTCAGTTAATCCTTTATCTTCTATAAGAGCACACGGAATATCGGCTTTTTTAGCAGCTTGATAAACATTCACACATTCATTAAGAGATTCAGCTCCTACTACAATTTTCTTAAATGACTTAGTAATCCATTGAAATAGTGGATCATTTGTATTTATTACTTCATTAATTGCAATGGGTAATGGTAAATCTCCACCTCTTAATTCCAAAGGACCTAGAAACCTATCCAATAAAACTGCTAATGAAGCATGAGCACCTTGACTCACCATTTTTCCTTTCCTCATATTGAGGTCTTTGCGCATTACTATTACTTGTTTAGGTTCCATTAGTTTTTATTATATTAAATGTAATACTCTTTTTGCTATTTCGATTGCATCCTCATCTCCTGTATGTTTACCGGGAGAATCTGAAAGCTTCACACAAGGTATCCATTCGCTTCCTTCTGGTTTAGCACCGGTTAGTTTGATAACCATATTCAATGGTTTAACCCCCATATCATTTGTAAAGTTGGTTCCTATACCAAATGAACACATAATCTTTCCCCTGCAATAGTCTTTAATCTTTATCGCTTTCTCTGGATTAAGACCATCAGAGAATACGATGACTTTTGACTTTGGATCAATTCCTAATTTTTTATAGTGCCCAATTACTTTATCTGCAAATACGAATGGATCTCCCGAATCCTGGCGAACCCCATCATATAATTTCGCAAATTTCTTATCAAAAGCTTCAAAAAATACTTCTGTTGTCAGGGTATCCGACAATGCAATACCCAAATCCCCTCTGAAGACTTCTGCCCAGTTTTCCATAGCTAAATGATTAGCCATTTTATATCCATACTTAGCAGCATGAAACATAAACCATTCATGAGCATGAGTTCCAATTGGGGTAATATTATAAAGATGTGCAAAATGAACATTTGAAGTTCCTACGAAGTTTTCGTTATTCAATTGATACTTGTTAAAAGTATTAATTACCTTACTGTGATTCTCATATGAAAATCTTCTTCTGGTTCCAAAATCAGCATAATGCAATCCATTCATTCTGAATAGCTGGGCTTTTTCCTCTGTATTTCCTATCTTTGTTTTTCCCTCCATAACTTCATATGCTTGACCTGTCATAAGGAAATATAATTCAGAAATCATTGCCATTAATGGTACCTCCCATAATATTGTATTAACCCAAAGGCCTTCTATAGATATCTGTAAATCCCCGCCTTTTTGTATGATTCCAACTTCTGATGCATCATACCTATATCCTCTAAAATATCCAAAAAATATGGGGTCTAAAAAATAACACTTCTTCTGAAACCATTCTCTTTCGCTATCTGTTAAGTATAAGGATTCCATGGATTTCACTTCCTTTCGAAGTCTCTCTGCAAAACCCTCTGGAAATTGAGTTTTCCCTCGATTGATAAATTCATATTTAACCTGTGCTCTTGGAAATTTTTTCATAACAGCTTGCATCATAGAAAACTTGTATAAGTCATTATCCAAAATTGAATTTATTATCATAATTATAGATTTTTAATAGTGTTAATTTTTCCTTACCCTTTTAATTGCTCTTTTCAATTTCTTCTGACGATACTTTTCAGCTTTATCCCCATCGAAATGCCATTTGAGCTGATTAATCATATTTTCAACATCACCCATTTCTTCATGAAGATTTTCCCAAGCTTTCATATGCTCTTTTTCCCCATTATTTTTTGTCCTGCGAAGTTTAATAAGGGCTTGGAGTAGCTCCCCCATTTCTTCTATAGTCTGGTCAATTTGGGATTCAACTCCCATGGTTGTTCCTATCTCTTCATAAACTGGTTTATTCCATTCTTTCATTTTACTACTATTTTTTTTATTATTCCTAAAAACCATTCTTGAAAATTCGGAGCCGTTGGAGTTTCTTCCGTTTCTAAACTCTTAATCCCTAAGGATTTGGCTAACTTTTTATAACTTTTGATCTCCTTATCCAAATCTTTTGTTGATTGTTCTAATCTTCCCCGGTTCCATGCTTCCTCTAAAACAGTCTTCAGCTGGATTATATTATCAAAAGTAATTTCACCTATTTCATGTTTTTCTATCATAATTAGAATATTAGGCTTCCTTCATCATCCCACTGACAATAAAGCTTTCCATTTTCACGAAGGATTACATATTTAAGCTGAGTTGTTTCGTTCTTGCTCATGCAGTTATCATCTATAGCAATAGACATTCCATTGTAGGAATAAACCATTGCTCCGAATGGAAGTCTATAAAGAGGCTTTCCGTGGGGGTGTCCCGTAAAAGTAGTTTTTCCGGTAGGTCTGGTTTCTCCGCCAATATAAAAATGAAGACCTGAAATAACGTTATCATTACAGGCATTTTCCTTTACCCACTTAGTTTGTTCCGAATCATCATCAGAATGATAAAGTTTGCGGAAAGTGATTTGATCTGCACCAAGACCTTTGCATCTACCTAAGATATCCTCTGGACTTTGTTTATCATAAACATTTGTCATGTTTAATGAAAGTCGAAGATTGAATCCCATGTCTTTTATAAATTTGCATAGTCTGGTTAGCGGGCTTCTATAATTTGGAGGGGATCCGATTATATCCCAATTATTAGCAGAATCAAAGATATCCGAAACGGAGAGGGAAATAGTATTTACACGGAGAGCTCGAAGTAATTCAATATTAGGATATTTCTCCCAGGGCTTTCCTACTGACCATCCATAAGAAGTATATCCTTCTTTTTGTAACAATACTCCTGAAGTTTGGAGCTCTACATTTGGAAATGGATGATCCATTTCGTTGAATATATCAACAAGGGATCGAAGAAACTTAGTATTTTGAAGGGCCTCTCCTGAACCAGTAATGATACAGGTGTTAACCCCATTATTTACGGCAAACTTTATTCTCTTCTTAATTTTAGTGGTGCTGAAGGAATTTTCATAGGTGGATTCGTGCATACTAGATACGCAGAATTTGCAGCTGTTAACACATCCCTTGGTTGGGACCACTATTGATATGCTCTGTATATTCATCGGGAAATCATGTTTAATAGTTTTTCTTCATCCGAAATAAGAAGAATCTGCTTCCAATACTTAGGCATCTTTTTGTAAAGAAGTTCCATTTGTCTTGGAGAAAGGTAGCCCTTTCTTTCCAGTTGCTTTGCAAATGAAGCAAGAATTTCTCCATCAGCTCCGGTGAAACCAACGTTATTGTGAACGCAGGTGGTTTCCATAGTTTGTTCTTCTTCAGTCTGAAATTCGAAAATTTTGGAAAGACCATGCTTTGCCCACCTAGGATCGGTAGCAAGTTTGTTCTTGATGAAGGTCTTTTTCTGTTCTTGTGTTATCTTTTTAGCCATCTTTAATTAGATTTACATAGCTAATATAAGAAAAAATATGTAATTACAACGATACTTTGAGAGTTATTTACTCTTTATTTCCATTTTTTCTCAATTCTTCAAGCTTCTTTTTAAGTCTTTCTGCAAGTTCATAGTTTTCTTCATCTAATGCATCTTTAATCTTGAAGTTGATATCTTCCTCATCATCGAGAATAAATTCTTCACCTTCTAAAAAGTCTGGTTTAATATATTCTGCCCATCCTTCCTCGCATATTTCTAGAGGAAGCTGGATAGTAAAAGAGCTTCTGCCTGTAAATATAGCTGTTAGAAAATCAGCATCTTTGGATAGATAAACTGAGGCATTAGCAATTCCCATAAAAGTCAGATTCTTACCGACAAATGTAAAATCCTTTTCGCCATCAGCATATAAGATAGGCTTTAGCCTCGTTATAGCATCTCCTTTTTTGAAATCGTAAATACTCTTAGTCTCCTGTTTCATCTTTTAAAATTTGGTTTAATTCATTCCACATTTCCTGGAATCTTCCATCATAGAGATTTTCTATGAAAAATGGATGTTCATCCCGATACATATTTCTCATTGATGATTTTGTTTCTGAGGAAAAAGTAGCATTTGCAATACGGTCACATAGTTTGATAAATGTGCAATGCTTATATTCTGCTATTCCCGCATAATATTTTTCATTTGCCCTTTCCTTTCTTGTCCTTCCCTTTTCATTGGTGCATCGGAAAGCATATTCGGCAATGGTTTTATTTGTAGCTTTCTTGACATTATTGTAGGTCTCTCTTGCATCTTCAATAATGTCATGAGTCCAACAACCCCCAAGAACATCCGCTCTGTCTTCTTCCGGAATGAGGTGTATATATTTATTCGCAACCTCAACAACCATTATAAGATGGAAGGCATAATTATGAATGGCATCATATTGCTGATTGACCTCCCTGTGTCTTCGGATAGCATAATCTTTTGCTACTTCATCGACTGATAGATATTCTCTGTATTCGGGCATAGTGTATAAATTATATAGCTAATATAATAAAAATTATGCTATTTCTACGATACTAATTTATTTTTTAAATCTAATCCTATTTGCATCCATGAAGATGGGTTTCCATAGTTATCATGTGCTAATAGAAATATTCCAAAAATGGACGCCACCAAAACTAGAGTGAGTGCAAACCAAATGAGGAGAGTAAGAAAAATTAAAAATGTTTTCATGATTCTTTTAGGTATTGATCAAATTCATGTATACTTATAAATTTAACAAGGTTCTCTCTGAATTCTTCCAGCGTTTTATTGATGTTGGGACTAATTGATCTAGTTCCCTCTTCAATAACTACTGTTTTGAATCCAAATTGAGCAGCATCAACAGCGGTATCCTTGACGCAGAAATCAAGAGCTAAACCAACTATAAAAACTTCCAAAACTCCTCTTTCCGATAGAAACTCTTCCAATCCCTCAGCACCAAATCCAGAGTAAGGATGTTTGTATTTTTCCATTCCTTTTTTGAAGATATAGAAATCTCCAGAGATAAGGCCTAGGTCAATTCCCTCATGAATATCTGCTCCCCTTGAATTCTGCAGACAATGTGCGGGCCAGAGTGTATCTAGCTTACCATCTTTAGTTTCGTAAGTAGCAAATGGATCTCTTCCTGGATGTTGTGTAGCAAAAGCATCCATATCAGCGGGGTGCCAATCTTTTGTAAAAATAATTAAGTCAAATTTGGGAAGAAGTTCATTAATGACCGGAACTATCTGGTCCCCATCCTTCACCGCCAATGCCCCTCCGGGCATAAAATCATACTGCGCATCGATAATTAGCAATGCCTTATTGGTTTTTTTCATATCAAATTTTGAATATATAAAGTAAAAAATGTATCATTTTGTCTATAAAACTACTAATAAAATTAATAAAAAAATTTATATAGGTCAGCATACTACTTCCAATATTAATGATGGCTATATAGGTTCCGGTGATCTTATCAAAAAAGCTATTTCAAAATACGGCAAAGATAATTTTGATTTTGAAATAATAGAATTTTGTCAATCCATAAAGGAACTTAATGAAAGAGAATATCATTATATAGAGGATTATAATTCATTAAATCCCAATGGATATAATCTAAGACCCGGCGGAAATTATTATCCTCTTTCTGAAAAATCATTGGCAAAAATGAGTAGATCCAGAAAAGGACAATTTCTTGGAGAGCTAAACCCCAATTGGAAAGCCAAATCATTTACTATAGAGACTATTAAAAAGATCTCCAATTCAATCAAAGAAAGATATGAAAAATATCCATCTTATAAAAAAGCAGTAAGCAAAAATTCAAAGAACTTAAGACATTCAGAAGAAACAAAAGAAAAAATATCCATTGCTAATTCCGGGAATAAGAATGGAAGATATCTAGAATTTTCTGAATCCCAAATTCATAATATTATCCATTTTTATACTAAAAATAATATATCCTTAACTAAGTTAGGCAGATTGTTTGGAGTTGCCACCCAGACAATCAAAAGGATTCTAACAGATAATAATATCATAATAATTAAAAGAACTCATTAACTTATAATATTTTGTTTCTAGGTATATTATAAGGGTTATTTCTCTTGAATTCGCTTTTTAAATGTCTTTGGATAACTGTATGGTCTTCAATAGGTTTGCCATCAATTTCTTTGACCCCAATAAAATATGAAAATAGGATTTTATCAACTTCTTCATATCCGGATCTGGAAGATCCTTCCCATCCTGGCATAATCTGATCTAAATCTGTTTTGGATATGCCAAGACCATCAGTAGCATCAGCATAAATGCAGGATCGAAGAGCTTCCGCTTGGTTTCTTGGAAGTCCTGTTGCTATATAATCTGTCAAATCATAAACCTCTGTTTTCCAAAGATTCTGGACCATTCCATAATCCCCCACATCACCATGCAAAGTCCAGAAGCCAAGCATCAATTCAGTATAGTTATCTGTAGAAAGGACCATCCCATTATGAAGTTGGGCAAGATCATATAGAAGGATCATTCTAAGGCGCGCCTTTATATTACCCATTCTAAAATCTTCTTTTGGATTATCGACATCCCATCCAGCAACCTTTACTGAAGACCAGACAGTTCCAAATATACTATGCATATCATAGACTTCATCAAAGTCTGTACAAAAGGCTTTTCCGACGGCTTCTGCCCGGTCTCTTTCATCGGAAGTATTAGTTGAGATTGGAATACTTCTTCCTATAAGTGGAATCCCTATCTCATCACAAACTGGTCGAGCCAATGCAGCACATAAGGCTGAATCTATTCCGCCGGAGATACCTATCACCAACGATTGGATCTTATTCTCCTCGATATAAGTTTTCAGGTTTGACCTGATGTTTGAAATAATTTCGTGTCCTTCTTTGTTCATGTTTATTTCGTTTGTATCCCAATATAATAAAAATATTGGACATTTAAAAATTATGCTGTGAAAAAATACAAATTTCCATCCATTATTTTTAGATAGCCTTCTATTTCGGGATTTGCATACATGCTAGCTAAATTACAGTCTGCACATTTGTAATGATTTCCATCTTCTGCAGCTATCATTGACCAATAACTTGCACCATTTCCTTGTTTTTCGGATTTCGTGTAAAGTCTCCCTTTTATTTGGGGATATTTTCTTCTAGCCATTTCTTCTTTGTTTTGGAATATAGTTAAGATTATTATCTTCCACCCATTGCTTGATTTTAGCTGCACCAGGTACTTCTTGAACATTAACCGCCTTTAATAATTCAGGATTAATGGGTTCCTTATCATATAAATATAGGTAGTAAATATTTTTTATTCCAGTTGCCGAAACATTCTTAAGACAATCATTACAGGGAGAGGTTGTAATATACATATCGCATCCATCAACTTCCACATTATGTTTTGCTGAGAAAGCAATTGCATTCATTTCAGCATGTATCTCATTTGCCCTTGACCATACATGATGGGCTTCCCTATCAAATTGATCCTTGTTGAATACTTCACAACAATTAGGTAGTCCAGGTGGAGTTCCGTTATATCCGATTGAAACAATTCACTTGTCCTTGACAATAACTGCCCCAACATGATAGCTAACACATTTGCTTTCATCTGCAAAGAGGAAAGCTGTTTTCATAAATTTATCGTGCATTTCAGCCATATTTTCTAAAAATTATCATCCATTTCATCATCCTCCCAATCGTCTTCTAAATATTTGT
>Ga0114918_10002496_pt1 | contig 16517 bp, 14 predicted proteins | sample LantaG_FD_87015 | JGI IMG/M metagenome (GOLD analysis project Ga0114918, IMG submission 87015) | Deep subsurface microbial communities from Baltic Sea to uncover new lineages of life (NeLLi) - Landsort_02402 metaG | ecosystem: Environmental > Aquatic > Marine > Oceanic > Sediment | place... | reverse complement strand
CCGGTTTTTTTTTTCCTTTTTTTTACCCCCCCCCCCCCCCCCCCCCCCCGAAGGGAAAATCGCGGAAGACCCCCCCCCCCCCGTGAGGCTCCCCCCCCCCCCCCACCCCACCTGCCCTCTCTCTGAATTCTCCCTTTGGAGTGAGAGAGACGGTCGGGGTCGAAAAAGAAGAAAAGAAAAAACGGCGACGAAGCAATGCATTCAGAGTCCGCCAGGTCGACCTCTCTCTTCATCCAATCTTTGATGATGACGACGATCTGATTCCAAATGCCCCCTCTCTCTCTCTTTCGAACACCCTCCGCACGCACCCCGAAGGTAAGGTCGCCTGAGTAGCCCACGGTCACGGGCGCGAGCGCGACGGCCGAGCGCTTAGGCGCCGGCGGCGGCGGGGGCGCTGCGAGGACGACGACGGCATTCGACTCGGAAGCTCCGGCAGGAGCTTCTGCCTCGGCGGCAGCAGCAGCCGGAGCAGCAGCGGCCGGCTCCTTGTTCTTGTTGCCACCTCCTCCGATGCCGAAAACCATGGCCGCTAGTGGTAGGTTGAAATGGGGAGATGGAAGAAGAGAGACGGAACAAGGAGAAGAAAAAGAGAGACTAGCGAGAGAAGAGAAAAAAGGAGTTGAAAAAGTAGTATCCCTGGGATTTGCGTTTTTTTTTTTCGTTTTTTCGTTTTTTTACAAAAAGCAGACCTCTTCTCTCTTCTTCTTCACCCCGGCACCGCCGCCTCCACCAGGGCCCGCGCCCACGCCATCGCAGCCTCCCCGGCGGTCCGGGGAGCGGCAGCGGCCAGGCTCGCCCTCGCGGCCGCCGCCGTGGGGTCCCAATAGCCGGGGGCCGAGGCGTCGAGGAGGACGTCAATAGGTTCTTCTTCGTCTTCTTCCTCGGAAAGAGAGGAAAAAGAAGAAGATTTCGATTTCGGTTTCGCCGCTCCGACCGCCGCCGCTCCCCCGCTCCCCTTCCCCTCCTTCCGCCTCTTCGGCCGCACGCGGATCCCGAGCGTTGCCCAGGCCGGAAGAGCAGCAGACGAAGAGCAGCGGCTCCTGAGGACGACGACGACGGCGCCCTCGACGTCGGGGCACCGCAGCGACGAGACGGCGAAAAGGGGCGGGAAGGGAGAAAAAGGAACGTCGTCGTCGCTCTTCTTCTCCTTCTCCTCCGCCGCAGCCGCCGCTTCTTCTCCGGCGAGCAGCGCCGACGAGACCTCCGCCTCGGCCTCCGCCGCCAGCGCCGCGACCTCAGGGTCCATTTTGATCATCTTTTCTTCTCCTCCATCTTCTTCTTTGACAGAAGCAGAAGCAGATGCGGCGTAGGGAGCGCTTACCTCGCTGACGGAGCCGCGAGCCGAGACCGTCGCGCCGGCCCGGGGGAAGAGGAGAGGCTCGGGCTTTTCTTCTTCGTCGTCGTCGTCTTCCTCGTCGTCGCTCATCGAGCAAGAGATCAGCAGCGGCGGAGGCAGGCTCGTCCGGGAAGCCGCAGCGGCCGCTGCCGAGGTGGCTGCGGCGAGGCGAAGCTGCAGCCCCCGCGAGGGAGGGGCGACGAGGAGGGAGAGCGCGGCGGAGAGGCGGGCGAGGGGGTCGAGCCTTTTCTTCGCCAAAGCTCCGTCACCGTCGACCTTCATTCCTTCTTCCTCCTCTGCCTCTGCTTGTGCCGCTGCCGCTGCTGCTGCCGCTGCTGTCCCGGCACCTCCTCGCATCGTCATCGTCGGAGGCGTCGGAGCCGTCAGGTGCTGCTCCCCGGGAGAGGGGGCGGCAAGGGCAGCAGGAGGAGGAACAGAAACTGCCGTTCCTCGCCCCGAAGCAGCAGCGGCGGCAGCAGCGGCGGCAGCGGCGTTCGCGGCGACAGCGGCGGCGGCGTTCACCGCGGCGGAAGAAGCGAGCTGGGCCGCCCGCGCGTCCCCCTCGGCGCGCCCCCTCTCCCGCGCCGCTCTCTCCCTCGCCTCCCGCCTCCGCTCCATCATCGGCCGCAGGCGGGAGCAGAAGTCGCGGAGCTGCGCGTCGAGGCGGAGCAGAGAGGCGACGTCCGGGGGGCCGTGGTGGGAAGAAGAAGAGGAAGGAGGAGGTTGCTGCTGCAATTGCTGCTGCTGCTGCTGCGTGCTCGGCAGCAGCCCCGGGTCCGACGGCTCCGCCCTCAGCCTCGCCAGGATCCGAGGGACAGCGGCGAGCTTGTAAAGCTGCGCGCTGGGAGGCAGAGGGCCAGCGCCGACGCCGCCGGGCTGTTCGGCGCAGGCTTCTTCATAAAGAGCAGCCGCGGCCTCCAAGTCCGCGCCGTGCTCCCGCCGCATCCTCCTCAAGAGGGCCCAGTACTGCTGCTCTGATGCGGCTCCCGAGGCGCCCAGGGAGGCCCCGGGGCCCGTGGCGGCCGCAGCGTCGACAGCCGCTTCGGCGGCGGAGGAAGGTTGGAGGTTTTGGAGCTGCTGCTGCTGCTGCTGCTGCTGCTGCTGCTGCTGCAGCTGCTGCTCCCGGAGCTGCTGCTTGTAGAGGCGGAACTGCTGCTGGTAGAACTCCTGCGGATTGGAAGAAGCAGGGGCGGCGGCGGCAGGAGCAAAAGCGGCTTGAGGAGGGAGAGGCTGCCTCCCGCCGCCGAGCGAAGAGACCGGCGGCGGAGGAGGCGGAGGCGGAGGGAAAGCGGCTTGCTGCTGCTGCTGCTGCTGCCATTGCTGCTGCGCCTGCAGCTGCTGGAGCAGCATCCCTCCCCACCCTGCCGCGGCAGCGCCGTCGTCCCCTGGCCTCAGCGACACGCGCCGGCTGCCGTCGCCGATGAATGCGGCGCCGGCGCTTGCGTTGGCGGCGGCGTTTGCAGCGGCACCTTGACTTCCTCCGCCTCCTCCGCCTCCCGCGCCTCCTCCGCTGAGGATGAAGGTCTGCGCCATCTCGGCGTAGATGTCCGTGGAGTGAGAGGGCGGGAGGTAGGAAGGGGGGGCGTGGTGGAGGAGGGGGTGGTGGTGCTGCTGAGGGGGTTGAGAGGGTTGAGCGACCGCCGCTCTGCCTCCGGTCGCCGCCGCGACGGCCGCGGCCTGAGCCTGCGCCGCCAGAGCCGCGTAGCGCTGCGCCTCTGCCATGTGTCTCGCCGCGGCGACGACGCCAGTCGTCGTCTGAGGAGGAGGAGGAGGAGGAGGAGGAGCAGCAGCAGGAGGGAGAGGGGGAGCGGAGGCAACGGCGGCGCTCGCTCCGCTTTGCAGCGGAGGCGGAGGCAGCTGCGGCAGCAACGACGACGCCTGTTGCTGCTGCTGGAGCCTCGCCGCCGCGTTCTTCGCGTCAGCGACGGCCGTTGCGACGCTCGCGGCCTGCTCCGGCGTCGGGGCCCTCCCCTGCTGCTGCAGAGCCCGCAGCTCCTGCTGCTGCTGCTCCCGCTCCCTCTCGCGCCGCTCCTTCTGCTCGCGCTGCCGCTGCTGCTCCTGCTGCTGCTGCTCCAGCGCCCTCTGCTGCAGCTCCCGGACCTGTTGCTCCTGCTGCTGCAGTTGCTGCTGCTGCTGCTGCTGCAATTGCTGCTGCTGCTGCTGCTGCTGCTGGAGCAGCTTCCGCTTGACCTTGGCCAGAGAGGTCGCGACATTGGTTATGTAGGTCTGCTGGTCGCCCTGCGCCGCCGAGGCCGCGCGCTGCTCGAGCTGCTGGGCGAGCTTGCCGACGTCCGGGGAGCCGCCGGTGAGGACGTGGAGCTCTTGGACGCTGGCGTCGCGTTGTTGGAAGGTTGGTGGTGGTGGTGGTGGTGGAAGTGAAAGAAGAGAGAGAAGAGGTCGAGGTTTTTTGAGGTGAGAGAAGGAGAAAAAGGCGAAGAAGAAAAACAAAGCTCCTCCTCTCCTGCTCTTTCCGTTCACACCAACAGAAAAACTCACAGCTGGTTGATGGTGGTGACGCGCAGCTCCTGTGGGAGCTCCTGCGGCGGGGCCGCCATTGGCGCCTTTGTAGAGAAGAGAAGAAAGAGAGGCGGCGAGAGAAAGAGAGAGGCAATCGATCGATCGATGGGCGATCGAGCATCAACGATTCAAATGCTTCCCTCTCTTCTGTCTCTCTCCGTGCTTCTCTCTCTTTCTCTGCAGCTGTATGCGCAGGCGCGTCACGCACGCGAGAGAGAGAGCAGAGAAGAAGCAGAGAGAAGAGCAGCGCAGCGAGAGGTAGAGAGAGAGAGAGCGCCTTCTCTCCTCCTTTTGCCTCTCGAAAGCGAAGGAACTAAGTGAGTGAAAGCAAGCGGGCGTCGAAAGACGAGCTCATTTTTCGTTCGACGACGACGACGACGACACCGACATCCTGTCTTCTCTCTCCATCCCTGTTTGCTCGACTTTCATAGCCTCTGCTCTTTTCTTTTTCTCCCGGAACTGACAGAAACAGGTGCGTTTTCGTCTCTTTCGGAAGGACAAGAGGAATTCGAGCTCTTGCGAACGAGCCAGGAGGGACGGAAAAACAACACCGGACGCGAAAATCTTTTTCAGTTTCGCTTTTTCGTCGCGCCAATTTCGCCTTCTCTCTCATTTCAAACTCTCCAAACTCCCACACACACATGAACAGCCCCTACCAAAATGCGAGCAACGGCGCTGCTGGCAGCGCTCGCCGTCGCTCTTCTCTCCGCAAGGGCGGAGGCGCAGCTGAGCGTGAGTGAACAGGGTAGAGAAGGAGAGAAAGAAGAAACTCCAACTCGCGTCAGGCGTTTGTTCATTCGGCGCTTTGCACCTTCTCGTCGACCTCGACCTCCTCCTCTCAACCTCTCTCTCCCGCTTCACCTCCTTACGAAACCAACCAAAACAAAACAACAACAGGCCATCCAATCCGCGGAGGAGACCGCCCTGAACGCCTACTCTGCCTTCAAGAACCTGCAGCTCGGTAAGGAGAGCAGTGGTGATAGTGGTGGCTGTCTTTTTGGGTTCTCTTTCTTTTTCTTCTCTTTGCTCGAAAAAAAAAAACTCTTACTTTTCAAAATCAAAAAACGCCATCAACCTCTTTCTCTTTCTCAGGCCGCTCCCTCAACACCTCGGCCTCGGCCTTACCGCTCAACGGCACCCTCACCTGCTTCCTCGACCCGGCGACCTCGACCGTCGTCGGCCTGGGCATCGCCTCGACCTCTTCCCCCACTCAGAAGCCGCAGCTGTGCGGGAGGACTTCCGCTTCCGAGTCGCTCCCGATCCCTTCGCCTATCGTCTCGGTGACCGTCGGCATCCAGAAGGTCGGGCTCGGGGTTTCTAGTTTGAAGTTCTCGACCGCCGGTGGAGGAGGGGACCTGTTCTGCGGCTACCAGGCAAACACGCTCAAGACCTTTGAGGCCTCTGCCCCCGGTTCCTCTTCGTTCCTGCCGCTCTCGAGCAGGGGCACGCTCGCCGCCATCGACGCGAAATGCGCCAACGTGACGGGAAGGGAGGTGCTGACTGCGGGAGAGATCGCCCTGACCTTCACGAGCTCGGCGACGGTGTCCGGGAGCTTCCCCCTTTACGGCAACGTCGCCGCTCCGGTTGAGGCGAAGACGGAGACGACGACGACGACGGGGACGCCCTCGACGCCGCCCTCTCCCCCGGCTGCCGAGACCCCGGCCGCCGTTTCCCCGCCGCCGCCGCCGCCGTCTCCCGCAGGAGGAGAGACGACTCCCTCGAGCCCTCCCTCTCCTCCTCCTCCTTCCCCTTCTTCTCCTTCCACGCCCCCTTCTCCTCCTTCTCCTTCCACTCCCCCCGCTTCTTCCTCGGCCGCGGCGGCCGTCTCGTGGATGGAGTCCATCGTCCGTCCCGACCCCATCCTGGCTGCCCGGGTCAACGCCACGGCGGCGGAGGGCCAGTCTGCCGCGGACGTGGCGCCGCCGATGCTTGGTAAGGAGAGAAGGAGTTTTTTATCTTTGAACTTTTCGACAGTTTTTTTGATCTTTTTTCGGGTCGAGAGGTCGACGAAAGACAGAAAAACAGCTCACCCTCTCTCTCTTCTCTTTTCTCCTCCCTCTCTTCCCCACCTCCCAACCAGGCGTCGGCGCCGCCTCCGACCACGTCATCATCGGGGGCAAACTCCCCAGCCCCATGCCCGGGGAGGAGGCCGCGGCCGCCTCGGCCGCCGTCTCCGACCTCCCCGGGGCCGAGGGCGCCGGCGTGCTTTCCGGTACGGGCAAGGGCAGCAGCGCCGCCGCCGAGGCATCGAAGAACGAGACCCTGGCTCTGGTTTCCGGGGCAGGGGTCAGCGCCTCTGGCGACGGGGACAACGGCAGCAACGGCAGCGAGAGGCAGCAGCTGGCCGGAGGCGGGGACGGGGACTCGAACCCTTCCTCGGAGCAGAGCGTGATCTCGTATGCGTCAGGTAAATATAAAAGAGGAGGAGGAGTTCTTTCTTGAAATTTTTCGAAAGTCGGGTTTTTTTTTCTTCGACGAAAAAGGGGGGGAAAACTTACTTTCTTCGATTCCCTTCTCTTTCTCTCATTCCCCCCACCCCCACAAACAAAAAATCTAGGCACCGCCGGCGTCTCCTTCACCGACTCCCGCGCCCCTTCCTACCTCGACGACACGAAAAAAGTCGGCCAGCTCTACGTCTGCAAGGCCGTCTTCAACGGCGCCTGCTCGAGCTGGAGCTTCTGCACAGCGAGCCTGATCGGCAAGTCGCTGCTGGTGACCGCCGCGCACTGCGTCTTCTCTTATGGTAAAAAAACCAGCGGGTGGCCTGCGTACATCGGGGGGCAGCTGCAGGTGTACTACTTCCCGCAGGTGAGATGAGAGAGAGGGGGAGAGAGAGGTGGTGGTTACTTTTTTTGAGAAGACGAAAGAGGTCGAGCAAAACGGAAAAAAGAAAAAATCAACTCACTTTTTCCTTTCTCCGCTCGACTTTATCAAACCAACACACCACCTAGGTCAACGACAACGTCGGCCCCTACGGCTCCTGGGCGGCCCAGGACGTCACCGTCCCCGCCCCTTACTACGCCGGGACGGACACGTGCGCGAAGAACGGACCGGGAATCGTCTGCTCCAACGACGTCGCCCTCGTGTGGCTGAAGCCGGGCGGCAACACGAGCCCCCTGCAGCAGGCCGGGGAGAGGCTGGGGTACAACGCGTACGGGTTTAACAACTGGTATGATAGAAGAGGAGATGGGGATGGGGGGAGGGAGAGAAAGAGAAACAAACGAATGAGAAAAAGAAAAAAACCCGACTCTCAAAATCTTCCAAAAAAAAAACTTCCTCTTCAGGGGCATGTCCGCCCCCTCCACCGCCACGGGCATCAGCTCCGCCACCTTCCAGTCCGTCTTCGGCACGCTTCCCTCTTTGATGATCACCCAGCTGGGCTACCCAGTCGCCTTCGAGAACGGGAATACTTTACAAATTTCAGCAGCGCCGGCCTTCCGCTACTACGTCCCGGGCTCGGAGACGACGACGGGACAGACCATGCTGAACCTGATGAAAGGGTCGGCGGTGACAGGTGGCGCCTCGGGAGGACCCTGGATCGTCAACTACGGCGCCGACGCCAAGTCGATGGCCACGGGGACCAACTACGGAGCCTTCTCGACGAGGGACGTCGTCGTCGGAGTGACCAGCTGGGGTTTCTCTTCCGGGGACGTAAAGACATCGGCAACCAGCGTGCTGGGGCAGAACGCCGAGTTCCCGAAGGCTGCCTACGGCACCCGCGGGGGAGGAAACATCGGCTTTTTGGTCGACTGGGCCTGCGACAGCGCTGCTGGGACGTGGAGGCTGCAGAGCAAGGGGATGTGCACTTAAGAGGTTTTTCTTTTCTTGGAGTTGAGAGTTGATAGAGAGAGAATGAATGAAGAAAAAAATAATAACGGAAATAAAAACGCCGAAGCGGTGGAATTTTTTATATTTGAGAGATCGATTCCCCAACCCACCTTCTTCTTCCTTTTGAACCCCACTGAGAGAGAAGTTCCTTTCTCTCTTCTGGTGTGTGGCGCGATAGGAAGGGAAGGTGTGGAGGAGAAAGCGGTTTTTTGGTTTGGTCTTTTCGTTGATATGGAGAGAGAGAGAGAGAGGCTTTTTTTTTGCAATGATTATTTTTTTGTAAAAGAAAAAAACTCTTTCTCTTTCTCTCTCTTTCGTTTCCAGAGCCCCAGGGCCTGCAGCGCCGGCAACTGAGAGAGCACGGCCGGCGGGACGGCGGTGAGGCCGCAGTCCGAGAGGTCGACCTCTGTCAGCCGCGGCTTCGAATCCGCGGCTAAGCCGTGGCCCGGAGCGCCGGCTGCTCCCAGGCCTCGGTTCAACGACAGGTACAGCTTCTCGAGACGCGTGAGCGGGTTCACGAACGAAGGGACGGCGTTGAGGTGGCATCCTATGATCTTGAGCTCGCGGAGAAAGGTCGAAGTTCTGGAGCTCCTCCGGGAACTTCTCCTCGTCCTCTTCCTCGTCCTCTTGCTCTCTGTACCAGTCTTCCGCGATCAACTCGAGCCTTGTCAGCCCCGTGAGAGCGCCCAGCTCGGCTGGCATCCCCTCGAAGTAGGATGCGTGCATGGAGAGCGCCTCAAGGTGCTGCAGAGACGAAATTTGGGCGGGAAAGCGGCCCGGCTGCCTGGAGTGCTTGAGCTCGAGGTGGGGTAGCCTCGTGCAGGAGCAGAGTGCGACCGGCAAGGACGTTCCCGAGAACCCCCTTCCCGAGAGGGATTTCAACACCAGCTTCTCGAGCCTCGTGAGCCTCGCCAAGGTCTGCGCGTCCCTCTCGGGTAGCTGAAGGTCAGGATCATCCGTCTCGATGTGGAGCGAGCGCAGGTTCGCCGCTGGGGCGACGACGGTGCCCAGCGACCTCCGGAGCGGGCGCCCCGCCAGACGGTGGTAAGTCGAGCCCACTTTGACCGAGAGCTCGGTCAATTGCGGCCCCACGAAGCGCAGGATCGCCGGGACGTCCTCCTGGGTGTAGTAGCGCGCGCCGTCATTGGTCGTGTTCATGTCAATAACGAGCTTGCGCACGGCCTCGGCGCGAGCCGCGCACCAGGCGACGACGCTCGAGTTGAGGACGTGACCGCCGCCGTCGCGCGGGGTGAAGTCGACGTGGACCGTCTCGTGCAGCGGGCTCGCCTGAGGGGTGCGGAAGATGTCCCTGCAGGCCCTGTTGATGAAAGGGAAGGTCTCCCTGACCCAGGTGGGGTCATCCTGCATGCGCACTTCGAATATCAAGACTTTCAGGTCGTCCGGGAGGTCGGAGAGGGTGGTGGCGGCGGCGGCGGGCGCGACGAAAACGCGAGCGCCGACGTTTTCGGCCATCGGTGCTTGCTTGCTGGCTTTTTTGCTGCTTCCGAAGAGCGCGGGTTCTTGCTTCTGTCTTCTTCTAAGTATCCAGGGAGCAAGAAAAGACTCTCATGCGTCGCTCTGTCGGTCGTAGAGAGGCGGAAAGAAGTAGGGCGCTGCGCGGTGCGCGAGAGAAAAATGACGTCTTCTCGGTCAAGCGCTTCTCGACGGAAAAAGAAAAAATGCTTTGCAGCAAGGAGCAAACAAAATCATTTTTTTTTCTGTTTCGATCGACGTCTCGACGTTCCGACGTCGGTCGTCTCTTCTCTCTCCCACCAACCACTCCACTCTAAGCACCATGCCTGCCATGCGCCTCTTCGGCAGGCGCTGGGCCATGGGCACGGACGACATCCCCCTGCTCGCCTTCCCCGTCGCCTGCTTCCAGCTGCTCTGGGCGGCCGCATTGGCCGCGGCGGTCGGCGTCGCCGCCTCCCGGTGGCCGAGCGAGGAGGAGCGCAGCAGCAGCTTCGGCTCCGGCTTCTCCTGCGAGGCCGCGGTGGCCACGCCGTTCATGGCCGCTCTGGGGGGACTGCTGGCCACTGCTGTCGTGGCCGGGGCGCTGGCAGCCTGGGCGACGTGGGAGGGGCTGAAAGGTAAGGGAGAAAAAGAGAGGGAGAGGATTGGAATGGTTTCATCGTCGTCGTCGTCATCAAAAGAAGAAAAAAACTCACTCACTTTCTCTCGACCCCCCCCCCGACCTCTCTTCCTTCTCCTTCCCTTTCCAGGCTCGATCCTCGACGTGGACCTCCGCAGGCGCGTCCCGCCGCTGGTCTACGCGCTCGTGGCCTCCCTGGCCGCGGAGATGGCCTTCCTGGTGTTCGCGACCGTGCTCGCCTCGAGGCCGCTGCCGGAGTGCGCAAAGCTCTCGACAACCGCCGCCGCCGCCGCCGGAGTTTCTCCTCCTCCCCGCCACCCCTGGGCCTCCCCGGCCGTCGCCGTCCGCGCCCTCGTCTTCGCCGCCTGGGGCTCCGTCGCGCTGCTGCTCCTCGTCGCGGCCCTGGCTTCGGCCGCGGCCCCGGACCCAGCCGACGAGGCGGCGTGGGCGGCGAGGTGCCGCTGCCTGGTGCTGGCGTGCTGCCCCGCGGCGGCCGTCCCGGGAGGCGGGGCGGCGGCGGCGAAGGCGGCGGCGGCGACGGCGGCGACGATGACGAAAAAGGTCCGGAAGTCGTCGTCGAAAGGAGGTATTTCCGCTCCCTCGGCCGGGGCCGGCACGACGGCTGCGGCTGCAGCGGCGGTGGTATCTTCCTCTGCCGTTGGCTCTGCTGCCGGTTCCCCGCGGGGGAAGAGGCAGCGGTGGAAGTCGTTCCTCTGGCCTTTCTCTTCGAAGCGACGAAGGAGCAGCCGGCAGAGGAGGAGGACGACGAGCGACGCAGCCGCAGCTTCCGCTGCCGCTTCCTCGAACCCCGTTTCCCCTCGAGTAGGTGCTCCGCCCCTTCAGCAGCAGCAGCTGTCGCTCAAGCAGAGGACGCGCTCGCTGGACTCCACGGGCGCCTTCGACGAGAGCGACGGGGAAGAGGAGAGGGAACGGAGGAACGGAGGAGAAAACGGCGAAAACGACGAAAACGAAGATAGCAACTCCGAAGACGACTCCGACCTCGAGGAACGGCGACGAGGAGGGAACCCGGCGCCTCCCTACCAGCGGCTCGGGGTGCTGTTCAAGCAGGTGAGAAAAGATAGGGAGAGAGAGAGAGGAAGAGTCGAGTCTTGATGGTGGCGCGCAAAGGGAGACGAGAAAACCTCAAAAACTTTTTCGCTGAAAAAAAAAAACGGGAAAAAAACTTCTTCTTCCAACGAACAGCTCCTCGGCCACCTCGACCTCGTGCCCACCGACATCTTCGCGGCCTTTCTGCTCGAGGCCAGGCTGCAGCAGGCAGAGAGGGCCGCGGGCACGCTCGGGGCGCTGCAGGAGGACGAGGAGCTGTTGAAGGCGGAAGAAGAGGAGGGAGCAAGGGCTACTGATGCTGCTGCTGCTGCTGCTACAGCAGCAGCAGCAGCTTGTCTCGCTCCCCAGGCTCTCCCTCGGCCCGTCATCCCCAGCCCTCCGAAAGCTGCGACAAACAGCAGCAACAGCCGTCCCCCTCTCGGGAGGAACTCTCCGCTCAGGCCTTCCCCTCCTTCCGCTTCCGCCACTTCGACTTCCGTTTCGGCCTCGATCTCCCTCGCCCCCTCCCCGACGCCGCCGCTCCTCCCACGCCCGCTGCGCGCCGTCTCCCCGGCCGTGCGCAGGTCGCAGCAGGCGATCAGGGACGCCGCCGCCGTCGCCGACGAGGGCGAGCAGCACGAGGAGCAGCACGAGCAGCGGCTGCCGTCGTCGAGCGGAGGGGGAGAGGAAGGGGTTGACGTCGAGCGAAGAGGGAGAGCCGCCGCTTCCATTCCAAGATCCGAGACCTCGCCGTCGTCGCTGCTGATGAGCCGCGGAGGCAGCAGCGGCCGCCTGCGCTCCCCCTCTCGCTCGCCCTGGGACAAGCAGGAGCAGCAGCAGCAGCAACAACAGAAGCAGCCGTCGCCGTCGCCGCGCCCCCTCTCGGCCTCCGCCTCCGCTTCCGCTTCCGCTTCCGGAATGGGCAGCAGCAACCTCCTGGCGCCCCGCCCGGGCCTCTTCGCGCGCTCGTCGTCACAGATACGGCTGTCGGCGATGGGGGGAGCGGGCTCCAGCGGCAACCTCGCGGCGATGGAGGCGGGAGAAGGAGGGAATGGAAGTGGAGGTCAGCAGCAGCAGCAAGAGGCAGAAACCACTGCCGCCCCTTCCCGCCCCTCTACCCCCGTCCCTGAGCCCCAAGTCCCTCCTCTGCCCCCTCAGCAGACGACGACGACGCGCATGCTCACGCCCTCTGGCATGGCGGCGCGCCTCCGCCCCGACCTCGACCCGGCTACCGCCGCGCTCGCAGCGGCGGCGCGGGCGACTCGGGTCGAGCTCAAGGAGATCGGGGCCGCGACGCACGTGGCCCACTTCGCATTCGCCGCCTACGGTTACCTGCTCTACCTTTGGGGTGAGAAGAGGATCCTTTGGGAGTTATTTGCTTGTGGCGTTGTTCTTGGGGGGAAGGAAAGGAAAGGAAAGAAGAAGAAAAAAACTCACTTTTTTTCCTCTTCAAAAAAAAATCCCAAAAAACTCAAACTTTTCAAAAACAGCCCGCCCCAGGCACCGAGGCACCTGCGAGCTGCTCTGCGGCGGCAGCGGCGGCGCGGGGTCCCGCAGCGGCGGCGGCTGCCTCCTGCCGCGCTGCCGCGGCCTCTGCGGAGGCGGAGGGAAAGCGGGGACAGAAGGCGCTTCGCTCTCCGAGGACGATGACGACGACGACGGCTCGGACGACGAGCTCGAAGGAGAAAGAAAAAACGGCGAAGCCTCTCTCCCGCCTTCGCTTCCCCCTCACGCCTTCCCTTCCCCCGCTCTGGCCCGCCTCACGGGCACCAAGGCCCTGACCAGGGCGGCGATCCTCTCTATCACGGGAATCCCCGCCAGCGACCTCCGCTTCCTCCGGTTCCGCTCCGAGGCCGCCGACAGGGCGACGCTCCCCTATTTCATCGCCCTGGACCGCCCCGGCCCTACCCGCACCCACGGCGGCGCTCACCTGCCTCCGGCCGTTGTGCTGGCTATCCGAGGGACGCTGTCTGCCTCCGACGTGCTGACGGACGCTCTGTGCGAGGCCGAGAGGTGCGACTCGTGGCTCAACGCCGAGGACGTTTCGGTTTCGAATTCTTCGACCTCGGCTCTTTCTTCCTCGGGCGCCACTGTCGCCGCCGGCGTCGAAAGCGGCGACAAAAGCGCTTCTTCTCCTACTTCTTCATCAAAACAGCAGCAACCGAAAAAGATGTACGCGCATTCGGGCATTCTGGCTGCGGCCAAGGCCGTGGCGGCAGACGTCGAGGCCGAGGGAACCCTCGAATCCCTTTTGATCGCCAACGCCGGGCGGAAAGCCGCAAACGAGAAATCCCAAAAGCCGTGGCGCGTCGTCGTCACCGGCCACTCCCTCGGGGCCGGCGTCGCCGCGCTGGTCGCGCTGAGGCTCCGCGCCCTTTTGAAAGCGAGGGTGCGAGCCGGTTGCCTGATGCCGGCCTTCCTGCCCCGAGACAGACCCCCCAACGTCGCGTGCTGGTCCTTCGCTCCCCCGGGAGGGCTGGCGTGCCCTGCGCTGGCTGCGGCTGCCGCCGCGGAAGGGTTTGACGAGGACGACGAGGACGAGGAAAAAGAGGAAGGAAAAGAGGTGGAGAAGAAAGGAAAAGGAGAAAGAAAAGTTGAAGAAGACAACAACAACTTCTGCCGCATCGTCTCCGTCGCCGTGGGCAAGGACTGGATCCCCCGCCTGTCCTTATCCGCCGTGGAGCGCCTCCGAGACGACATGGTGGTGGCGGCGGGACGGTGCGCCGCGCCGAAGGCCCTGCTGCTGCTGGGGTGGGCGGTGGGTTACCGCTGGCCCCCGGGGAAGCTCTTCCGGAGGCCCTCGGAGGTGCCGCCGGGGGCGAGAGGGCTGGTGGAGGCGTTCAGGGAGACGCTGCTGTCGAGGCAGGAGGGGGAGGCTGCCGCTGCCGCTGCCGCTGCTGAGGCGGCGGCGCTGGCGGGTGCGAACGCTGCTGCTTCGTCGTCGTCTTCTTCGGCCGCCGCGGCAACAACGGCGGAAGCTTCCGCTTCTGCGGCAGCCACAGTTCTCGCCGAGCGAGAGGCCCGCCTCGAGGGGGCGCGCTCCTTCGTAGCCCCGGGGCGCTTCATGCTCCTGCGGCCGCTCAAGGCGTCGATGGCGGCGCAGGAGGAGGAGGCAGCAGAAGCGGGGAAGAAGAAGAAGAAGAAGAAGGGCTTGAAGAAAGGAGACAAGTCGAAAGCAAACGCCGACGACGACAGAGACCTCGAAGCCCCTCCACCGTCGACCTCAACCCCCCCTCCTCTCCCTCGCCACGCCCGCGCCTTCGAGGCCGTCTGGGTCGACCACGCCGCCCTCCAGCGCGAGGGGATCCTCCTTTCGACGCGCATGGCCCTCGACCACCTCCCTGACTACTACATCTCTGTGCTCCGCCGGCTGTCGCGCGGGGAATACGACGGTGCGGGAGGAGGGGGCGCGCAGCCGGTGAGCTCCCTGGGTCCCTGGGATGGGACGATGATGCCGCCGAGGGGACTGTTCGGCGATGCGCGGAACGCGAACGCGAATAACAATGCTGCTGTCGCTGTCGCTGCTGCTGTTCGTGACGAAGGAGAAGGGAGCGCAACGACGACAACGACGGCAACGACTCCCCCTCCTCTTCCTCCTCCTCCTCCTCCTCCTGCTGCGCCCGTCGTCGCCCTCCGGGGCCGCAGGCTCAGCGTGGGAGAGGGGGAGTCGCGCGAACGGAGGGCCGCGGCGCTGGAGATGCAGCGGAGGCACCGGAGGGAGCAGAGAGCCGGAAGAGGGAAGAGAGGGGGAGGAGGAGGGGCGAGTGCCGAGAGCGACGGCGGCGACGGCGGCCCGAGAGCTGTGCCGTCGGCCTTTGGCGGAGGAGAAGAAGTCGCTCCCGCTGCTGCTGCTGCTCCTCCTCCTTCTCCTCCTTCTGCTCCCGGAACCCTGCAAGCCTTCGGCTCCTACTTCCCGGCGAGCCCGGCACGGCCGTCGCCGTCGTCGTCGTCGCTCCCTCGAGCAACTCAAGCTCCTCCTCTTCCTCGAAACTCGACGGCGGCGGCCGCGACAACGAACCCGAGTCTGACCTCAGCTATCGACGTCAGCGACTTCAACAACCCAGCGCTGGCCGAGCTCGCGCGCCGCGTCTCGTCGCAGTCCGAGGCCGAGGCGCTTGCGGACGGAGGACCGGATGCCTCCCAGCTCTCGAGGACGAGGGCGTCGTCGAAGATGCGGCGCGACGCGAGCAGCGGGCTGCTGTCGCGGGCCGAGGAAGGGAGGAGGTGAGATTTTTTCAGAAAAAAACGGAAACGGAAAAAAAAAAGTGTAATATTGAAAAGAAAAAAAACAAGTCCCAAAAACCCTCCTCTCTCTTGTTCTTTCTTTTATATTTCGTGTTTATTATTTTGATTTGTTTCTAGTATTTGCACATGCGGGAAAAAAAGGGCGGAGGGGAAAAACTCTACTCTTAAAAGAAAAAAAACTCTCTCTCTCTCAACGACGAAGACAACGAGCGGCCGGGGCGGCACGCTCGCTCGCTCTCTTTTGCGAAAACAAAAAAAAAAAAACTCCACTCCCTCCTCCTCCTCGCTCGCTCACTCACAGCGGCGTCCCCCCGGTGACTGCCACCTCCGCCCCGGAGACAAAAGTGTTCCTCGGGTCTGCCAGGAAGACGAAAGCGTGCGCGCACTCGGCAGGCTGCGCCGCGCGGCCCAGCGGGAACTTGGCCCCGAAGTCTTTCAGCTTCTCGGCGTCGAACGAGGTGATCGGGATCGGGGTAACGACAGGTCCTGGGCACACCGCGTTGACCCTGATCCCGTGCTTGGAGGCTAACTCGGGGGAAAGCGACCTCACCAGGGAAGTCACCGCCGACTTGGAAGTCGCATAGTCGACGATGAAGGCTTCCGGCTGCGACGCCTCGATCGAAGAAGTGAAGACGACCGACGCGCCCGGTTTCATAATCGGCAGAGCCAGCTGGAGGAGGCGGAAGGGTGCGACGACGTTGACGGCCAGGGTCCTCTCGAAGCGCTGCGTAGGGAGGTCGGTGATGGAGGACAGGGACTCGCCCTGGAAGGCGGCATTGTTGACGAGGACGTCTTTTGAAAAATTTTGAATTTTTTTTGGAAATTTTTAAATTTTTTTCGAAAAAAATGGGTGAAAAAAATGAGATTTTTTTTTGAAAGCTTTTCTCTTTCTCTTCTCGCTCGCGCGCTCTCCCCCTCAACCCGCAAAAGATTAAAAACAACAAAACAAAGACATCAAACAGAAACACGCACCCAGCTTGCCCCCCGCGGCCTCGACGACGGCCACGCGGAAGCTCTCATCGACTAAATCCCCAGACAGTGCTGCCACCTTGATGCTTCCGCGCTCTCCCTGCGGTCCCCCCTGCTCCTCGATCGCAGCGACGATGGCAGCCATGTCCTGATTCTCCTCGGGCGTGTCGATCGAGGTCATCACCAGCCTCTCGCACCCTTCGCGGGCGAAGGCCAGCGCGACGGCGCGGCCGATGCCGCTGTCTGCTCCCGTGATGATAGCCGAGAGCCCCTGGAGCTTCCCGGAGCCGCGGTAGGAGGAGAGGCCGAAGTCGGGGGCGAGGGCGCCCTGCTCGGGGATCTTGGCCTGAAGAGAGAAAAGGAGGGGAGAAAGGAAGAGAGGCGGAAGGATGAGAGAAGAGGCGAGACGAGCGAGCGAAGAACGCAAAAAAAAAAAAAAAAAAAAAAAAAAGAACACGAGGAACGTCATGGCTAGGAATGAGT
>Ga0114918_10002494_pt1 | contig 16522 bp, 18 predicted proteins | sample LantaG_FD_87015 | JGI IMG/M metagenome (GOLD analysis project Ga0114918, IMG submission 87015) | Deep subsurface microbial communities from Baltic Sea to uncover new lineages of life (NeLLi) - Landsort_02402 metaG | ecosystem: Environmental > Aquatic > Marine > Oceanic > Sediment | place... | reverse complement strand
TGGGTCCAATAAATCCAAAAATTTCTCCCTGGTATATTTCAAGATCTAACCCATCCAGAGCTTTTACATCTTCAGTTCCGATTTTATAGATGTAACTCAGATCTTTTACGGACAAGATTTGTTTCATGGGCAAAAAAAACCACCAAACCAATACAAAACTTTTTAAGGATTTCGTCAGTTTATTGAAGCAAATCTATAAGCCGGATTCTGTAGACAAAAAATTGTCCGGTGATTATCCATCTATGCCATACATTGCTGGATGGCTATTGCGGTCTACCCGAAAGTTAGGCGAAACTAGCCGTTTCGCATCAGTCCATACAATGTACCGTATTTTTCTGATTCCTTCCCTATTTGACCTTGCTCCGCGTAGAGATTGCCGCGTTTCACCCTTCCCCTAAGGAAAGACTCGTCTCTGTGGCTCTAATCCTCGTTTTTCAACGGACGGGTATTACCCGCTACGCCGCTATTCGGAGCCCGGACTTTCCTCTTTTTGCCGCAAGCGGCAAAAAGCAATCACCCGAGTTGCTTCAATAAACTTTCATTTAGGTTAAACCAAATGACGATCAAGTGCTTTATTTACGAGGTTGTCCGCTTCTTTATTTTTCTGACGCGGAATTTCCCTTATTTCTAAACTATCAAATTTTTTAGATAAAGAAACCGCAAGATCAAAAAACTTCCGAAGATTCTGGTCTTTCACCTTATACTCGCCCTTAAGCTGTCTGGCAATTAACTGACTATCAACATTCAGGATCACTTTACCGGCTCCGAGATATAGCGCTTCCTGTAATCCATATACAACCGCCAGATATTCAGCAATATTATTTGTGGCTGGTCCGATGTACTTCGCGATTTCACCTATTCTTACATCTTTGTCATCAAAAAGAACAACCCCGATGCCTGCCGGTCCCGGATTCCCCCTAGCGCCGCCGTCAGTAAATATCGTAAGCGTGTTTAGTGTCTCAGTTTTCAACATAAAGCATTCTGCCGCAATTTTCACAGGAAACAATATTTTTCTGCAATTTCGCGTCATTCACAATCTGAGGACGAAGCTGCATATTACACGCGCCGCAAAAATTACCGTTAACTTTCGCGAGAGCGATTCTTCCCCTGTTCTTTAATATTCTTTCGTATACTTCAATTATGGGGGGCGCGATCTTTTCTATCAAACTTGATCTTTCCTCGTCAAGTTTGGACAACCGAGCCGAAAGTCTTTTTTCCTCGGCGGAGATCTCGGTCTTTTCCCGCTCTATTTTTTCCTGTTCGGTTTCAAAATCTTCCCTTTTCTTTTCACTTTGAATACGAGCTTCTTCAATTTTGTCTAAATAATTTATAATTTCTTCTTCCAACAACGAAATATCGGCTTTAATACTTTTAATCTCCCGTTCGAGCGCCGCGTATTCTTTATTATTTTTTATCTGAAAAAGTTCCGTTTGATGCTTATTAATTTTTTCCTCTTTCATGCTCATTTCTGTTTCTTTTTCATTTTTTAAAACTTGGATTTTCTTTAATTCATCGCTTATATTTTCCGCTTCACATTTTTTAGTTTTTAACAATTCGTCCATATCTCTTAATCTTTCGGGAAAATCTTCTATCTGAGCGCGCAGATCAAACCTTTCCGCGTCAAGTTTTTGAACTTTAGCCAATTGCAGTATCTCATTTTTTATATCATTCTTTTGCTTCATAAGTTTATCGTCTTTAATTTTTTAATCTATTCCCGTATGTTAATCTGCTAACTCAAGCGCTTCATTTTCCTCAAGCCGCGTCCGGCACGTTTTCACCGTTTTTCATTCATAAACCCCGCACCGTTTTGCGGCAGACAATCCATGGTGGGCGCAGGGGGACTCGAACCTCCGACCTCATGCATGTGAAGCATGCGCTCTAACCAACTGAGCTATGCGCCCGAAAATTCTCCATTATCTTTTTTCCCCATTACATCACTATTTTGCCGTATCTCGGAACGCGCAACTTGATAACACCAAAACAAGATCTACGAAGGATGGTGGGGGCACATGGACTTGAACCATGAACCTACTGATTATGAGTCAGTTGCTCTAACCATTTGAGCTATGCCCCCATAGCTATTTTACGAAGCCGTATTATAGCATATCATAATCTTTACTTTCAAGAGGAATCCCTTTAAATTCGTCAATTTACACATTAATCTTTCGGGGGTTATTGTCGGGCACATGCAATGTGCCCCTACGAACAACCTACGAGGTTGTTGCGAACGAATTCATACGCGGGCAGATGCAATGTGCTCCTACGAACAACCTACGAGGTTGTTGGCGAACGAATTCCTACGCGGGCAGATGCAATGTGCTCCTACGAACAACCTACGAGGTTGTTGGCGAACGAATTCATACGCGGGCACATGCAATGTGTGCCTACGAACAACCTATGAGGTTGTTGCGAACAAATTCATACGCGGGCAGATGCAATGTGTGCCTACGAACAACCTACGAGGTTGTTGGCGAACGAATTCATACGCGGGCACATGCAATGTGTGCCTACGAACAACCTACGAGGTTGTTGGCGAACGAATTCATACGCGGGCACATGCAATGTGCCCCTACGAACAACCTACGAGGTTGTTGCGAACGAATTCATACACGGGCAGATGCAATGTGCTCCTACGAACAACCTACGAGGTTGTTGGCGAACGAATTCATACACGGGCACATGCAATGTGCCCCTACGAACAACCTACGAGGTTGTTGGCGCATGGTTTCAATATGCGGGCACATGCAATGTGTGCCTACGAACAACCTACGAGGTTGTTGGCGCATGGTTTCAATATGCGGGCACATGCAATGTGCCCCTACGGATTACTTACGGGATTCATTGTTGGGCACATGCAATGTGTGCCTACGGATTACTTACGGGATTCATTGTCGGGCATATGCAAGGTGCGTCACCAATCAATAGCATCTATTGTAATTCTGCTAAAATATGCTATATTTGTGATATATTTTGTGTTTTGAAAATTCAAACTGTTCGCTTTATCATTCGGGGCAAGTATGAAATTTGGTAAACAATTGGCTTTAATAGGAGTGTTTGTGATGGTTTTCTCCTTCAGCAGGATTCACGTTTCCTACGGCAAGGAGCTTATTTATGTTGAAAAATTGTTTGACATAAGAGACGCGATTACCCTCCAGGGAAATATCCTGCCTGAAAAAATACAAAATTCCGAAGGAATTGACAGGAGAACTCTTGAAAGAATTTTTGAACTAAATACTTCAACGTTGACCACTATTGAAGCATATTTTCGCATCTTAATGATTACGATCGCGACTGAAAATGAAAACAACTCCTCAGCGATAAAGATTCTGAACGAATGGTTAACATTTACAAAAAATCAATGCAAATATGATATGGAATATCTTAATTCAACCTTAAAGGAAACAACCGATCAAGTTGTCATTAACGAAATCAACATTACAAAAAATAGTCTCGTCCTTTTGGAGCAAATTGCAGATTCCGCGATAATTGAAAATTCTCTCCCATTACAGCAAACTAGTGAATAAAAGCTGTGCCGCTCTGTTGAGATTATTGTTTCTTCGGGGCAATAAAAACTAACGATTGTGAGTTATTTTTTGTTTAGGAAAGTTTTTTTTGTTTTGAGATATCGAGGCAAGCCCTTTTCTTTTATTTCCGATTCGGGAGACAAATTTAGTATCCGACTTTGAATTCGACGCAAAAGATACCGCGTCTAAACAAGCAAGACACACAATCAGCGATACGATCATCACCACGCACATTTTCACGACCTTTAAAATTTTACGCATCTCATCTCCCTATACACTTACACTTATCCATAGCAACATCGTGTTTCACGAATGCTCTAACCTTTCGTCACACGTATATAGTATACCACACTATTAATACATACAAAAGGAAGCATTTCTAACTTTTTTTTATTTAACGAATCCTATTATTTATAACTCCATACAGATAAAAGAGTTAGATATACTCACCGCTTAAGCTAAATAAAACTCATAAATTTCCATTGATCCAAATTATGAAATTGCTTGTTATTGACAAAGTTTGAAACTATCTCTCATTTACAATGTTATCGGGCATTATATACAAAACGTAATAACTATGCAAACAAAAAAACAAAAAAAACGGGGCGAACCAATATCTGTTCGCCCCTTTGAATCCATAGAAGTAATTATTTATTTCTTTTTCTTCGCAACTTTTTTCTTCGCAACCTTTTTCTTCGCAACCTTTTTCTTCGTAGCCTTCTTCTTTTTCTTCACAACCATCTCTCACCCCCTTCGTTTAAAAACACTATTCAAAAACTTTCAATCCATTTCACTACTCAAGTAAACTATACATTACTTTTTTTATTTTGCAAGTTGAAAAGAAGATTTTTTTCTTTTTTTTTATTTTAAAAAACAGAAAAACATTACGGCTGTTCAAAAAAAAACGCGCCTTCTATAAGGCGCTATTAACAAGGGTTTTAAAAGGCACGTTTTGAAAAATATTTTAACCGGCCTTCAGAAAAATATTTTTTTATTTTTTTTTCACCGATTCTGATTAACGCGGACGAATAAAAATATCTTTTGCGGATGATATATTTGCGTTCACTTACTCCGGAACTATTTATTCACTGCGTCAATTGACATGACTCCTCGCGTACATCACTACATATATCTTTCAGGCATAGTCTCTATTTTTTTTAATTTTGTTTTGTGCCTTTCACTCTTGCGTCCAAAACAAATGTCAAGCTGTTCATGAAAGCTCACTTGATGTAAATCAACATACCGCTGTTCTATCGCCTTTTCCGCGTCCATATATCGAATCTCCGCCCCCTTAACTTCCACCATTGTAACACCTGATATACCGTTGTTCAATAAAACAACCGCTCCCGCGCCGGCTTCTTTTCCGAAATTCACGTCATAAGCACTGCTTCGTCCGCATCTGACCAAATGCCCCGGAGTTACAGAACGGACTTCCGGAGTTTCATATATCTTTTCAACAAAAAGATGAGTTTTTTTCATGAAATCTGTAATGCCATTATCCGCCTTAAATCTTTTTATAAGTTCCCTGCAAACATATTTTCCCGCGCCCGCGAGTTTCTTGTGTCCGAACGCGTCGATCTCTGATGTTTTGTCAAATATCTCATCTCCGCGAGCGTCTTTCAGTCCTTCCGCGACCACAATAATATACGTTCCGGCATAAACATCGCTTTCTATGATCCTTCGCGTCAGCGTACGTTTAACATGATTATACACTTCGTTGAAATCAACCGGAATTTCCGGAATTAAAATCGCGTCGGCGTCAGCGGCAATACCGCTTCTAAATGCTGTGTGCCCCGCGTATCGGCCAAACACCTCAAGAACAATAACCCGGTTATGGGTTCGTCCTGTAGTTTTAAGCTCATCAAGGTAAACGGCAATTTTATTGATCGTTGAGTCGCCGCCGACTGAATATGTTTGAAGATCCAAATCCATTGTTTTCGGAACATGAATACAATCAATTCCATGTTTGCAAAGATCAACCATAACGCTTCCTGAATCGTCTCCTCCGCTTATGACAAGCGCGTCCAACGCGAATTTTTTTAATCCTTCTTTAATTCTTTCATATTTTTTTGAGTCTTCGATTTTTCTTATTTTTACCCGGGAATGTCCCGCCTCAGAACCGGCCAATGCCGAATTGATCAAGTCTAAACGTTCAGGAGTAAGCTTAGTTAATTTTTCGAAATCTACAAGATTATACAATCCCGCGTACCCGTTCGGAATGAGAAAACTGTCTACATTCAATTCTCTTGCCATGCCGGCGGCACCTTTGATAACCGCGTTAAGCCCTCCGCAATCTCCCCCTGAAGTTAAAATACCGATTTTTTTTATTTTTTTCATTTTAGTTCCCTTTCTTTTCGAAAATTTTTTTAGATTTACGGATAAAATTTGGTTTTTCAAAGCAAACTGTCAGCAGATCTTTTAAACAATACTCCTCTTTGAGGCATAATGATTTTAAAAGTTTTACCGCTGATCAGCATCTTACGTAAATCTTTATCTCCCGTTTTCCAATCACCATAACTTAAAAAAAATTCAAAATTCTCACCGCTTTTTCTTACCGCGCTGATCGTGTAAGGTTTGAACTTTAAAAACTGCAAATCAAATTTAGCCTCATCAAAAGAATACCCCTTTTTGCTTTCATCATCAATAAGCTTATACATTGCCGCGTATTGTCCCTCTTTCCAAACCGCCAAAAACATTCCGACAACATTAATCCCTTCGGGACATAATTCATACGCGTCTTCATCCAAATCCGCCCAAAGCGGCAGGCTTAGAGCCATATCCCCATTTTCCATATTTATTTCCGCCGAAACGTTTCTAGCGGGAACTACGGATAATATCATGGTAAGCACACACAGTAACGTAATAATATGTTTCGCCGGTACAGTACCAAAAAGCTCGTTAATTTTTCTCACCTACCTTTAACCCATCTTATATTTTTTCCGTATCGGAACAGTTATTTCCCACGTACAGCGCATTCCCGCCGGAAAAATCACAAGATCTCCCGCGGTAAAATTTACGGGGTCTCCTGCTTCCGGAAACACCTTAGCATTTCCCTCAAGAATATAGCAAGTTTCTTTTTCATCATAGAACCATTCAAATCGTGACGCTTCTTTTTCCCATATCGGCCATGAATTAAGATCGAGCTTTTCAAGTTTTTTTTCTGAGGCTTTTTCGACAAAGATTTTATCCATAAATTCCCCCCTTCGTTGTAGATAGAAATTCCGCGAAACGCCGTTTTTTTTCTGTCATTTCCGCAAGCTTTAAGCGGAGACAGAGAGCGGAAACGCTCTTCAAAGTGGAAACGTTTTTCCGTGGAGTGACAACTGAAGCAAAGATCTTTATTTCGAGGAACGCTTAACGCAGAAACGAGATAGGTCTCGTCTCTACATTTTTGAGTCAATAATAAAAGTTGCAGGACCGTCATTCACTATTGAAACTTCCATACGCGCGCCGAATTTACCTTCAAAAACCGGAGTGCCCATCTCTTTTAGAACAGAATTAAATTTCTTCCACAAAACTTCCGCTTTATCCGGACGCGCGGCATTATCAAAACCGGGTCTATTTCCTTTTTCAGTATTAGCCAAAAGGGTAAACTGCGGAACACTTAGCACGCCTCCCGCGGCCTGTTGTATATTCAAGTTCATTTTACCGTTATCATCTTCGAAGATACGAAGCGTTAATATCTTTTGCGCCGTTTTTTCGATTATCCGAAACGTATCCCGCTTTCCGATGCCGACCAAAAGCAAAATCCCTTTTTCTATAGACGCAATTTTCCTATTTTGGACGGTAACAACAGCTTTCTTTACTCTTTGCAAAACTATACGCATAATATCGGGCGTGGTAGCGGACTATTTCAAAATTACATGGTTTTCTAATTTCCCAATGCCTTCGATCTCAATTATAACTTCATCCCCCGGACACATAGGTCCGACATTAGGCGGAGTTCCCGTTGTAATCACATCCCCCGGAAGTAAAGTCATTATCCCGGAAATAAACTCAATTAAACGGGGAATATCAAATATAAGCTCTGAGGTTCGTGAATCCTGTTTTAGTTCCCCATTGAGATAAGTTCGAAGACGTAAATCCGTCGGGTCAAGTTCAGTCTCAATCCATGGACCGATAGGCGCGAACGTATCAAAAGATTTTGCCCTAGTCCATTGTCCGTCTTTTTTCTGTAAATCTCTTGCCGTAACATCATTGAAACAAGTATATCCCGCGATATAGGACGCCGCGTTATTTTTTGAAATATCACGGGCTGTCTTTTTGATCACAACCGCCAGTTCCGCCTCATAATCAATCCTTTTTACATCTTTCGGATAAATTATCGCCTCTTTTGAACCGATAACACTCGTTGTGGCCTTAAGAAAAATTACAGGTTCCTCAGGAATCGCCATGCCTAATTCTTCAGCGTGAGAGCGGTAATTTAATCCGACTGAAACGATTTTAGAAGGTTCTACCGGTGCCAAAAGTTTAACGTCATCAACTTTAACGGTTTTCGGCTTAATATCCGGTTTTTTTAAAATAACCTCATCGTATTTCAATACCCCGGAATAAACATTGTTGCGATAAACGCATCGTACAAGTTTCATTTTTTCTTAACTTCCACGTTTATATCTTTTTCTTTTAGAAAGCTGAATAATCTCTCGATTTCCGTTTCTTTACCGTTGATCAGAAGATATGCCCAACCGCTTTCGGTCGAAAACGACGCTTCGATAATTTTAATGCTCACATCAAAATTTTTGATCATGTTATACAAGATCGATTCTTCCTTAAGTTCTCCGGGTATAAATATCTCAATTTTCATATCACTCATTTTTTCTCCTTAATGAGACCTCCCTTCATACGGCTTTTGTCGTATAAATGGTTTGGTCGAAATAACCTTCGTATCACTTGATCCTTCCCCCACAAGAACATTAATCGGGGAAACCCATATCCATAAAGTTTTTAAGTTTTTTCGCGCGGATAGGATGGCGCAATTTTTTTAATGCTTTCGCTTCTATTTGACGAACACGTTCTCTTGTAACATGAAATATTTTTCCAACCTCTTCAAGCGTGCGCGGATAACCGTCGCCTATACCAAATCTGAGCGTTAATACCCGCCGCTCACGTTCTGTAAGAGTTTCCAAAACATCATCCATTTGCTCCTTAAGCATCGCGTACGCTGTCGCGTTCGCGGGAGAAACCGCCGACTTATCCTCGATAAAATCACCAAAACTGGTATCGCCCTCGTCTCCTATCGGAGTTTCTAAAGATATTGGATTCTGAGCTATCTTAATTATTCCTCTAACTTTTTCAACCGGTATTTTCATCGAAGACGCGACTTCTTCCGGAGTAGGTTCACGTCCGTTTTCCTGTACAAGCGCGCGGGAGACCCTTACCAGTTTGTTGATAGTTTCCGTCATATGCACTGGGATCCTGATGGTTCTTGATTGATCGGCAATGGAACGGGTTATAGCCTGCCGAATCCACCATGTAGCGTATGTGCTGAACTTATAACCACGTTCATATTCAAATTTATCCACCGCTTTCATCAGCCCCATATTACCCTCCTGTATCAAATCCAGGAAAGAGAGCCCCCTATTGGTATATTTTTTCGCGATACTGACGACAAGACGGAGATTTGCCGCGACAAGTTCTTTTTTAGCCTTCGTATATTCAGCTTCAATATTTTTTAATTTAGCAAGATTTTCTACGATCTTTTCACCACTGCATCCGATCTTTCGGACATGAGATCTTAACTGATTTTGTAACTTTCTCAACTCTTTTTTATCTTTTCCGGCCTTAACTTTTAGAATTTTGTTCCAGATATGCCTTACTTCCTCAAACGGTTTTGTAATTGTCTCCGCAATCTTTTCCGTAAAAGAAATCGATATCTTAAGCTCAAAGATAAGTTTCTGGATGGTTTCCGATTTTCTTGAAAGACGAATGCGTTTTAATAACTTTCGTTTTTGTTTTTTCACCTTTTCCGGATCCGAACCCGGAGCGGCATCAAGAACATCATCAAGATTATAATCGTTATCCATAGCTTCTTCGACGGCTTCAAGAACCGCGTCTCTTGCCAAGCTCGTCTGAAAAACTATTTCTTTAAATTCTCCTTCCCTGCTTTTTATGCGTTTAGCCAATTCAAGTTCTTCACTGCGGCTTAATAAAGAAATCTGCCCCATTTGTTTAAGATACATTTTTACAGGATCATCAATTTGAACAACTTTACGAATCTTTATTCTTTTTTGACCTCTTTTTACCGCGAGAGGTATTTTTTCCTCTTCATCCGAGTCTATAAGTTTGATGTCTTCATTCTGCAATGTCGTGATTACTTCGTCAATCTCATCGGATGAAACAATATTAGCAGGAAGTATTTCATTAACTTCGTCATAGCTAAGAAACCCTTTATCCTTACCGACCCGTATAAGCTCGCGAACAATCGCGGATTTTTTGGCGGATTTACTTTCATCCTGATTGTTTTTCGATTCGGATTTTTTTTGACCGGAATTTTCTTGAGATTCTTTACTCGCGCTCGCGGATTTTACTATTTTTTCCCGTCTTTTCGGCATAATTTAATTAACCTTTTTTTGATGAAGAATATTAATCTTTTCCAACAATTCTTTCATTCTGCCCGTATCACTAACTTCTTGGGCTTTCTTTAATTTGTCAGTAAGTACTTTTAATCTGATTTTCAGATTTTCTTTACGTATATGATGAATACAATCATCTGCCGCCTTAAGCGGATCAAGAGTAATGTCCGCTTTTAAAAAAGCCTCTATGAGAGCGCCTTTCGCGTTTTCATCACCCTCTAAACGAACCAATAATTTTCCGAGCGTTATCTCATTTTTCCCGTCTTCTAAAAAGTCAGCTACGACCTGAACGGCTTTTTTCACACTCTCGTCCAGAAATGTCTCCAATCCAAATTCGTCCCGTACTTTTTCAAATACCTTTTTTTCCGCGCAAGCCAACCCCAAAAGATGAACTTCACTACCGCGATAATTTTTTGGAGCGATACGCGACGTTAATTCTACAGCCTCATATTTTCGAAAACGTCCCTGTTTTATCTTAACCATTTCTTGCCGAAGCGCGCCTTCATCGATTTCTAATCGCGCCGCAAGTTTCTTTAAATAATCGGATTTAACAACCGCGTTATTTACTTTTATTATCGTCTGGAGCATTTCACCGCTTATTGCGCCTATGTTTTTAATCCCATATTTCCTGATCAAAAAAGCCAGTTTATATTCAAACAATCCAACGGCGTTTTTAACAACGGCCTTAAAGGCCTCCGTCCCGTTTTTCTTTATAAAACTGTCAGGATCATCACCTTTAGGCAAAGTAACGATTCTAACATTCATGCCATTTTCGACCAAAATATCAAGCCCCCGCAAACTTGCCGCTTCTCCGGCCTGATCGGCATCAAAAATCATTACCGCGGTTTTAGTATATCTTTTGAGCATACCGACCTGCCGCTCGGTAAGCGCGGTTCCTGAGGCGGCTACGATATTATTTATGCCGTACTGGAAAGGTATTATAACATCCATATACCCTTCCACTATCAGTACATACTTATTTTCCCGAATACCTTTCTTACAAAAATTCAACCCAAACAGTATATTGCTTTTCGTGTATACGGGAGTCTCAGGCGAATTTATATATTTCGGCAGGGACTTATCCATGACACGCCCTCCGAAAGCCACGACATTTCCTTTTTCATTAAAAACCGGAAAAATTATTCTTTTTCTGAACCTGTCATATGAAGATTTTTCACCGGTTGTAAGCAGTCCCGCTTTTTGCGCTAACTCTAGAGAAATCTTTTTCCCCGCGCAATATTTTTTAAAACTGTCCCAGGATTCAGGAGCGTAACCTATTTGAAATTCATTAAGCGTCTCAGGTTTAATCGACCTCGCTTCAAGATATTCCCGCGCTTTTTGACCCTTTTCACTTTTTAGAAAGTCTCTGTAAAATCCCGCCGCGATTTTGTTAATTTCATAAATTTTCGCGGCTATCGAGTCAGTTCGCCCGTCAGAATTTTTAAAGCGCGGAAGTTCGACTCCCGCGATCTTTGCCAAAAGCGACACTGCTTCGGGAAAATTCAAATTTTCATGTTTCATCACAAAGCCGATGGCATTTCCGCCGGCTCCGCACCCAAAACAATGAAATATCTGCTTCTCCGAACTTACAACAAAAGACGGAGTTTTCTCATCATGAAAAGGGCAGTTTGTCTTAAAATTCCTGCCGTTTTTTTTCAAATGCACATAATCCGAAATAACTTCTACGATATCCACGCGATCCAATATCTGATCAATAAGTTCCTGCGGAATTTTTCCCATAAGATGCGTCACCCGTCATTGCCTCGAAGTGTTCTAATATTTTATCGTTGAGCTTTACTCAATCTTAGATCTTATCTCTGCGAACCCGTCTGAATCCGGAACATTCTATACAATTCAAACTGCCGCGGGGATCAACCGCGTCCAATAAAAGATTCAGTCCCAAATTGTCACTGGCAATATGCCCTGCTATCACATAGTTAAGAAACTCTGATTTTGCCACTTTATATCCTGATTCTTTACAGTGCATTCCCACTATTGTCTTTATTCCCGACTGTGACAGCCGCGAGAACATTTTATCCGGACCGGAAGTTCCTCCGGTCATATCAACAAAAATTTTACCGGCAATCGTATCCTCGTCCCCAATCAGCAAAAACGGACCCGCGTTCAACTGCATGGCTAATTTATATTCAGGGATACTTTTTAAAATACTAATAACGTCTTTTAATTTCTTCGGTTTTCTATTATCAAAAAGTTTCTGCAAGAAATGAGCGACACAGTTATCCGCGGCGGTATGTATGCACATAAAAGGAATTCCTAGAAGTTTCGCCGCGTCAACCGCTCTGGCATGATTCGCGGGAGCCACCCCTCGCGCGACCTCATCTATTCGATCTTTCATGATTCCGTAAGCGACTTCCCGCGTAAGCCCGTAGTTCTCCCATAGAGATGATTGAATATCCATAACTTTGTGAAGCTGAGCGTACGCACGGCCTGACGGGTGGTGTGATATGACAAGATCAATTCCTCTTCCCCTTTCGCACAGTTTTTCCGCCAACAGTATTTCTGAAACGTCAATATCAATACCTACCAGCACATTTTTAATTTGTTCTTTTCCTTGCCCGTTCAATATGCGTGTATCATGAAATGGATGCTTTAAACTTTCAATATCAAAAGCGCTTTTGTCAATCCCCTTCAATTTACTGTACACCTTTTTCGTATCTTTAAGAGCTTTTTCAATAATTTTTTTGGATCGCTGATCTTCCTTTAAACCTTTTTTTACGGCCATTTCGTAAATAGTCTGCAATTTCATTTTTTTCTCTCACTTTCTATTATTCACGTTTACCCGCATTGCCCTTTCGGCGAACGCAAGCTTCAGTTTAAGGAGGAAACCTCCTCTACAACTTTGCCTTATTTCGATAAGAACACTCATTATGAATCATCAGACTTCACAAATTGCTCAATACCGATTGGTTTTATTTTCTTTTTTTTACTTCCGGAATTTATCGCGTCATTAATCCAGTTATATATGCCTATGTCAAATTTAACAAAAAACTCACCCGTCATAGACTCGTCAATAACCGTTGTTGTCATAGAATCAATCGGTATCAATAACAAAAATATGCCTACTATTCCGAAATATATAAACGCCCGAAACGTAGCGAGTACGGCACCGCCGGCTCGTTCAAGAACAGCAAAATCTCCATTACCCATGACACTCAATAGTCTTTCCAGCACTTTAATAAAAATAAAAATTCCGCCGGAAATAATAAGAAAAGATATCGATTTTGTCCATTTTTGAAATAAAAATCCAAAAATTGCTTCCGATATGAAACAATAACAACCGATGGCAAAATAAAGAAGGACAATCCCTCCGACTAACGAAAGAATCTGTCCGCCGACACCAGTTCGTAATCCTTTATAAACTATCCCTAGTAAAAGAATTACAAAAAGTACGTCCAACCAATTAATTTCGTTTAATATTTCCGGCAAGGCTTACCCCTTAGTGGAAACAGGAGTATATCATATAAAAATTAGGTTGTCAAACCCGCGGGGCAAGAAAAGAAAGGCAAACGTTCTGCCTTTTTAAAATTTAACATCATGATTTATTTTTGCGGCATAGACCTTTCCTGTTCTGCCCGTTCCGAATAGAGAAGACCTCTGCGCAATCACCGCTTCTTCCCATCCGTCATTCTGAACGAGGCAAAGCCGAGTGAAGAATCCCGCTTAAGAAGAGATTCTTCGCCCGCCTTCGGCAGACTCAGAATGACGGATGAGAAGGGCTCAGAATGACGGATGAGAAGGGCTCAGAATGACGAAGAAGTAGCCGTGCAGAGGTCTTTAGAGGCGAAGGCGGCCTGTCGAAAAAAGCCGGATCTCTTATCAAAGATTTATGTTTTTTTTCATTTTATTCGGGCACATGCAATATGTCCCCTACAATCAAAAAATTCTTCCGCGCGTCAATATCTTTCACCTTCACCTTGACAATATCGCCTTCCTTCCACCTTAAGTCATTGGATCTAACTTTTATGTATTCACCGGTATAGCCTTCCCGCTTATACTCAGATTTGACCGGTTTTTCCACAAGAACTTCAACTTCTTTATTCACGAACATTTGACAAAAATCTCTCTCAAGCTTCTTTCCAACGTTAATTAATTCGCTGACTCTTTCTTTCGCGGCACGCGGAGAAATTTTATCTTTAAAAAGAAATGAGGGCGTCCCCTTACGGTCACTATACCTGAAAACATGCATCCGTGCAGGTGCTATTTCCCTGATAAAATTTAGGGTGGTTTTAAAATCGTTTTCGGTTTCTCCGGGAAAACCGGCGATAACGTCTATGGTAATACCGGCATAAGGCAGTTTTTCGCGAATTTGATCGATCATCTTCTTAAATTTATCCGTATTATAACGTCTGCGCATCAATTTTAAAACGTGATTGGATCCGCTTTGCAGTGGAATATGGAGATGACGGCAAATTTTATCGTTCGAGGCCAGTAAATCTATGAAAGACTCATTGATGTAATGCGGTTCAATAGAACTGAGTCTGATTCTGAATTTATCGTTTAAACTTACAATTTTTTTTATAAGATATGATAAGTCTCTGTTCTTATCATCATTCCAAGCTCCAAGACATATTCCGGTTAAAACTATTTCCTTATACCCTCCGCGAATTAAAACTTTTAATTCGTCTATGATATCTTTTTCATTCCGGCAAATTGAATGTCCTCTAACCAAACTTACTTTGCAATAGGAACAGTTATGATTACAACCGTCTTGTATTTTCAAAAAAACTCTTGTATGAGAACTAAATCCTGTTATCCCCGTTTTTATTCTTTGCTCACTCCCTAAATCAAAAACTTCAGTTAGCAATTTCATTTTATCTTTCCCTGAAATTACTCGATATACTTCCGGTAAAGATTCCAAATCCCGCACATCTTCATCAAAAACCGCCCCGCATCCTGTAACAAAAATCTTAGCCGTCTTGTTTTCACCTTTAAGTTTACGAATTAATTTTTTTGTTTTATTATCCGCATGCTTTGTAACCGTACAGGAATTAACGATTATTAAGTCTGCCCGACACGCTTCCGCTTCTTTAAACCCAAAACTCACCAAATTCTCACGAAAAACCTGCTCTTCATATTGATTTACTTTACAGCCTAACGTTTTAATATAAAAATTCATAACAAAAAACCTTTTAAAGACCTCTGCACGGCTACTTTTTCGTCATTCTGAGTCCTTCTCATTCGTCATTCTGAGTCCTTCTCATTCGTCATTCTGAGTCCGCCGAAGGCGGGCGAAGAATCTCTTTTTAAGCGAGATTCTTCACTCGGCTTTGCCTCGTTCAGAATGACGGATGGGAGGAAGCGGTGGTTGTACAGAGGTCTTTTTTAATCCCAAAATAATCTCACGATTTAACCCGCGAAGATTGTTTTGGTATGTTGTAAAAATCGACGAAAATTATAGAGAGAATTCATAACTTAGGATAGATAGAACAAAAAGACCGGCAGTATCACTTTTTAAAACTCTCCTACCCAAAGACACAAATCGAGTATTAACACGGCCGGCCATAAGAATTTCTTCCGGAGCAAAATCCCCTTCTGGGCCGATAAAAACGAGAATCTTTCCCGCGCTAAAAGAAGAAATCGCCTTTTTAAGAGAAATCGTATCTTCACTTAAACACGCGAACAAAACAAGATCATATTCGTCCATTTGATGTACGATCTCATAATATTCGGTAATACTGTCAATTTTTGGAACCTTCAGCCCACCGCACTGTTTGGCCGCCGCGACAGCAATTTTACGCCATCTTTCAGTTTTTTTTCTGCCGGAAGCTTTATCGGGCAGAACAATAGTTCTTTTGCTTATCACCGGAATTATGCGGGAAACCCCTAATTCAACCGCCTTTTCTACGATATAATCCATTTTTTCTTTTTTTGGAAGTGCCTGAGCCAAAACAATTTCAGGTAACGCTCCCGTAAAAGGACGTTTTGTCGATACAATCTCGATAATGATTTTTTTTGCTTTTTTATTTACTTCCTTAATGAACCCCGTATATTCAGAGCCTGTTCCATCAAAGACCACAATTTTGTCGCTCGCTTCAAGCCGCATTACAACCGCGATATGACGCGCTTCAGCGCCTCTAACAATTATTTCGTTTCGTTTTATATTTTCCGGAGGAACAAAAAATCTGCTCATTAGTCGTACCTTTTTTTTCCGTTCCGAACCCTTGATTTTTCTTTCTCTATCTTTGTAGGCGAAGACCCGTGTGTGTCCGAGTTTTTCCTTTTTCTTTATTCGAAAAGCGGGGCACATGCAATGTGCCCCTACGAACCACCAATAAACATAACCACCAACCTATAGCCACCAACCTCGTAGGTTGGTGGTGCTCTTTACTACCAACCTACGAGGTTGGTGGCGAACGGATTCATATGCGGGCACATGCAATGTGCCCCTACGAATTGATTGTTTTA
>Ga0114918_10002493_pt1 | contig 16522 bp, 26 predicted proteins | sample LantaG_FD_87015 | JGI IMG/M metagenome (GOLD analysis project Ga0114918, IMG submission 87015) | Deep subsurface microbial communities from Baltic Sea to uncover new lineages of life (NeLLi) - Landsort_02402 metaG | ecosystem: Environmental > Aquatic > Marine > Oceanic > Sediment | place... | reverse complement strand
AGAGGCATAGGCTGAACGTTCACGCTGGAGCACTCAGGGCAAGATAAGGGAAGCCTGCGTGCCAGAGTCTCAAAAGGCACATTCCATTCATGCCCATCGTTGCTGCATCTAAAACGACTCTGTGGTAACCCAAAATTGCCTCCCTCAATCTGAATTGCCTTGCCATTAACCAGGGCATCGGCTAACTTTCCCCGAGCCAGCTCCAGTATGCGATGGAAAGTCGGCCTGGAAATGTGCATCCTCTGAGCACACTGTTCCTGTTCCAACCCCTCCAAATCTTTAAGCCGAATGGATTCGAACTCCTCCAGCGAAAGGCGAACCTCCTGCAAAGCATTAGCAGGAACCCCCATTGGTCTAAAGAAGCCTGTGCTTGGCAACTGTGCCACACATCGCAACTTCACCGGCCTTGCCACTAAAAACCACCTTTCTTGCTACTAATTATGAACATATGTCAATAATGAGTCTAACAACCAGGCTCAGTATTGTCAAATCCGCTCTATATTTATAGTGGTAAACAGCGGTTGTCACCGATACAAAATTACAATACCGGGCACTTAGAGCTCCCACAGCATTCCAGGAGTTAGCGAATTCTAGGAAATCATGGAATATGCCTGATAGAAGGCAACCTGATTACGAAATGATAGTAAGCTAGCTTACAAGCTCTCTTTTTGAAGCAAGGCTATGGACTGAGCAGCTATTCCCTCTTCTCTACCGATAAAGCCCAAACCATCAGTAGTGGTGGCTTTGATTGTCACTTGTTTTGGCTCAATACCCAGCGCCTGGCTAATGCAGTTTCTCATATCAGGGATGAAGGGTGCTAGCTTAGGGCGCTGAGCAATAATAGTAGTATCGATATTGGCTACCCTAAAGCCTTTTGCCCTAAGTAGCTCACCAGTTTTACTCAGCAAAACTAAGCTGGAGATGTCTTCATGCTCCGGCTCTCCCGGAGGAAATTGCCTGCCAATATCACCGAGGTCAGCAGCGCCGCATAAAGCATCTATAATGGCATGAGTCGCCACATCGGCATCGCTCCACCCTGATAAGCCTCTATCATAGGGAATATCAACGCCTGCCAGAATTAGCTTGCAGCCCGTGACCAAAGGATGGCTATCATAGCCAATGCCAACTCTCATTACTTTCCGCATTTGAGATTCCTTCGCCATGCTCAGAGCCTGCAGGGTATCTGCGCAGAAAACTGTTTTCATTCCCCAACGTCATTATTAGTATACACCTAAACTTTGTAAGATGGCTTCTTGGTTCTCCCATTCGCTGAACGTCCAATTGAACAAAATGGACAAATGTGCAATCACTTGGGATAGTCTCTCTCGGAAAAGGTTCTCCGCTCCTTTTTCAACCCCTTTTACGTCCCTGAGAGACGCTGCCCTTGAAAACGGCAGTTCTCGTGGCTAGCTAGAATAGTAAATTGGTAACAGGTGATATGAGATATTGAGCGAGAAAGTGAAAATGCTGGTCACGCTTTTTTGGGTTAGCAAGTGTCTTGTGGTACTCTCTAACTTTGGCCACATCTTTGACTTGGCTCACTTGGATATCGTCAGGCAGTCTGGATAAAATGTCATGAGAAGCTCCGATGAAAAGGATGCCAGTTTCACATTCACCTAAAGTTTCGTTAACCCTCTTGGTAATAAAGTCATCTCGTTGCCTTAGCAGTTTGTTTTGAACCAGTTTGTACCTGAAAGCCACAACCTCTTTATCCTTTAGCGATTCAGAGTGAGCCATTTTTGTAATGTAGGCATGTTCCTGTTTCACCAAGGCCATATCCTCAGTTCGTACCAAAATTGCTCCCCTTTCAAGGAGATTTCCTATGATCTCAAAATTCTTGCTTCCCTGGCTGATGCCCTCTTTTATGATTCTGAGTCCCTCGACGCCATCAGCGATAAGCCCGTCCTGGTAAATCTTAAAACCATTGACATCCAGAGACCGAAAGAATCGAGCAATAGAATCCCAGAAGCCAGAGACGATTTGCTTGTGCGTTTGCCATAGTTCTTGCCCCAGCACAGCAGTAGCCCCTTCACCTAAAGCCGGGGCCAAAGAACCCATATCAGCGCTCATATGAATGATGGGAACATGATACAGTTTTCTCATCACGAATCATACGGAGTGTCTTCAAGTCGTAGCTTTCGGCTTACCAACTCCTGGGCCGCTTGCCTTTGCTTGCCCCTGGTGACGCCATGCCTCTCCGTTGGTGCCCCACAATTGGGACAATAATCAGCAACACCACTAATTGTGATTCCGCAGCCAGGGCATTTATTCCATTCTGTCATCTAGCACCTCCTTTTTTAGTCTTCCTCCGTTTCACCACGCTTGCGCAACTTCTTTCTCCCAAAGCCAAGAAGAATGCCTTCGTTGTCCAGACGAACTTCATACAGCCTAACACATCCATAGTATCGGGGATAGCTCTTCTCTCCAGCGCTTCCAGTGAAACTACCCACCCCTCATCCGTCTTAGTCAGACCGGCAACCCCATCAACAGGTACTTTGCTGAGTCTGGCAAAGTCCTCCTGCGCCTTTTTAACTATCTCATAGGCGTTCATTCTAAACCTTTACCTCCTCTCGCCTCAACTCGGAGCTTATCCACCCACAGATTGAGCAGCCTTCCTTAAGTAATTTATCGGCAGGTGTCTTGCTGCCACAACCAGGGCATTCCTCTATGTCATCTTCGGCATTGCTCCCATTATGATGCCCTGCTATAACCTGGCCAATGATTTTGTGCCACTCATTCAATTCTTCCGCGGCATCAGAGAAAGAGGCAACTTCATTACCAGCACTATTCCGATAAACTAAATCCAAAACCAATTTGTTCTTCAGCATCCCACCGAGGTCTCTCCTTTTGACTTCAACTGCCGAGACCCTATCCAGAGGCACTTCAAAGACTACCTTACCATCAAAGTTGTACCACCAGACCAGTCTCTGGCTGGTAAGGTATAAATGTCCTGGCTTCCACACATCGGTGGTCGTGCCGCCTGGCCTGGGCTCGGCTACTAAATGTGACATCTTCCCGGAGTGGAGGATCTGCTCCGTATCAGATAAAAATTTCATTGCCGTCTCATCGAGCACAAGAAGAGGGGGATTTTCTTCCAGCTTAAGCCCCAGAGTCCTCATCCTCTCCTCTATAGCATCCTTAACTACCGAAGCATCGCTGGGATGTAGCTGAGCTACCTCTCCTGACTCAAGCAATAAATAGAGGTAGTCCGTTTCTTTGCCAGCGATATTAGCTTTCCGTTCAGTCACCACTCCTTTTATTTCCTCATAGGGACACTGAAACAATATCTCGGCAGGTTCCTTCCTGAACAAAAATACCCTTCTATTGGTGATATAGAGATGTCCCGGCCTCCAGTTATGGTAGATACTTTTGCTATACCACTGAGAAGCAAACATCTTTACCAGGACTTCTTCCCCCGGTACCAGAGGCACCCCTTTCTTTCGCCGTTGTTCTTCTGTGGCTATTGCCCTTTGCGCCTCATCCCAGTCCTTCCAGATGCCATATTCCAACATGGTTTCCATCCCAGCAAGGGCAGCCTTTAGCTTTATACCCAAAAGAGGCACACCGGCGACACTGAGTATAAGGTCAGCGTCAAGAATCAACCCTTTATCCAGCACTCTGTCCAGAAGGTCTACCAGTGTAGCATGAGTATCTCGCGTTGGGTCCATTTCATTCCTCTTCAGCAGGAACAACGGGTTTAGCCACAAAGCTATAGGGTGGCCAGGGACCGGTAAAACGGATGGAGAAACCCTCCATATTGTTTATTTTTTCCAACTCCTCGCCCAGACTGTCAATCTTTTCTTTGGCCACCAGACAGGAGAGGTTAAGCAGCATCATCCTATCCTTGCCTACTTTTTTGGTCTTCTCCACCACAATATCCTCGGTATGCTGCTTAATTCTGCTGTAGAACTCCTTGAACCACTCATCGGCAAGCTTCTCCATCTCAGCCTTCACTGCCTTTTCCAGCTTTTGCCTGTACATATATGCCATCCCAGGTGATTTAGTCGCCATTTCCTCCTTTATTTTTCTAACGTCTTCGCTTTGCTCCGAGATTTGCTTGCTTACTACTGCAGGTTCATAGAAGAGCTGAACTCCATACTCATCCTTGCCCTCTATCTTCTCCATCAGTGTGCGAAGCCGATCATAATCTTCCTTAAGCCAATCTCTCACCACCTGGTCAGGGGGCGTGGCGTCATCCTTAGGCTGTAGTATAGTATCGAAACCTAGAGGGATTGTGGTGCTAAATCGCTTCTTTGCCTCATCAAGGACGCCTTGGTGTGCCCTTGCCCAGCTTTTCACTACTTCCTCATCGCTGGACTGATATGGCACGGTAGAACAATTATGGACGATAGCACAGAGGTCTTGGTAAGGGATGGTGTAAACCTCGTTACCCTCTATCCCTATCGAGCCCAGCTTTGCTGTCTCTGTCCCAGCAGCAACCCCATACACATATCGGCCCTCACTTGGTGCCGAGATTGTAGATTCTTCGATCGGCATTTCCGGGGCAACCCTGGATTCGCCCTTGATAACCGTTGGCGGATAGACCCCCTCTGAAGCGTCTGGCAATACAACTTCACGGCCTTGCAAGGTAGAGGCATCAGGCTTGGTTAACTCTTCGAGCAGTGCTTCCAGTTCCTTCGTGTGCACCTTTCGTTGAGCCAGCTCAAAGGTCAAGAATTTGATGATTCTGGGGTCAACGGCTTTTTCCTTTTCTTCCCGGCGGGCAGTTTCTAAAGACTCAACAAAGGCAGCCATAGCCTCAAGCGCTAGCTCATTGACTGGAGCACCTGCTGCTTTGAGGACAGCCCGTATATTTTCCTTGCTAATCGGCTTGCCCGCTATATGTAAGGCTAATGTGGCGTAAAATATATTTTCCATTTGTCCGGCCTTTTCAAAAGTTACCGCCTTTTTCCTCGACAAAGTCTGCAAGCTTCCTATAGCTTTTGATGACATCACAGCGCGGATTGTAACTAAAAATGGACTTGCCCTCGTGCCAAGCCTTAGCAAGGTCAACCCTCCTCCGAATCTGAAATTCAGTTACCAGGTTCGTCCATCCCCCTTGAAATTGTGCTGTCTCCTCTGACTGTTCCCCTAGCAAGTTGGCAAGAACTCTTGCAGACACCGAGTTAGTGGTTACCATATTGGGCACAATAGCCACAATCTCAATATCAGCATCAAGGATATCCTTTAGTTCCAGTATCTCGCTTTCCAGTGCCTCTATTCCTCGAATTGAGGTATCCTCGGCTTGAATTGGTACCAACACTCTCCTAGCAGCAAGAAGAACGCTATCTGTCAAAATATTAATTGTCGGTGGAGAATCTATTAAACAGAATTCGAAGTCAGCGCCAAGAGGCTCAAGTACTTTCTTGAGCCTGGACTCACCTGCTTTCTGGACAACGAGTTCATCCTCCAACCGAATGAGCGACATATGTGCTGGCAGCACCCAAAAGTTTTCAACTCTAGTGATAAAGGTTCTTATCTCATCTATAGCCCCCTTCAAAAAAAGGGCTGCGAGGTCAACATCACTGCTGGTGTATATGGCTTTGAGGCCACATCCAATAGTCAAATGCCCCTGTGGATCGAAGTCAACAAGGAGCACCTTTCTGCCTTTTTCGGCAAGAGCTGCACCGAGATTTATCGTCGTTGTTGTTTTGCCAACCCCTCCCTTTGGGCTAGCTACTGCCAGTATGTATGCCATGCTCTTCTCCCAACTATATGCCTACCTTCGGGCTTCTTCCCGCCATCTCTCCGGATTGACCATTCTGTCTATGACATCATCAACGATCTCATCCAGCCCGTCTCTCACTGCCTGGACCGATTCGGTGATGCCCTGCTCCTCCTTTATCTCCTCCAGGGCGATATCTAAGTCCATCAGGGCTTCTCCCAGCCTTTCGCATTCCTCCTCGGTCAAAATTCCGCTTTCCATTCTCTTAAATGCCTGGATTCTCAGAGCATCTCTAATAACCTCAACCAGTGCCAGAACCAGTCCCAGGACCCCATGCTTCAGATTATCCTCATTGATATCAATAGCCATAGCAGAGCCCTATTCCTTCTCCTTTTCTATGCTGATTTGCAGGATGCCATTTTTGTAGGTTAGGTTCAGCTCGGCTTTAACCAAGCAGGGCAGTTCTATCTCTTTATAATACGCGCGACCGGTACCTTGGGCAGAGAGGATAAGCAAGCTCCCTTTCACTTCAGCCTTTATGTCCTTCTCATCTACCCCCGGTAACTCAGCAATCACCTTCAGGCAGCCGCCCTCATCAAATATATCGGCTGTCACCTCTCTCTGGGGCGGTTGTACTGCTGCCTCCTCTCTAAGCGTGGTTCGACTGACTTTCAGGGTGGTCTTGGGGGGGATGATACTCCTTCTGGTCCCCTCCACTCTCTTTAGGGGAGGAGCTTTTTCCAGTTGGCGTTCGATCTCGGCATCGGCAGCTTTTAGCCTCTCCTGGAAGGCTTCTGACTTCTCCAGCCCCTTGACCAGCTCACCGAAGCCGGGGATAATCTTGCCCAGCCCGCGAAGAGCACCTTCAGTTACCCCTTCAGGTTCCCTCTCCCGCTTATCATCAGGGTTATCTTTTCCCTTTTCTTTTTCCCCTTCTTGCTTCATCGCTCTCCTTTTTCCTGAGTCTGACCTTCAATATGCCATTCTTAAATTGTATGTCCGTGTGACCAGGATCAACCGAAGTCGGCAGTTGAGCAATCACGGTAACGCTGTCTTTCTCGTTGAATACATCCACCAAAGGCCTATCTCCGCCTGAGATAGGAACGTTCTCTTCATCCAGAAACCACCAGCTAAACAGAACCTTCTCTCCAGTAACAGGGTCAGTTTTTGATTGTTCAAAGCCCACTATCGGCTTGCCCCAAAGCTTCTGAGATTTTTCGTTTATCACTTCTTTCAGTCTATGTAATACCTCGAAGTCGCCTGGAACATCAATAAGCTCCCTTAGTTCAGATATCTCAGCGTGTCGGTGCCACCACAGGTGCCATAGTATAGCCCGGCTCCTTTCATCCAAAACTTCAAGGAGCTGAGCCAAATCCCCCTTGATTTTACTCTTTAGCATTTTGCTTTCCTTACTACGCCAGTATCTCAGGAGTTGCCTTGGCTTTAGCCTCCTTTACCTTAGCGCTCACCCAGCCACACCAGGGGCATCTCTCATTCAAAAGCTCTTCGGTGGTCACTTTCTTACCGCACTGGGGGCATTCTTCCTTGCCTACTACCGCCCGTTTCCAGGCAGCCGTTTCATAATTGGTGCCGCTGGGGAACTCGAGCCCATACTTAGCTGCCGTCTCAAAGGAAGCCAGGGCAGCTCTTATCTTAATCCCCAAAAGCTCGACCCCGGCTACTGAAACACAAATATCGGCATTGATAACCAAACCTTTATCTAAAATGCGGTCAATTACATCTACCAATGTTGAGGATTGATCTCTAGTTGCTTGTAAAGGCATCGCTTATGCCCCCCTTTGGTATTCTCTGACAGCCCTCAACCTTTCAATTAGCCTGGCTTCCAGTTCCTCGTATTCCTCCATACTTAGCTCGCCATCCTGTAAAAGCAGTTGCAATTGCTGGAGCCTTTCTTTAATCGATTCCTCAGTGATCAAGCGTTCCTTATCTGCCTCATCCCTTATCTTCTCTAGTATCTCTTTACCAAGGGTTAGGGGTACGCCGATTAGAGCATCGTAGAGAAATTTGCTTATCATTTCACAGGCTCCAGCTTCAGGTTGATAAAGCTGTAAGGTGGCAAGGGCCCCACATATTTGAAATTTACTTTACCCTGATATTCGGCATCCAGCTTGTAGATTTCCTTTTGGAATTCACTTTCCCTAGACTTATCTATCAAGAAGGAGGCATTGAGGATGTTCTTAACTCCTATGGGGTTATTCAATCGAGCATCAACAGAGAACTGCTTAAGGGTGTTGTAAGCTCGCTGGGCATATTTAGCCTTCCAGTCCAAAACAATGCGCTCCACTAGCTTCCCAGCTTGCATTAGCAACCTCTGCGTCTCTACGGGAGAAGAGGCAGTTCTTATCCTTTCCTTGATCCTGTCAAATTCCCTGTTCCCAACCTCCAGCTGCCTCATCATAGCCTCCTGATCCCAGAAGACCTTCAGTTCACCCTCTATTTTACCTGCCAGGCCCTTCAGCTCTCTGATGAGACTATCATAGTTTTTCACTAGCAAGCTCCGCACCTCATCTTCACTATTGGCTATCATGCCGAAACCCATGGGGAGAAGGTCATACTCTTTTAAGAGCTTATCTTGAACCGTGGTATGGGCAAGCACATTCTTCCGGGTGGGGTCTATTTCATCAAGCTCAGTATCGCTGACTATCGCCGCCAGCTTTTCATAGTTGATAGTGTATACCTCGACCTCCCCTATTCCAAAGAAGCCAAAGTTTCTGGAAGGGGAAAAGGAGGCCCTCCCATCGACCCCCCTTATCTGGCGAGGGGCGTGAGGTTCCTCTATAATCCCATAGATGTATTTCTTACCTTGCAAAGGCATCTATTCACCTTTCTGACTTTTCAACCACTGGAGAGCCAGGTCGAAATGCTTTCTAGAAATCTGAATTTTATCTTCTTTTTTCCCGGCTTTAATAAGTTCCCTAATTGCTACCATGGAAGCCTCCTGACATATGGCTGCTATATCCGAACCTGCCATGCCCTCCGTTTCTTGAGCTAAAACATCTAGGGCGATATCAGAGGCTAAAGGCTTGCCTTGGGTATGAACCTTAAATATTTCTCGCCGCGCCTTTTCATCAGGCAGAGGAAATTCTAGGATGAAATCAAATCTGCCTGGTCTCAGGATAGCAGAATCAATTAAATCTTTTCTATTGGTAGCAGACAAAACAAGCACCCCCTTTAGCTCCTCCAGCCCATCTACCTCGGTGAGAAACTGGCTTATAACTCTCTCCGCAACCTGCGAGTCTGAGGAAAGTCCTCGTTCAGGGACAAGTGAGTCAAACTCATCGAAAAAGAGGATACAGGGGCTGGCTTGTTTTGCCTTTCGGAATACCTCTCTTACCCCCCTCTCGGACTCACCAACATATTTTGACATTAGCTCCGGACCTTTGACCGAGATGAAATTGACTTCGCTCTCACTAGCCAGGGCTTTAGCAATCAGCGTTTTCCCTGTTCCCGGAGGTCCAGAGAGGAGGATGCCCTTGGGAGGTTTTGTATTCGCCTGTTGAAAGAGATTAGGATATTTTAGTGGCCATTCCACGGCTTCAATCAATTTCTGCTTCACCTCTTCCAGGCCACCGACGTCTTCCCACTTCACATTGGGGACCTCGACAAATACCTCCCGAATGGCCGATGGCTCCACCTCCTTCAGTGCTTCAGTAAAGTCGTTCATTGTCACCTCAAGTTTTAGCAAGGTTTCGTAAGGAATCTCGTCCAACTGGAAGTCGATGCTGGGCATTATCTTCCTCAAGGCATTCATAGCTGCCTCACGGCATAAAGCTTCCAGGTCAGCACCAACGAAGCCGTGAGTAATCTGGGACAGCTTCTCCAGTCCTACATCCTGGGCCAGGGGCATGCCCCTGGTATGAATATGGAGAATTTCCAAGCGCCCTCTCTGGTCGGGAATGCTGATAGCAATCTCCCGGTCAAATCTTCCCGGGCGTCTTAAAGCTGGGTCAAGCGAATTGGGGATGTTAGTAGCTCCAATGACAATTATCTCACCCCGGGATTCAAGCCCATCCATCAGGGCTAGAAGCTGAGCCACCACTCTCTTCTCTACCTGCTTTTCTCCCCCCATCTCTTCTCTCTTAGGGGCAATGGCATCAATTTCGTCAATAAAAAGAATAGCCGGTGCATTAGTCTTAGCTTCTTCAAAAACTGACCTGAGGCGAGCTTCACTCTCCCCATAGAATTTGCCCATTATTTCTGGACCGGTGATGTGGGTAAAATAGGCAGCAGTCTCATTGGCTACGGCACGGGCAATCAGTGTTTTGCCACATCCTGGTGGTCCATGAAGCAGTACCCCTTTGGGCGGGTCAATGCCTAACCGTGCGAAGATTTGAGGATACTTCAGGGGGAGCTCTATCATCTCCCTGACCCTCTGTAATTCTTTGCCCAGTCCACCGATATCTTCGTAGGAGACTTTGAACCCTTTAGCCTTGGTTTCGCCTTCCTCTTTGATCTCAATTCTAGTTCCGGAATTGACAAGCACGGCTCCCTTGGGTACAGTGCTGACAACTGCGAAATCCTGGCTGCGTGTGCCAAATAGGTTAGCTCTTATGATATCTCCCTCTACCAGTGGCAGCCCATCGAGCAGGGTGCCGATATACCTGGTGTCTCTTTCTCGACTGATAAGCCTTGTCAGAGTCAGAGAGCTCAAAGCTATTTTATCCGCCGGCGAGTGGCCGGTTTTTTGCACAGTTACTTTCTCATCCAAAGATACCTGGGCATTGCCTCGCAGCAATCCGTCCATCTGGATGAGGGATTTGCCTCGGTCTTCGGGATAGGCAGGCATAACTTTGGCTACTGTCTTTCTCTTGCCCTCGATCTGGATAATATCCCCTACCTCAGCGCCTATTTTCTCAAGATCCTGAGGGTCTATTCGGGCAATACCTCGCCCGACATCTTTGGCTTTCGCCTCAGCAACACGAAGGGTTAATTGCCTGGTGGTTGTTACCATTTACCTCTCTTAGTTTTTTGGCAGAATTACTTCCAATATACCATTCTTATAGACGGACTTCATTCCCTCTTTCTTCACCTTGCTAGGCAGCAGAATCTCCTTGGCGTATTTCCTGTCCCTATCAGAAGCAGTGAGATTGAGAATATCCCCGGCCACTTCGATTTTGATTTCGTCCTCTGATACTCCGGGTAGTTCAGTGATAACCAAAATATGGTCTTCCTCATCAAAGATATCCACTATTGGCTCTCGAACCTCCTCCACCACCGGTCCCTTCTTTGTTTCTCTTATATTACCAAAAGTGTCAATCACTGGCTTGCCCGCTAACGTTCTGATGCTAAAGCCGTAAACGCCTTTAGCCCCTTTAGGCAAGCCTCTAATCTCACCTTTTTCCCCAACCCCTTCTTCGCTCAGTTTAGAGGCAAGGTCAATAAGGTTGCCTATCCCTTTGAACAGCCCACCAAAACTTATCTTCCCTATACCAAAGTCAATCTCAATTTTTTCCTTTTCTTCCCTTTCTTTATTTTCCGCCATGTCGAACCTCCTATTGTAAGTGTTCAGCTATTAGTTTATCACTTTTCACTAAAATCAGTGAAATTTGCCATCGAGGGCAGCTCAATAAGCGAGCTACTACTTTGCCTGTTTGCCCTGGCTGCCTTCAAGAAGCAACCCTTGGCTTACCGACCTCAGGTGTCACCTGCCTTTGCTTGCCCCTGGTAATGCCACATTTTTCTACCGGTGCCCCACAATCGGGGCAGAATTTATGGGACTCCCAGAAGCGCCAGGTTATGCCGCAACTTGGGCACTGTATGGTCCAGGGCTCACCACAATTGGGGCAGTAATCAGGAACACCGCTAATAGTGATTCCGCAGCCGGGGCATTTATTCCATTCTGTCATCTTTGTCCTCCTATTCCTCTTTGGTTTCGCCGCGCTTGCGCAGTTTCTTTCTGTCAAAGCCGAGGAGGTTACCCTCGCTGTCCAGACGGACTTCATACACCCCTAGCACATCCATGGTATCAGGGATAGCTCTTCTCTCCAGTGCTTCCAGCAACACCACCCATCCTTCCTCTGTCCTGGATAAGCCGATAATACCATTAACTGGTATGTTGCTGAGTCTGGCAAAGTCATCCTGCACCTTTTTAATTATCTCATCGGCGTTCATTCTAAACCTTTACCTCCTGTCTTTTGCTTCCAACTCTTCCCTTACCCTTACAGGTCAGGCAGTAAATTCTGCCATCAACTACTCTCCCTTTTCCAGAACAATCGGGGCACAAGATACTTGGCTCCTCTAAGCTAACGACACCTTTACCTCTACAGACAGCGCAAGTAAGCAGGGCATAAGGATAGGTGTTGGGCTGTACGCCCGTCCCTCCACAGAAAGCACAGGTGACAGCAGGTTCCTCCACATAATTCATTCCTCTTCCGGAACATACCTGGCATGTGCTAAAAGCAAATTTGAAGGAACGTCGCACTTTTCCTGTCCCTTGACAAAAAGCGCACTTATGCAACATCAGACCTCCTTTCAGCATCACTGCTCTTATTCCTACAAACGGGATATTGGATATTGGAAAAGGGAGCCAATATTAGACTCCTCTTTTGCCCTGTCACCCTTTTCTCCAGCATGGGGTGATTGTGTGCTGAGGGCAAGTGAAGTGACAATCCCCTTGCCTCGGCAAACAGGGCAAGTGACCAGGGCTTGAGGATATTTATAGGGGTCTCTGCCCGCTCCTTTACAAAAAGTACACCTAGCCACAGGCTCTTCAACCCTAACCATGCCTCTGCCAGAACAAACCTGGCATATTGTAGAGCCTGAGGTTGAGGAACGGCAGACCTCTCCCGTTCCCTGACAAAAGCCACATTTATATAACATCAGAGACCTCCTTAATAGCATCAACTATCACCTGGCTAACTCTCCCTCTTTCCTCTGTGGGAACCTCAGGCATTAAAACATCTTCGCAGATTTGTCTGAAGACATGGTTACTGCCAAGAGGTGACTCGCCTTTCAGTGCTAATATCTTGCCCATAATGATACAAGCCCGCACGGTAGGCGTGAGCTTGTTCGATTTAGCCTCCCTGACCTTTCTCACCAGACTGACGATGTGCCGGCAGTCCTCCAGGGAAAGCTTGGACTTCGCCTGGGTGACGGCGACTTCGGTTTCCTCATCGAAATTGCCCAGCTCTATGGTTATCATGCGGTCGCGCAGGGCATCCTGGCTCGGCTGCACCCCGGCATATTCCATCGGGTTAGAGGTGAAGATAGCGCTAAAATTAGGGTGAACCTTTAGGTAATTTCCCCCACCTCTAACCGGAGAGAGGGAAAGCACTCCTTCCTCTAGCACCGAAAGCAGGACATTGTTTGCCTCCGGTCTCGACCTGGTAAATTCATCATAGATCAGAGTGAAGCCATGCTCACAGGCAACAGTTAAACGGTCATCTATCCATTGCTGGGTGGCATTTTCCTCGACCTTTAGCACCGAGCGGATGAAGTTGTCCCGCAAATATTTTCTGCTATAGCCATATAATCCACCAACAAGGTTGGAAGTGCCGAACTCGTAGTCGCCATGAATCAAGACCACCGGTCGAGCAAGCTGACCAGCCAGGTGGAAGGCTAAAGTGGTCTTGCCTACACCGGTCGGCCCACTGAAATGGATGGGAAAACCAATCTTGATGTAATTGAGGGCACGCTCAGTTAGCCCTCTCACAAAAGGTGTTTCGACAAAATCCTCCCTCGGCTTAGGAACAAGAACATCAACTTTGGTATACATTTCCTCTCCTCCTTATCAAGTATTAATACCTCAATTCCACCTCATTAAAACCTCCCTGGCTAATAGGCGATTTGGCCTCGTCAGTGTTGCATCCTCCTGGGTCAGGGTCTTCTCCCATTCGGCGTCTCTGTTGCAGGTCACGCCTCAGCTCCATGATAGCCCGGTTTTTATTTATCTTGGCTGCAAGCCTTTCCCTAGCTTTATAATAGCTTTTCTGAAACCTCTCAACCGCGGCATCCTGACGAGCAAATTTATCTATCTCTTTCCTGGTATCAATCCCCAGCGCCCTAAAGTCCATAGCCGAGTCCAGAGACTCCCGCTCCTCTCTTGTCATGAACATTGAGCTGGCAGTTCTAATATCACGCACTCCCGTTATGTCAGAGCTACTCTTGGTCTGGCCCATCAGCCTAATTTTTCCCGGCAGTCTCTTTTCCATCCAGCACCTCCTTACTCAGTACCTACTGGGAAGTAAAGTTTGTCTTCCTTGCGGATTTTCCCCTTTTTTATAAGACTCCTTGACGCTCGACCCAACACAATAGGAGCGACATCAAGTTTCTCAGCCACCCCAGCCAGAGTGATTCCCTCGGGGTGCAAAGTAACCATTAATGACAGCTTCGCTTCCAGTTCAGGCATTTCCTCCTCAGCTACAGGGCCCTCCATTTCCTCCGCCACCGGGGCCTCTACCTTCTCAGCTAGTGGAACTTCCACCTTCGGTGGCACCTTTACTCCAGCCCTCTTTGCCTCCATAGTGTGAGCCATCCCCTGCCAAGTAGTTCGGGCTTCCTTTAGGTCCGCCTTGGTCTCTTGCCGCATTCCCGCCACTTCGCTCTTTATACCCCGGTCATAATCGGCCAATGCTCTTCTCAACTGGGTGCCAGTCTGCTTACGCGATCTCTGAAAGTCACTTAGCATGCCTTTGCCATCAGACTTTCGCGTCGCCGCCCCTTGAGTCAACTCCCTCTTTAGCCCGGCACTGGCCTCTTTCCTCTCCGTCTCACCCTGAGCCAAACTCTCCTTTAGCTGTGTGCTCATCTCCTTGTGAGAAGTCCTTATTTTGCCACGCATCTCGGCTACCTCTCCCTTTACTGCCTGAGTATGCCCGGCTAAGTCCTTCCGCAATGCTGTGCCCATCTCCTTATGCTCGGTTTGAAAACCATTCCGCATGGCTTTGACTTTAGATTTTACCTTTGCCTTGTCCTGAGCTAAATCTCCCCTCAACTGGGTGCCCATTTTCTTATGAGAAGCATGAAAAGAGCCAAGCATCTCCTTGACTTCGTCTTTTGACTTCCCAAGCTCAGCCGCCCTCACATCATGAGAAGAGACAATGTCCTGAACTATATCTTTCATTCCTGCCGCGATTCCCATTTCTAGTCCTCCTTTCTTTGTTTTTTGCTTTTTACCTTTACAGACGTTAACTCCTGCCATGCAGCCGAAGCCTCCTTTAATTCAGTCCTCAGTTCCTTCCGGGAGCTTTGAAAGGTTTTTATCAAGTCCCGGGCTGCTCCCCTTACCTGCTTTGCCCCCTCTTTTATCTCTCCGAGCCTCCTCGCCCTATCCTCATGGCAAGAAGCAATATCCTGTGTCAGTTCCTTCATTCCAGATGCAATTCCCATCTCGGCCCTCCTTTTCCTAAATTTTTCTATTACCATCAATGGTGGCTGCCTTCTCGGCGCTGTTGTTTGAAATGAGAGACTAACCTTTCTACATCTTCTCGCCGTAATTCCCTCTCAGCTTTTCTATCCTGGCGTGCCTTACCCGCCTCAAGCTGCCTCAGGTCTTCTATCCTCAAGGCCTGGCCTCTATCCACGAGCCTTTGCAGTTTGTGGTTTATTTCTTCCTGCTCTCTCCGGAAAACCTCTAAGTGCAACCGAAAGTTACGAAGCAGGGCGAAAACCTGCTCTCCCTTATCCTGATATGCACTCTTAAAGTCACTCATTATCGCCCCAAGGCTATCCTTGTCTCCATTCTCCTGCGTAAATTTGACTAACCGCTCTCTCAGAGAAGCGGCCAATTCTTTTTGCTTATCCAGGTACTCCTTGAGTGTCTCGCTAGCCCGCTTTCGCTCTTCCTGAATTTCCCTCTCCTTACTTTCGGAATCAGCAAGAACCCCTTCCATAAATCTGCTAAAGTCTTTTCTCCGCAAACAACAGTTCTTGGATAGTGTTTCTTGTAAGCTGGTTTTTAAACCTTCCCTCTCCTTATCGAGCTCAGCTAAACTCTCATCGAAGCCTACAGCAGGCCGATAGGCAGTGGTGATCAGGCTTTCCACCATTGAGATTCTATTTTCGTAAGAGTTAATAATGCCTAAAACCAGACTCTCCATCTGCACCTCCCACTTAGTAAGTGGAGAGATATTTGGCAAGGCACGCTTTACAAGCTAAGGATACCTCGGCAAAATCCCCCTCATTTTGGTCTTAGGCTGCCGGAGCAGTAAGACCGACTGCCTCGGCATACTTCAGGTAGGTCTCAACACCGGCAATGACCACGCGAGCCTCAATAGTGAGGAGCTCGAGGCCGAGCAGGGAAACCCTGACCCAGGCATCGATCACAAGACCCTTGTCCAGGATGCGGTCGATGACCTCAGCCAGCCCTGAAGGCGCCATAGAAGTTTGTACTGCCATTACTTTTTACCTCCTTTCTTTTCAGATTCGGATCCAAAGAGCTCCTCCTTAATTGGTATATCATACCGTTTAAGGAAGTCTCTGAAATCCTCCTTAGCAATGCGGTGATGACCGCTGGGAAGCCTAAATGCCTGTAATTTACCATCCTTAATCCACTTGAGAACCGTGCTCTTACTTACCTGGCAATACACAGCAACAACCCTTGGTGTCAGTGGAATCTGATGTTTCACCATAGCTCCTGTTAACAAAGCACCTTTCCCTCATTTCACGTACATGAATGCAACGAATTACATGTTTGCTTTTGTTTCTCACATTCTATATAGAATACTATGATTAAATGATGTTTTAGTTTGCCCTCCCGCCATATTGAATATTATGACTAAATGATATTTTTGTCAATAGCATTGCCGTATGAGTACTAAGGTACCATTTTGTTTTAACTCGACTGAAAAGGCGGGGAAGTATAAAACGCCCCCTGGTGACATACGAGGCATAAGTTTT
>Ga0114918_10002492_pt1 | contig 16523 bp, 16 predicted proteins | sample LantaG_FD_87015 | JGI IMG/M metagenome (GOLD analysis project Ga0114918, IMG submission 87015) | Deep subsurface microbial communities from Baltic Sea to uncover new lineages of life (NeLLi) - Landsort_02402 metaG | ecosystem: Environmental > Aquatic > Marine > Oceanic > Sediment | place... | reverse complement strand
TTTGTCATTGCGAGGAGCGAAGCGACGAAGCAATCTCGATTTTCGAGCGTTTGAGATTGCCACGGCCTTTCAGGCCTCGCAATGACAGGAATTCACAAAAGTTATTCGGATAGGCACTAAGTAAGTTCAAAAATATGCGCGAGGCAATAATAAATGCCAATGACAATAAAGATGATGCCTGTAATGCGTCGAATCCACCATTCGAGCTGTGTGAGCTTGTTAAATGCTTTTCCAACGGATTGAGCGCCAAAGGCCATAAGAACAGCGAATAGAAATACCGGCAGTCCCGTGCCAAGGCCATACAGGGCGGGCAGCGCAAAACCTGACTCGTACTTTACCGAGAGGGGGAGGAGACTACCGAAAAAAAGTGCTGCGGAGATAGGGCAGAAAGAGAGCGCAAAGACAATTCCCAGGAGTCCGGCTCCCAGGATTCCATATGATTCGACTCGCTTCTGCATTTTTTCACTCAGGCCGGAGCCGGAGATATTGATGCGAATAAGTTCTAACAGAATCATTCCCACAAAGATGAGGACCGGACCAAGGATTTTGTTCATATACTTCTGCAGGATATGTGAGACCTGCGGTATAGACAGGGCGCTGGTAACAAGAAGAATTCCAAGAATGACATAGGTCAATATTCGGCCAAGTGTGTAAAGCAGACCTGTTAACAACACGACGCGTGTCCGGCCAATACGCCTGCTAATGAAGGAGACAGCAGCGATATTTGTGGCCAGCGGACAAGGACTAATAGAGGTCAAAATGCCCAGCCACAACGCCGACAACGCTCCCAGAAAGAGTTCGGACATCAGCTTGCTCCCAAATACGTACTGACTTCGTCTTGAACATATTTGACAAAAGCTTTCTTGTCACCGACCAGCTCCCATATTTTCTCAAGGTTCTTCCACCCGGTCTGCTTTCCGTCTTTGATTTTTGAAATGACGATGGCCCTGGTGTACAATTGATAGTCGGTTACGAAGTGTCCGTTACCGGGTTTGTCAATATTGACCACTTGCCACTTTAGGCGGCCATCTTCAAGTTCGTCCCGGAACACCTGCTGAAGAGCTTCATCGGAAAAAGTCTCAAATTTCCTGCAGGTCGCGCAGCGGAAATCTCCGTGAAAATAGTAGACGACGACCTTTTGCGACGCCTCAGGTGGCGTATTTGGAGTGACCACCGCCTCCGAAGACGGTCCCTGGTTGGGTTCAACTTCCGGCCAATTTACCTCTGCCTGAGGGGACTGTGACAGTGAACGAAGCTCTCCGACAACCAGATATGCCACGCTGGCAAAGATAAACAGCACGAGCACTGTGCTAATGATAGTTTTCGTTTTCATTTTACACTGTCTCCTTAATTTTTACCGGTTTTCCGAAAAATCCTATCTATACAAGCATCTTTTTGATTTCGTCTGGTGAAAGTACCCTGCCGACGACTTTGACCTGGCCGTCAACAGCAAGAGCAGGTGTCATCATCACACCAAAATTCATAATCTCGTTGATGTCCGTGACCTTTTCTATTTCATATTCGATGCCTAAATCTTTAGCGGCTGCCTCGGTATTTTCCGCCAGCTTTTTGCATTTAGGGCACCCTGTTCCGAGAATCTGTAATTTTTTCATAATCGTCCTCCTGATTTATCCCGAAAACATGCCAAAGAACATACCGACGATCGTGGACATCACGACCACGAGCAGGATAAAAACAAGCGTCTTTCCGTTTCCCATAACCTTTCGGATGACAAGGATATTAGGCAGCGATAATGCTGGGCCGGCCAGCAGCAGCGCCAGGACAGGGCCTTTGTGCATGCCGAGCTTCATCAACGCCTGTGTGATGGGAATCTCGGTCAGTGTGGCAAAATACCAGAAGGCACCGATGACGCTGGCTACGAGGTTGGCTCCCAAGCTGTTGTCACCTACCCACTGCGCCACCTGCTTTTCGGGCAGCAGGACGCTGACGAAGCCGACGACGAAAACCCCGCCGTAGAGCAGGGGCACAAGCAGCTTGGTGAACTGCCAGGTGTTGTGCATCCACTCGCGGATTTCATCCCGCTCGAACCATTGCCAAGCCATAATGAGAACCGCCAGTCCGCACAGGGCCGCCAAATACCAGCGGATGTGATAGACGGCAATCACCCATGTTCGCTGCTCCTGCATCCCGGCTATCTCTGTTTTGGGCAGGGTTATCTTGTCACCGGTTTTAGCTGATTCGATATCCTGCTCGAGTTGAAAGCGGACAGCATCCTTTGTCTCGTGAATTACAACGGCCTTGAACTTTCGGCCGTCACTTGTCTTCACAACGACGTTGCCGGGGTTGAACCAGTCGCTGAATACAAGAAATAGAATCATACAAGCCAGGAAAATTGCAGTCTTGCCAATGGACCGGCGGGGTTTTTCAGGCTCGGGCATCTGGAGCGCAGCTTCAGCCTTTGCCCGCTCACCTTTGCGAAACACCGCTGCCATAATCAGGCCTATCACGACTGCAAAGACTACAGCGCCGACGGCTCTACCGGCTCCGATGGAAAAGCCCAGGACACGAGCGCTTAAGAAAATGGCGAGAACGTTTATGGCCGGCCCTGAATACAAAAAAGCGCTGGCTGGTCCCAGCCCGGCTCCAAGCTTGTAGATGCCTGCGAACATAGGCAGGACACTGCAGGAGCAAACCGCCAGAACACAACCAGACACCGACGCCACAGCATATGCCAGGACGGGGTTGGCGTTCGGCCCCAGATATCGCATAACCGAGTTCTTGGATAGGAAGGTGATAATGGCTCCGGCAATGAACAGCGCGGGCACGACGCAGGCCAGCGTATGATTGCGGGCATACCACTGAAGCAACCGGAACGCCTCGTGGATTCCCGCCTGAATCCTGGGATTACCCAGGGGCAGAGCGTAAGCCACGACGAAGATGGCGACTAATGCGGCAAATATCTTCCATTCGCGATTCATAATTCTTTACTCTCAAAAAACTCTTGCTAAAGGGCTTCCAGGAGTTTTACATCAGCTTTTGCCTGCTGCTTCAAGGAAGCTGTTATGCACGAAAAGCATTCGATGACACAGGGTGTTCTGAGTTTGTAGATGACCTTGAGCCCTTCCTTGCGGTGTTCGAGGACGCCGGCATTGACCATCACCGAAAGATGGCGAGACACATTGGACCTTTCAGAGCCGACATGCTCGGCAATGTCGCAGACGCATTGCTCGCCATCTTTCAAGAAATCCAGGATGGCAATTCGCAGTGGATGAGCAATCGCCTTTACTATCTCGGCCTGTTTTTGAAATAATAATTGTCTTTTGGCACTTATCATTGTACGCCTCCAAACCATTTTTGGGTCCTAAGACATATCCGTACGAGCATCAGCATAACCGGAACTTCTATAAGCACGCCGACAACCGTGGCCAAAGCGGCTCCGGATGATAAGCCGAAGAGCATTGTGGCGGTGGCGATAGCAACCTCGAAATGATTAGACGCTCCAATCATAGCTGATGGGGCGGCATCCCGGTATTCGAGTTTGAGGACCTTTGCCAGGCCATACGCTATCCAGAAGATAAGATTAGTCTGAATGAATAAGGGAATTGCAATCCAAAGAATTGTCAAAGGATTTGAAAGAATCATATCACCTTTGAAGGAAAACAGCAGCACCAGGGTAATCAATAAGGCAATAATCGTAACGGGCGTCAGTACGTGGAGGAATTTCTGCTTGAACCAATCTTTTCCTTTTGTTGCTATTATCCATTTCCTTGAGAAATATCCGGCCACCAATGGAAGAGCCACGTATATTGCAATCGATAGTAATAATGCCTGCCAGGGGACAGGTAGTCTTCCGACGCCAAGCAGGTAACCGCCAAGAGGCCCGTAAAGAAACAGCATAGTCAAGGAATTGATTGCAACCATCATCAAAGTGTGGCCGTCGTTACCTTTGGCAAGATAGCCCCAGACCAGGACCATCGCGGTACAGGGAGCGATTCCAAGAAGAATACAGCCCCAAAGGTAGCTGCGCCAAAGCGGCACTTCGAGCATTTTGACACCATCAATCAGTACGACTTTTCCGGCACCGTGCGCCGCTCCTACGCCAAGGTTCAGGCCGAAAGGAATCCTGACATGGTCAATCGCGTCCGGGCCTATGAGAGTGTGGAACAAGGTACCCAGAAAAAACGCAGAGATAACGTACATAGTGAAGGGCTTGATGGCCCAGTTGACAAAAAGGGTCAGGCCTACGGGTTTGATGTTCCTGCCTGCCTTTAAGACCTCGGTGAAGTCTATCTTTACCATAATCGGATACATCATAAAGAACAGGCAGATTGCGATAGGGATTGAGACAACAGGGGCGTTGTTGACATAAATCGCCAGACTATCAAGGTACACGGCAACTTTCGGGGCGAGCTTGCCTAAAACAACACCTCCCACAATACAGAGACCCACCCAGAGGGTCAGGTATTTTTCAAAAACATTTAGCCCGCCATTTTTGCCGGCCTGCGTTTTGTCGTTCAACATTACACAGCCTCAACTAAATTACTATGTGATTATATACTCATATACTAACATATAGTTCAGGTAAAAGCAAATATTTTTTTCGAGGATCGGTATTAAGGCGGTCGGGAAACTCAAACATTTTTTTCCGGACCTTGTCGCAGGGACATGAGGAGTACCGTGGCGTTTGGCCGCTGCCCGCTTTACAAGGCTTTTAATGTTGCTCTCTGCCCATTTCTGACGTATCTTTTCATCGCTTAACGGCTTAGTTTTGTGTTCGCCGTCTGTAATCCCTCGCACTTACAATAGATGTATCATAAGGTTACCAGGAAATAAAAGCCGGCGACAATAAGGAGGACTCCCGCTGCAATTCTTATGGCAGCTTCGGCTCTCTTTGCCTTAATTGCCGATTTACTAAAGGAGACTCCCAGCATTATTGCAGCCAACGGCAAGCCGAAGCCGATTGCATAGGCGATAAGTATGGCTATCGTCCAGAAGGTGTAGCCCTGCAGGACAGCTACTCCCAACACGATTAAAATACCCGGATTGCAGGGCAGCGAACAGACACCGACGCCACCTCCCACGACGAGGCCGAACATCGCCGCACCAAAGAAACCTTTCGGCCGGGACTTGTCCCGGTACGGTATTAATTGTGGTAGGTTAAACGGCAATAGTTTAAGTGCGGCCAGACCAACAAAGACCGCGATAAGTCCGGCAAAGAGCTTCCAGTATTTGCCCATTACATCCTGAGCTACCTGACCTATAAAGGCTGCCACACCTCCAAGAATGATGGTCGCGATGATTGTACCGACCATGAAAAAAAGTGCGGCAAGCAGGCTTGCCCGACGGCTATCATCCTTTCGCATACCCGAATAGCCGGCTATGGCCCCCAATATCGGGAGAGTGCAGCAGGCACATGCTATTGAACTAAACAGCCCGAGGAGAAATGCGAAAGGCAGTGCCGCAGGACCGAATCCGGTCTGCTCAAGTACGGTTTTGGCCCATTCTACTATCGACTGGAGCCATTCCATTCGTTTGCTTCCTTCCTCATTTGGTGCGTGGCTTGGCACGTCCTGGCCCGCAAGAACTGCTGGGGCCGCAGGCGCCGGGGCCGCAGCTTGACTGCGGTCTTGAGGCCATCACATACGCCTGAATGAGCTTCTTCTCGGTGATCTCACCCGAAACGGCTCTCAGCCCGCGACCTTTTACCATAGCAAGCACACAGGGAATAGAAAACTGCTTTGCCAACTGCGCATAATTTGGTGCGTCTTTCTTAAGAGTGAAAGCACAGATGCGACTTCCACCGCCCTGTATCTTTTTGGCCGCCGCTTCGACCTCCGTCGTAACAGACTCCATCTTCAGCTTGTCCTCAGCCGCAAGAAGGATGAAAACCGCATCAGTCTCTGCCGCCACTTTGTTGAGAGAAGCGAGCGAATCAAGTTCCGGCCCCCATAGAGCCGCCACAGCCTCATCAGATACATCCTCCTTTGTTATGTCCTTCAGCACCGAAGGTTCATCTATCTTGCCTTTCGACTCCGCGGGTTCCTCTCCACTTGCTGTAGCGGTTGGCGGCAAAGGAGTATCCAATCCGCTCTCAGGCTGGATTGCGGCAAATCCCTCTTGCATCTGGTCAGAAGTGGAATCGGACTTGTTTATAAGCGAGCGTGCCAAAACTACCCCGGCCGCAATCACAATAACAAGAAATACCACCATCTTCCAACTTTTCCCACTGTTGCTGGGATCGGGTGAACAACAATCTCCGCCGCCGGATGCTGTTGAACAACACGCCTGCGCGTCGTTCGGATTTTCCTGCCCGTCTTCATCAGTATTATCATTCTCAGCCATTCTATTTTCCTTTCGAAAGTTTTTCGTTTATTTCCTTTTTGGAGTGGTTGATTTATTATTATCCTTTAGTTTCGGCTTTTTGTAGCAATCACACAACCGCTCCTTGTCCATCTTGCAAACACTTTTAACTTGCCTGGCATCTGCGACTATCCGCTTGTCCCTGGCTGCAGAGTCCTGCACCCATCTGATTGCTTCAAGAACATATTGTGGTGCATCTCCATCAGCAAGCCGATAATAGTTCCACCGCCCTTGCTTTCTGGCATCAACCAAACCTGCCTGGTACAGAATGGCCATATGCTTTGAGACAGTTGAGGGAGCAAGCCGCAGCACTTCAATCAACTGGCAGACACAAAGCTCTCCCTTGCGCAGCATCATCAAAGCCCGGACCCTGTTCTCATCTGACAGAGCTTTCGTAATATTTATAATGTTCCGCATAAGACACTCCTACACTTCGCCATATATCAAAGTATTATAACTTCTAAATGCTTATTAATCAAACAAAAAAGGGGTTAAGAAAGAATTTGAAAAATTTACTTGATTATAGGACCGTGAGCATACAGGTTATAACTAACTTATACGGCTGGGCTTATGTCCATTAAACCTCTTTGGCGTTTGTGATTTTGACCAGCGACCTTCGCGTTTAGTCACCGAATCAGAACCGACGAACAACGGCCTTAATATTTTTTTCTGAATCTTGCGGCGGGGATGTTCAGGAGCTTGCGATACTTTGCTACGGTTCGCCTGGCCAGCTTTTTGATGCCGGCTTTTATGAGTTTCCCGCGTATCTGGTCGTCATTTAAGGGTTTGGTTTTATCTTCGGAGTCGATAATCCGCTGGAGTTCCGCCCTTATGGCTTCCCAGCTATGTCCCTTGCCGTTGACGTCTTCGGTGCCGCCGCTAAAGAATTTTCGCAGCGGCAATATCCCGCGGGAGCACTGGACATACTTGCCGGCAACGGCCCTGGAGACGGTCGCCAGATGTACACCAACGTCTTCTGCGACTTTCGCCATCGGCAGCGGCTGAAGGTACAAATCGCCCTTATCGAAGAACTCTTTCTGATGTTTCACGACGGCTTTCGCAACTTTGAGCAGTGTATTCTTTCGCTGCTCTATCGCATCGATAATCCATTTGGCGGAGCGGATGTTGTTTTGCAGAAACTTTTTTGTTTTTTCGCTGACGCCGGGCTCTTTAGATATTTTTGCATAGTAGTTGCTTATCCTCAAGGCGGGCAGATTCGAGTCGGCCAGCCACACATAATACTCAGGTGAATCATCAATCGACTCCACTATTACATCGGCGGTAACAGGATGGTTTTGGCTGCGGCCCACCTGCAGGCCCGGGGAGGTGTCAAGCTTGCTTAAACGGACAATAGCCTGGTTGACTTCCTCGATGCTGCAGTTCATTTTTTTTGCAATATCGGGCAAGCGATTTTCAAGCAGCGCATCCATATACCCAGCGACCAGCCGGGCTTCAAAACTCATATCCTCGCTGCTCTGGGCCATCTGGATAAGCAGGCATTCCCTGAGGTCGCGGGCGCCGACGCCGGGCGGCTCCAACTCCTGGACAAGCTCCAGGGCGTGTTTTAGATGCTCGAGGTTGAAATCGGCCCTGTCCTTGTTATGCAACTGCTCTAACCTTACGGTCAGATATCCCCTGTCATCGAGGTAATCTATAATCATACTGCCGGCTTTTTTTTCCGGCCCCTCGGCCTCGACCAACTGCCACTGCTCGGCCAGATATTCGTGCAGGGACTGAGACGGCGCAGCGGTGTTTTTTAAGGCCTCAAGTTTGCCGTCCGGCCCGTCGGTTTGAGGACGTCGGCGGAAGGAGCCGGCTTCGCTCATATAGCTCTTGAAATCATCGTCAAGACTGTCAAGGCGTTCGAAGTCTTCAACCTTGTTGTTGTCTGTGTCAACAACCAAATCTTTTTCGTTAATATCTTCGTCAGGCTGCTTTTCAGCGGGACCAGTTTCTTCTGGGTTTGCGGGCTCCTCGATTTCCAAAACGGGATTGGTGTTTAGCTCCTGTTCTATTCTTTCCTGAAGGGCAAGGATTGGGAGTTGGAGAATTTCCATCGATTGAATCATACGCGGAGCGAGCACCATTCTCTGCTCCAGCCGCATGTGTTGCCCCATCTCCAGCTTCATAGCAGCACCAAAAACCTTTTCATCCTGCCCCTCCGATTCCTGAATCATTCTTAATTATATCATAACCGTGTTAAATGATTTCGGCAATACCTGTGGGCAGATTTAAAAACTTCAAATAAGAAAATTATTCCAACTGTTGTCTGCCGATTATAGCGTCGGTAAGCATTTTGCCGCTTGCATATTCGATGGTGGAGCCGGTGGGAAGTCCCCTTGCGAGGCGGGTGATTTTGACGCCGGTGTTTTTCAGCAGTGAGCTTATATAAAGGGCAGTGCCGTCGCCGGCCATATTTGGGTTGGTGGCCATAATGACTTCTTTTACATCACCCTTGCGGACCCGCTCAACGAGCTTGTCGATAGTCAAATCGTCCGGCTCTATTCCTTCGAGCGGTGCGATGTGGCCGCCGAGGACGTGATAGACCCATTTGCAGGTGCCGGTTTTTTCGAGGGCAATGAGGTCTTTCGGCTGTTCGACAACGCAAATCAGGCTTTTGTCACGGCGGGCATCTGAGCAGATTTGGCAAATCGCCTCTTCCGAGAGATTGTAGCAAATTTCGCAGCGTTTGATTTTGTTTTTAACGTCGCTGATGGCCTTGGCCAGTGCCATAGCTTCTGCCGGCTGGGCCTTTAGTATATGAAAGACCAGCCGTTCAGCCGTCTTGGGCCCAACCCCCGGCAGTTTCTCGAATTCCTCTATCAGTTTGTTCAAACTTTCAATGTAAACAGCAGTCATAATTTATATCCAAACATTTTGCTCGCCGTCTGTATCATTTAACACAGCCGTGTCTGCGGAGTAAATCGGTTACATTCTCGCGGCCCACACCGGACACCGTGTGCAAAGGAGTTTGGCCATCATTATCGGTGGCGAGCACATCAGCATCGTTGACCTTTAACGTAACACAAGCCAAGTTTGAAATTAGCTTTTTATAATCCCTATTAGCCGCCTGGATGGGAGGCCGCCGGCGAGATGCCTTGATGGCAAGCTTCCGGAGAGCCGCCTCGACGCGCTTCTTCAATACCTTCTCCCAGTACTCGTCCAATGCGGGCCGCAGAACTTCACCGACCGGCTTGCCTTTTTCTTCGCGAAGCAGCCGGACGGAATTGCGGACGAACGTGGCACGCTCCGGCGGAAGAAGGAGGACGAGGGCCTCAATATCCTCATCGTCGAGGTCCCGAAAGGCTTCAGCCGTCCTTACGAGGCATTGAGCGAGCACGGATTCGCCCTTGAGGAGCAATCGCCAATCGTTTCGAAAGTCATCGGCCGAAAGCCTTTCCAGGCCCCTGTCAGCAAAGGCGCGTGCGTGCGGCCATTGCGGCCATTTAATAATGTTCAGTAGGTTTCCGGTAGCCAGACACCCGATAGGGCCTGTTTCTTTCGATTCGTAAATCCTCTGAAGCTCGGTCGTGGTGTACCTTCCCATGCCGCCGAAAACAAATACGGCTTCGCGTGCGATGGTCCGGGGCCAGGACCTTTGGGGAAACAAATCGTTGCACCATTTAAAAATCACAGCCGAGAACTTGGTGAGAAGCTTTTGCAGGGGCGTTCCAGATGTCTGCGGCGAGTCTTGAGGAAGAGTAAAGTCCTCTCCGCTTTCGGCGGGGCCTTTAAGAATCAGACCTTCCAGAGGTGCCAGGGGTCGCTTTTCGAGAATCCTGGCTAATACTGTGGTGGCACTGGCAAGTTGTTCAGGAGTCACCTTCCTGGATAAAGAGCTTTGCACAAATAGCTTCTGAAGCACCTTCTCCTCGGCCAGGTATGCCAGGGTAGAGCTGAACGGCTCTTGTGGTTTGAATTCATTTCGACACTGGGCCGTGGCTTTCTCAATCTGGTTCATAACTTGGTCGAAGGCCCCTTTCTTCGTAGTTAACCGGAATTTGCCCTTTTTTTCGTATTTGGAGAGAACCAATTCGATGGGTTTGCCGGACTCCGAATCCACTTTTAATTGATAACCCTTGCCATTAATCTCTAAAATCTCCTTGTCAGATGAGTACGTGATGTCGCTTGTGTGAGCCTCATAAACAGATGCTACCGGAGCTATCCTGGCATACACGCGCCAAGGCTGCTCGTGCTTCTCATAACCAATTCCAAAACCTACATCATAAGCAAACAGTTTCTTATCTTTCGGGTCTGGATTGCGTAAAATGGACAAACGAACAATCATATGCCCGGGTGTTCCGGGAAAGACCAGCTTGCGTTGTCGGCGAGGAGAGAAAAGCGCAAACTTGTCCGGAGAAAAAACAGCGGCAGCGCGAACAGTACCCCGAAAAGCTGGGTCAGTCTCTTTGACCATAAATAACATCCCCTTCTGGGGAGAAATAACCACTTGGAGCACGTCGGTCCCGTACACTTTGCTATGGCCGGAAATCACCACGTCATCCTGCCCAGCGGGCCAGTCCGAGAGAAAATCCGCCAGTTTCAGCAGGGTTTTCTCCGCCGGTGAAAAGTCCTTGTCCTTAAAAAGCGGCGGAGCCGGTTCGTACTCGGTCAGGTCGATGTTTAACTTGAGCTTAGGCTCCCTGGGGTCGATTAGTGCCGGGGTGACTTTATAATCCAAAAACCGCGCAGAACGCCAAAGCAAATACTCTGTCTTTGTAACAAGACTGCGAGTTATCTCCATCCCTACTTCCAGCTCCAGATACTTGAGAATCTCTTCTGGCGTGTTCTTACCGCTTTTTGTTACTTCTATCACACCAATGGTGCCTTTTGGTCCCTCGTCGAGAATCTGGACCAGCAATTGCGCAGTCGCGTTGTTCGGCTCGGGAACGACCTTTACCTCCAGGGCGGGGAAGAAATAGCCAAACTCAGATAAGACCGCCTTGACTTGTTCGTTGAGAAGTTTGAGCGAATAGTCGGAAAATGACGCCGGCTTATTTTTCTGCCAGATTGGCGGTTTGGGCTCAACCTCCTTGCCGATGCTATCGACACACCTAAAGAACGACGACGGCAAGGAATCGCATTTGCCCCGGTCCTCTGGAGACTTTGGCAGTATGTCAGCCGACTCCGGCGGAGGCCAGGGGCGGGTCAGCCGACGAATAAACGGTTCGGTAGAGAGCGTCTTGAGGCCGGTTACTCTGACGTCCCCGCAAATATACCGTGGTCCCTCAACCACCTTGACCGCAATTTTTCCTGTGCTTTTGTCAAACCTCGTCGTTACTTGTACTTCCGGAAATCCGTTGTGCTGGTAACCTGCTCGCACCTTTTTTTGAACCGCTTCGAGATATTTGGAAAACGGCGCAGCAGGGTGTGAAGCTAAGAGAAAATCGGGATTCACCATAAGACCGTTCCGGATTTTTTTCGGGGTGAACGTCTTAATGCCTTCGAAAGAAAGTCTTGCCGGCTCGCCGAGCTCACCGACAAGGGTGGGACTGGGTTCATAGCCTTCTTTGTCCACGTGCTTTCTTAGAAGCTCGGCAATTTCCTGATGTTTCATGTGTAAGGCCATTCGCAAAGGGGTCCAGCCTGTCTTGCTCTTATCGTTAACATCGGCGCCGTCGGCAATCAGAACCTCGACTATATCCTTGTGCCCATAGTAGGCCGCCACGTGCAGAGCAGTATTACCCCATCTGTCTTTGGCGTTTAGCCGGGCTCGATTGGCAATAAGAACCTCGAGTACATCCTTGCGGTTCTTTTCGGCGGCCCTGTGCAAAGGAGTCTGCTCCCATCTGTCTTTGGTGTTTACCTCTGCGCCTTTGGCAATGAGAAGCTCGACAATCTCTTTGTGGCCGCGGCAGGTCGCCCAGCACAAAGGAGTCTGGTTCCTTTTAGTAGTTTTGGCGCTCACCTGTGCTCCGCCTGCAATGAGAAGGTCAACTATATCCTTGTGGCCGTTGTAGGCCGCCCAGTGCAGAGCAGTACTGCCCAATTTGTCTTTGGCGTTTACCTGGGCCCCAGTGGCAATGAGAAGCTCGACTATATCCTTGTGGTTGTTTGCGGCCGCCTTGTGCAGAGGAGTACTACTGCTGTTTTGGTCGTCCCTGGCGTTTACCAGTTGGGGGTTTTCCGCCAATAGGGATTTAACCTCGGCAAGATTTCCGTCTATTACCGCATCGTGAATCTCCGCACCGCATACGGGCATTAAACCAGCAAATAAGAACATCAATGTGATAATCAAGCTTTTATTATTTGCTATCTTTTTTTTCATTGTAAGGCCTCCACTTTTATTGTTCTTCGTCGATACCGGTAATTGTTGCGTCGAGTCCCATAAGGACAGTTTTGACAGCGGGGTCGTTAATTATTTCGTTCCTTCTTCTGCTGGTTTTAGCTCTGTTGGCTCGATGGTCAGGCGGTGGCTGGTCATTGGCAGTAGTTTCAGACTTGTTTAGTTGCTCGACGCTCGATTCTCGATGCTCGATGATTTGCGATTTCGCTGAATTAACTTCGGCTGTGGCGGTTGGGTTTTGCCCGGCTACTTTTTTTTTAACGGGGCCGGCTTTTATTTGCGAAAGGAGTTCATCGACGTTCAGGAAATGCTCGCTCAAGGTAAATCGCAGCATCAAGGCGTCTAAAAGCGCCCTGGGTGTATCGCTGTTTTTGATTGACCAACGCAGCTTTTCAAGCGTGGTGATATTGTAAACAAGAGCGGCAACGTCGAACTTCTCAGCCAACCCGCCGGCCCGGTGTCGCTGTTCGGCGGTCAAGACCAAGAGCTCGCTTTCGGGCCCTGCGGATTTTACCACCATCAAGTCGCGCATATAATCGATAAGCGAATCGACTATCTGGACCTCACTTTGGCCGGTCGTGATTAAATCCTCCACGGCGGCAAGAGTTTCGGCGGCGTCACTGTCGCCGATTTTAGCGATGAGGTTGTAAATTTTTTCGCTGTTCGGGCAGCCGAGAAATTCCTCGAGCAGCTTAGTGGTCAGGGGTTCTGCGCCGGTGCTTATCAGGCGGTCGAGCAAACTCAGGGCGTCCCTCATCGAGCCGTTTGCCATTTTCGCAAGGGACAAAATCAAATCATCTTCGTACTTTATTTTTTCCTGCTTAAGTATGCTCTTTAGCTGGCCGGCGATGAGATTTGGATTTATATTGCTGAAATCGAATCTCTGGCACCTCGATTGAACTGTCGCGATGACCTTGTTCGGCTCGGTGGTTGCGAAGATAAACTTTACGTGGCTGGGCGGCTCCTCGAGGATTTTCAGCAGAGCGTTAAAAGCCCCCGTACTGAGCATATGGACTTCGTCTATGATGTAGATTTTGAACCTCGACCGTGCGGGGCGGTAAATCGCGTTCTGACGCAACTCGCGAACCTGCTCGACCCCGTTGTTTGTTGCGCCGTCGATTTCGATGACGTCGATGTCATCGCCGAGGTTTACGGCGGTGCAGCTATCGCACTTGCAGCAGGGGTCGGTGGTGGGGGCGTCGGAAGCGAGGCAATTGAGGGCTTTTGCCAGCACGCGTGCCATAGTGGTTTTGCCGACGCCGCGAGTGCCTGTAAACATATAAGCGTGGGCGGCCTTGCCGGTCTTTATGGCGTTCTTGAGTGTGCGGGCGATAGGGTCCTGGCCGACGACCTCATCGAAGGTTTGCGACCTGTATTTTCTTGCAAGTACCGTATATGCCATCAGTAATTGATTATTGATTAATGATTATTGATAATTCAACTTCCAGAAACAATTTCCAGGCTTCTATCCCTCATCGTTAATCATTCAAAAAGCCGGCCGGGTTTACCCACAGCACAACCAAGCTACACGCTTATGGCTGCTCGGTTCCCCGCCTGACCAGGTTCGCGGGCTCGGTCTGCATGGGACCCGGCCGGTAAAATTATTATTGACTATTTTCAATTGACTATTTTTAATGTGTTACCAGATAATAAGTAATCAATGGCAAATAATCAATAATAAATAATCAATTACCGTGAGGATTTAATATGCAGGTCAGAATTGAAGATACGTGTACTTCCTGCGGGCTATGCGTGGACGCTTGTCCTGAGGTTTTTGAGATGGGCTCGGATATGGTGGAGGTTATCATTGATGAGGTTCCCAAGGGACTTGAGGAAGCTGTCCAGCAGGCCGCTGACGAGTGCCCCGTCGAGGCGATTATCGTAGAATAACTGCAAATGTCGGTTCTAAAACGCCGGCAGGTTCAGATAGGCAACTGTTACTTTGAAAGTTCCTGGCTTCTGTCTCGGGCACGCTTGATGGCGGCTGTTATCAGTTCGCTGATTTTCCCGTCCGCGAAGACTTTCAGGGCAGCTTCGGTTGTTCCGCCGGGTGAGGTGACCTTTCGGCGTAGTTCGGCGGGACTCTCGCCTTTTTTATCAGCCTCGGAGGCCAACAAAGCAGCGCCTTTGGCGGTCTGCAAAACCAGTTCTTTCGCCACGTCCTCAGGCAAGCCTAACTGGCTGGCTGCTTTTATCATTTCCTCCATCAAGAGAAAATAATAGGCAGGGCCGCTGCCGCTTACGGCTGTAACGGCATCAATTAAGCCTTCGTCACCAACAACCACGGCCTTGCCAACTGCTGAGAAGATTGACATTGCTTTCTCCATCATCGGCTTTGCCTTATCGTTTGCAAATAATGCGCTGGCGCCTTCGCTAATCAGAGCGGGGGTATTTGGCATAACACGAACGATTGCGATATCGCCCAGGACGTCGGAAATGTTGGCAACCTTTATACCTGCCGCAATGGATATGACAAGTGTGTCCGTTTTGAGAGCATCCTTTATGCTCCGCAGCGCTTCGGTCATATTCTGAGGCTTGACACTTAAGACGAGTATATCGACGTTTGCGGCCAGGGCTGCATTACCATCGGCTGTTTGGACGTGATACTCTTTTGCCAGAAGCTGGAGTCTTTCGGGCCGAATATCACTTACAAAGATATTCTCAGGTGCATAAACCTTCGCGGCTACTATGCCCTTTATCAGGGCTTCAGCCATATTACCGCCACCGAGAAAGCCAATTGTGTCCATCTGTTTTCTCCTTGTCAAAATCAACCGTCCCCCACCGTCATCCCGAGCGGAGCAGCACCCAACTACTGTCATCCCGAGCGGAGCGCAGCGAAGTCGAGGGAACTCATTTTACACTTGCATTTATACGCTTATAATTTTATCGTTTATTTTTCCGGGATAAATATAAAAACAATTATGGAGAAAGGCAATGCAAAAACAAGTCGAGTATGAAGGGGCAGTCAGAACAAAGTATCCGGAGCAGGTGGTAATCGCAATCGCTAAAGACAAAGACGGCAAAGCAAACCCTGTTACGTTAGGCTGGACAATGATTGTGTCGGGAAAGCCGCCAATGATGGCAATAGCCGTGGCGAGCAGGCATTATTCAATCGAGACCATCCGGCACTCAAAATGCTTTACCATCGCGTTTCCATCCGCGGAGATGGCGGATATGGCTTTATTCTTCGGGTCAAGGTCAGGCAGAGACTTCGATAAATTAGCGAACTGCGACTGCAAAACCGAGCCTGCAAAGGCAATTGATTCGGTGCTGCTTTGCGATGCCGTGGCGAATTTCGAATGCGAGCTTGAATCAGAAACCGCAGCCGGCGACCATATAATCTTTGTCGGCAAGGTCGTTTCCTCCCATACCAACACCGAACCCAAAAAGCGATTATATACCGTTGCGCCGGGACACAAATTAGGCTCGGCTTCCTGAAAAACCGGCTCTTACGGTTAATGGGTAGTCGGTAGGGTGTCCACTGCACACCGGATTCTTTCAAATAATGTTTAGCCCCGTTGCTTGCGACGGGGGCATTCCATCTTGTTTAGCCCCGTTGCTTGCGACGGGGGCATTCCATTTTGTTTAGCCCCGTTGCTTGCGACGGGGGCATTCCATCTCGTTTAGCCCCGCCACCTGCCTGCCCTCCGTAGCTCCGCGAAGGATGGGTGGGCAGGGTTGTATTTAGCCCCCAAATTTATTGCGCGGGTTATTTCGAACGGTTCACGGGCCACGAACAATGAACAACGACTTGTCATTCCTGCGAAATTTATGCCCAAGGTACTTGTGCCAGCGAAAGTGGGTAGCAGGAATCCAGTTTTGTTTAGCCCCGTTGCTTGCGACGGGGGCATTCCATCTCGTTTAGCCCCGCCACCTGCCTGCCCTCCGTAGCTCCGCGAAGGATGGGTGGGCAGGG
>Ga0114918_10002488_pt1 | contig 16530 bp, 15 predicted proteins | sample LantaG_FD_87015 | JGI IMG/M metagenome (GOLD analysis project Ga0114918, IMG submission 87015) | Deep subsurface microbial communities from Baltic Sea to uncover new lineages of life (NeLLi) - Landsort_02402 metaG | ecosystem: Environmental > Aquatic > Marine > Oceanic > Sediment | place... | reverse complement strand
TTTTGTTCGGGCATATCGGGTCTCCTTGCAAAATTTGAGAAGTTGTCCGATAACATATCGGCCAAATGCCCTCAATATGCCCAATTTTGCTGTTATTCTTTACCAATATCATGAGTGAGAACCCTTAATTTGGTTTTGGATTTCCTGAATTACATCAGAGTTGTGTATTTTCTTTTTGTTTCCTTCTTTAATCGAAACTATATAAAAGCCTTTAATCCCATGTCTGTAATACGTAGGGCCGAGCTAAAGCGACCCCACTTCTATTCTCATATGATTGTTGTTCTATTCGTGACCGCTCACTACCCAAACATAGCTCACTCGCTTTTCCCTTGTGAATTCAAGTGAAGTCTGCTTAGCAAGGTTCTCCAATAGACTGTCAACCATAGTTGGGTCCTCAAGCACAGCTTCTCTTCTGACCGAATTGTGAATGGCCCAGCCCACGACAATGTCGGAGGATTCTGTTTCGTCAACAATTGGTTGACGTAGAACCTTCTCGAGATATTGCAAAAGACCGGACAGATATGAGTCAGAATATAAAATACGAAATCGCGCCTCATCCAAGCTGTCGGTATATACGAAGACAGGGTAATTCTTAGGAAGCTCAGGAAAGTGACGCAACGCTTGAGCTTCCCATTCTTTATGTTTTATTGGCTGTAGATTCAGTTGACCATGGGCAACAACCACTTCCTCTTCAATACGTTGCTTCCTAAAGGAAATAGACTGACTGAATTCCTTTTTAAGAATTTGCGACAATTCCTTGAGCCGCCCTTCTGTTGTCGATTCTTTGCGAAGGATCCAATCGCCATGAAGTTTGAGGTCTAACACTTCAAATGGGCCCCGAATCTCTTTTGCTGTAAGCCCAAGAGCCTTCAATAATTTTTCGAGGGTCGTTGGGTTTGCCCAATAGTCCTTTGCTTCTCGCCCATTCCAGAGAAAAAGATTGCTCTCAGGAACATGGTCAGATTCTACAGGCTCACCCATGTAAACGTCACTTCGGATGCGCAAAGGGGCGAAGAATTTGGTTCGCTCCGGAATAAACGGCGGCCTGACCCAGCGCAGAGTCTCGCCAGCCTCAAGTCTATAAACCAAATCAAACCTCTCTTTCCACTCTGGCTTACCGGGGGAAGCATCGAGAAGTAGTTGCCGAAGCTTATCCAGAAATGGCGGCGTAATGCCAAAGCGTTTTTCGAGTACCTTACCACTCGGCCCAATAAGTACTTTAGTTGGCCAACCGGTAATTCCATAAGCTGCTGTCGTGGCACCGTGACGGGCTCCGGAATTGCCTTCTCCATCCAAAGCCACCAGGAAAGGTAACCTGCGTCCACCCCAATGCTTCTGCCGCAGCCATTCCAATTTGCTATCCAATTCCTCGATAGAGCTCAGAGAGTCGTCATGTACAGCGATGATGACCAGGCCTTCATCAGAAAATACGTCATGCAATTCCATCATTGTGGGCATTTCCATTACACAGGGGCCACACCAGTAACCCCAGAAATCAAGCAAAACATATTTTCCACGAAAATCGGATATCCTGACAGGCCCCCCATTCTTCCAGCCCTTAATCTTTCGCAATTCGGGAGCGGGCTTTCCGATTAGCTTGTCTGGGGTATGTGCAGTAGAGTCACCGGGTCCTTTTTCTGCTTGCCCTTTACTTCGCTGACCCAAGACCCAATAGAGCAGACCAATACACAATAACACCAGCAGGAATGGCAGAATGCACTTCTTAACGGCAGCCATTATTTATATCTCTTTCAACTTAGACCTGAGTCTTCGAGACGCTGGTGATTCAAACTGACATTTCCCGGATAAACTCTTAAATAACATAATTTTCTCCGTAACACATCAATAATCCTGCCGAAATCACCTTGAACGGTCATGAAATTCCTTTTCCGAGGCAGTTTTACTGAAAACTTGCATGAAAACACGTTTATTAATGCCCCGCCTCTATGCCAATACCTGCTTTTGAACAGACCCTGACTGCACTGGCGTTCGCAAACTCAGTTTTTCAGCGAAGGTTGCGCCGTCTTCTTCAATCTCCGCCATGCCCTCAAAATCCGAGAGCCCCACCCACTGAACATCCGCATCGAGCATCGCCCTTAGCTCATTGAGCTTACCCTGATTCGTACTCGCAACAAGAATCTTCAATTCTGCAACCTTCTGATATCATTTCGAATTTCTTCAATTACTTCTGTGTTGTATATTTTCTTCTTTTTGCCGGATTTGATGGAATAAACGAAAAGAACTTTGCCTCCAAATTTCTTTTCAAATTTTTTATGATTGACTTCATGCATCTTATCCCACTTATATTGGTCTAATGCCAAACCAGAAGATATAGGTTTGATTTGAAGCCCGATATACTTTTGACCTACCTGAATGTAAAAATCCACATTGTAAGTTCTGTCCCATTCATCTGGAGCAGGGTGAATTTTGACTCCTAAACATGCCTCTAATTGCCCATATACTGTGTCGATTTCCGATCTGTAACCTTCGTACGTTCTGTTGAGAACAAGATTATAGGCATAATCGATACATTCCTGCTCTTCGATAGATTCTAATTCATTTTGAACTACTTCAGAGAGTTTCACATAAAGCCTTTGTCCCAAATCTGTGATGTATTCTCTTGTTATCTTAATGCCATTTCGCTTCTTTTGCATAGCGTTGTCGAAGTAAAAAGTCTCCCATTGCTCAAATGATTTAGGCGAACATTTTCTTATCAGTTCAGAAGTAGGGCCTACACTGTGTGCCTTATTGAGTGCCCAGCGATTCAGGCCATAATTTAAGAGAGCTTCCCTTTTAAACTTAAGATTTCTGCCTTCTCTACCTATTATCCATTCTTTTGCCATTAGCGTTTCTCACATATCCTAAGAATTCCTTTTTGAAATTGTAATCGAGGGAGGTGTCAACATTCACCAAGCCCCTTTTTATGAGATGAGCGTTTAGAAAAGTCTTATTCTGCAGATATAAGTAACAAAGCAGATTGTTATCCTGGTCGTGCTTTATAGCATCGAATTTCATAAAAACTTTCTGCCCATGCGTCTTATCCCTTATAAATTGAACGGCTTGACTGTTTGTCTCAGGCTTTTCTTTTATTCCCAATAGTCTTATTCTAATCCCATCCCCCACAATCAATCGCTCCGCGGATACTATTTCTTTTACGCTGTAATATTCTTCCCTCTTGGAATATTGGTTGTCGATCTTCGAGCCAAACTGCATTTTTCGGGGGTCAACTTTCTTGTCGAATTTGACAGGGTCTCTGAAAATGTAAGGCAGTTGTTGGACCGTGGCCTCATAGTCCAAAGATGCATTCTTGCGTTCTGTGATTTCGAAATCAGCCTCTTCGAACATCGTCTTCTGACGTATACCCAGTTTTTCTTTTATCAGCGGGAGAAATTCAGGGTTTATCTCATACCCAATAGAGTTTCTCTCAAGTTTTCTGGCTGCTAACGATGTTGTGCCGCTGCCTAGAAACGGGTCAAGCACCGTATCATTTACAAAGCTGAACATCTTGATTAGTCGGTTGGGCACTTCTTCTGGAAACATCGCCAGATGCTTATCTTGCTTTTCCCCCGGAATGTTCCAGTGACCCGTGAAGAACTGGTTCCACTCCTCTATCGTCATCTTGGACTTCTCTTTGATTTCTTTGCTCACCTTAGGTGTAGTGCCGTGCTTTTTGAAAATCAAAATAAATTCATAATCAAGTTTGAGAATGCCGTTTCTCGGAAACGGAAATGAACCCATTATTGTCGCTCCTCCGGTAGTATTACAAGTTGTAACCTTCTGCCAGATAATCGCGCCCATATAGTCGAAACCAATCGTTTCGCAGAACTTTATGATTTCGGTTCTTATAGGAATAACTTTGTATCTTCCGTAGTAAACTGAGCGGGCGAACTGGTCACCTATATTCACGCAAAGACGGCATCCCTTATGCAAGATTCTTTCGCATTCGCTCCAGACGATATTGAGATTATTGATATAATCTTCGTAGCTATCATCAAACCCTATCTGCTGCCCGTTGCCATAGTCCTTCAGTTGCCAATATGGCGGGGAAGTAATGATCAGATGGACGGATTTGTCGGCCACCTCTGGCATACATCTTGCATCACCAATAATTATTTTATGATGCGTCATTGTTCAGTTAGCTCATCAGCTTTTTTAGTAAAGCCCGCTGGAAGTGCAGGCGGTTCTCGGCCTGGTCGAATATAATCGAATTGGGCGATTCGGCAACTTCGTCGGTGATTTCAAAGCCGCGATAAGCCGGCAGACAGTGCATAATCTTGGCATTATCCGGTGCGGACTTGAGCAATTCGGCGTTGACCTGAAAACCTGCAAAATCCGCACGGCGTTTTTTCTTTTCGTCCTCCTGGCCCATACTGACCCAGGTGTCCGTGTAAATAATATTGGCGTCAGCTACGGCCTGAGCAGGGTCGTTAGTTTGTGAGACGCTCTGGGCCGATGTCTGATTAGCCGTTTTAATCGATTCGGCATCGAGCTCGTAGCCGGCAGGCGTTGCGATGACCATTTTCATACCCAGCTTCCCACAGGCGAACGCAAGAGAGCGGGCCACGTTGTTGCCGTCACCGATATAGGCGATTTTCACGCCTTCCAGTTCGCCGCAATGTTCCTGGATGGTGAGCACATCAGACATTGCCTGGCAGGGATGCAGCCGGTCCGTCAGCGCGTTTATCACCGGCACCGTTGCGAACTCCGCCAGCTCGGTGACGGCGCTGTGCTCGAACGTCCGTGCCATTATGCCGTCAACATATTTGCTCAGCACCCTTGCTATATCCTTAATCGGCTCACGTTTACCGAGTCCGCCGATGTCCTCAGGCTTGACGTAAATTGCATTACCGCCGAGATCCGTCATCGCAACCTCGAAGCTTACTCTGGTTCGCAGGCTTGGCTTCTCGAAAAGCATCGCCAGAGTTTTACCCGCAAGGCACAAGTCACGCCCACCAACACTGTACAAGCTCTTTAGTTTGCGGCTTTCGCGGAGCAGCTCTTTAAGCTGCTCGGCTGAATAGTCATTTATTGATAGAAAATCCTTCATTTTGCACTCTCTGTCAAAACAGTATCAAGAATATCAACGGCCTTGTCAATCTGGCTGCGGGTGGCAATCATCGGCGGCATAAACCGCAGCACGGTATCCTGCGTGCAGTTTATTCGCAGGCCCGCCTCCAGACACTCGTCTGCTATTTCCACACCGGAGCTTGTTAATTGAACGCCTATCATTAAGCCGACACCACGGACACTATCGATAATAAAATGTTTCTGCTTTAGCTGTTCGAGCTTATCTTTGGTGTACTCGCCAAGCCCAACAGCGTTTTCCAAAAGGTTCTCCTCTTCTATCGCCTCTATAACTGCTACCGCTGCGGCGCAGGCCAGCGCGTTGCCGCCAAAGGTTGAAGCGTGTTTGCCGGGGACAAGCGAGGCGGCCACTTCTTCTTTGGCCATCATAGCTCCTATTGCCACTCCGCCTCCGAGGGCCTTTGCCATTGTCATAATGTCCGGCTCGACATCAAAGTGCTGGTACGCGAACCATTTGCCGGTTCTGCCTACTCCGGTTTGGACCTCATCTAAAATCATCACTGCTCCATTTTCATCGCAGAGGCGGCGGATTGTCCCCAAATACTTTTCGGTGGCAACATTTATTCCACCCTCGCCCTGAATTGGCTCGACCATAACCGCCGCCACTTCATCGCCAAACGCTGCTTCGAGTGCAGCAGTATCATTGAACGGCACATAAACAAAACCCGGCAGCAGCGGGAGCAGGCCCTCGTGATGCTTTGGCTGGGCCGTCGCCGTCATCGTGGCGAAAGTCCGCCCGTGAAAGCTGCCCTTGGCGGTTATGAACTTATACTTCTGCTCGGAAGTGTGCAGACGTGCCAGTTTCAGCGCTGCCTCGTTTGCCTCGGCGCCGCTGTTGCAGAAAAAGCACTTGCCGCCGAACGCACGCTCGCTGAGCAGCTTCGCCAACTTACCCTGCGGCTCGGAATAAAAAGTGTTATCGATATGTAACAACTCACCAGCCTGTTTGCGTATCGCCTCAACGACCTTCGGGTGGCAGTGGCCTATCGCACTGACGGCCCAGCCGGGAAACATATCCAGTATCTTATTGCCGTCGGCGTCGAAACAGTAACAGCCTTCGCCTCTGGTGATGACCCGCGGCAGACGCTTATAATTGCCGATAACGTACTTGTTAAACAAATCTATTGTTTCCTGCGTAGTCATAATTCGTATCTCACAAAAAACTAAAAACTTAAAGCTAAAAGTGTAAAATCATAGCGTAAAATTAAAAACTGACTTGTCTTTGATTTTAAATTTTAAGCTTTGGTTTTACGTTTTACACTTTGAATTTTACGCTACCGTTTAATAATCTGCGTCCCGATGCCTTCGTCGGTATATATTTCGAGCAGTAGTGAATGCTCGATTCGGCCGTCGATAATATGCGCCTTTTTGACCCCGCCCTCCAGCGCGGTCAGGCAGGCCTCGACCTTCGGGAGCATCGCATTAGTAATAATGCCGGAATCAATCATATTCTTAATTTGCGCTTCATCCAGACTTGAGAGCCTGCTGGCAGGGTCTTCAAGGTCGGCTAATATCCCGTGGGTGTCACTTACAACAACAAGCTTTTCGGCAACGACTTCCGCAGCCACCTTGCCTGCGGCGCTGTCGGCGTTGACATTTAATTTTCCGCCGGCTTTATCTTTCGCCACTGATGCGATAACCGGTATAGTCCCGTCGGCACAGAGCGTCTTTAACAAATGGGTATTTATCTCGGTTATCTGTCCGACCAGTCCGAGGTCGACTTTTCGCCCGTCCTCACCGGCCAGCCGCAAAGTTTCTGCAAACAAAACACAACTACTTAATGAATGCAGCCCCATCGGCACACATCCCAGCTCGGTGAGAGTTTCGCAGATGGGCGTATTAACTTTATGTACAAGCGTATGCTCTGCAATTCTGAGGGTTCGCTCGTCCGTATATCGCCGTCCCTGGACCCATACGGCTTCGAGGCCCGCCTCGTTCATTGCTTTTGTAATGGCCTTGCCACCGCCGTGGACAATAATTGGCTGCATCCCGACCGTCGCCATAAAGGCGATGTCGGTCAGCAGCTTCTTTTGCAGAGAAGTATCTTCGAGGACACTTCCGCCGAGCTTGACGACCACGATTCGGCCGCGAAAGCTGCGGATGTACTCCATCGCCTCGATGAGAGCGCCGGCTTTTGCAATAGCTTCTTCCACTGAATAACTCCAAAAAACAGCTATTAAACAAAGAAATGAGTCTATGAACGCTCCGGCTGTTCGTCAAGTGATATTTGCTCTTTGGGTCGGTGTTAACGCGGAATATGTCCGCCATAGGCCATCTGTTATTTGCTAAAACAGCCTGCTGCTGTCGAGAAGGAAAGTCACCGGGCCGTCGTTGACACTGCTTACCTGCATATACGCGCCAAAGACGCCTTTCTCCACAGCTACACCCTGCCCGGCGATTAGCTCGCCTACCTTTTCGTAAAGCTGCTCTGCCAATCCTGGCTCAGCGGCCGCGTCGAAGCCGGGACGACGTCCCTTTCGGCAATCGCCGTGAAGAGTAAAATTGCTGACCAAAAGAATTGCCCCACTGACATCAAGCACACTTCGATTCATCTTGCCGGCTTCGTCAGCAAAGATACGCAGATTCACCAGCTTCTCGGCCATAAACTCCGCATCCTTCAGACTGTCGCCCCTGCCGACACCCAGGTAGACGAGCAGCCCTTTGTCGATTCGGCCGACGGATTCGTTTTCAACTTCCACTTCGGCCCCCAAAACCCGCTGTATAACCGCTCGCATAAAAGTCCTTTCTGTCCCAATTTGTCATTCTGAGCGTAGCGAAGAATCTCTTGTTTGAGCCAACCAGACCCTTCGCTTCGCTCAGGGTGACACTCTTGAGATAGTCTCCAAATACTGTTCAAAACCACGGTGACGAGGCCGCCCGCCGAATGTGCAGCTCATCTATAACTGCGTTACCCTTATGCGTTACAAGATAAACCACAAGCTCCGCTATTTCTTCCGGCCGCATAAGGTCCTCCTTCTTTATATCCGGGCGAATCTGCCCAATCATATCCGTATCTATTCCGCCGGGACATATCGAGTGCACCCTAACGTTTGAATCCCTCAGTTCCTCCGCCAGTGACTTTGTCATCCCCCGCAAAGCATGCTTCGATGCCGTATAGGCGCTTTGCAGTGCGTAACATTTGACTCCCACAACCGAGACGATATTGATAATGTAGGCTCTTGGGGCTTTCTTCAATAACGGCAGTGACTCCCTGCAAAGAATAAATGGTGCCCGTGCGTTTACCGCAAATAATCTGTCCCAGTCCTGCGTTGAGGTCCGTTCCAATTCCGCCGAGACAGTGACACCTGCGTTATTGACCAGTATATCCAATCGGCTGAACTTTTCGTTCGTTACCTTCATTAGGTTTTTGATTGCTTCTTCCCGGGTTAAGTCAGTGATAACAATCTCTGCTTTTGCGCCAGCCTCTCTTACCTCTTCAGCGGTTTCTGCAAGTTTCTGCGGTGAGCGCGCAGCCAAGACGATGGTGGCGCCCTCTTTCGCAAATGCGATGCAAATAGCTCGGCCAACGCCTCTGCTGGCCCCTGTAACTATCGCAACCTTTCTACCTAATCGGCCTTCCATTTTGCAGCCCTTCTCAAAATCCAAGTGGAATGATCACCCAATACTATTACAAACCAACGCTCTTGCCTGCTGAACTCAATCGTAAGCTTTGTTTCCCTCAAACCTGCTCGACAGATGCCAGGCCAATCCTTTCTGCAATACTGTCGAATTCATCCAGGGAGTAAAACTCGATGATTATCCTGCCTCTTTGCCCATTTTTTCGCGTCTCTATGCTTACCTTTGTGCTGAGCAGGCTGCTGAGCTTGTTCTCCAGGTCCAGGATATGGGCCGGCTTCGGACGGGCCGTCGTCCTGGTCTCGTCGCTGCCCCTGAGATATTTTCGAACCAGCCTTTCGACTTCACGGACGCTAAGCCGGCCTGCCAGTGCTCGATTGGCCAGTTTTCGGCGAAGCTCATCGGTAGGCAGCCCAAGGATTGCCCGAGCGTGACCCATAGTCAACTGTCCACCGGCTAACATCTGCTTGATCTCATCTGGTAAATCCAGCAGCCGCAGGTAGTTAGCGATGACAGAGCGACCTTCGCCAAGACGTGTCGCGGCTTCGGCCTGGGTCAGAGAAAAGGTGCTCAGATAGTTCTGATAGGCCTTTGCGCGTTCGATGGGATTGAGGTCTGTTCGGTGTATGTTTTCAACCAATGCCCATTCAAGCAACTGCTTATCCGTTGCTGCCCGCACAAGGGCAGGTATCGTAGCCAGCGAAGCTAACCTGGCGGCTCGGAACCGTCTCTCGCCAGCAATGAGCTGATATCCCGAGCCTGCCGGGCGAACGATAATCGGTTGAATTACGCCGTTAGCCTTGATGGACTCGGCTAAATCTGCTAATTCCTGCTGGTCCCATACGGTTCGCGCCTGATAGGGGTTTGGTGAAATGGCATCGATGTTGACTTCGTGCAGCGAGTCACGTAACTCCTTGTCTGGCGGGAAGTTAGGAGACATTGCGGGATTGGGTAGCATTTGATTTGCTTCAGTCCTGCCAAATGTTATCGGACTTAATAGTGACTGAAGCCCCCTGCCGAGATGTCTTGGTTTTTCTCTTTTTTTGGTGGCCATATAAACGCTCCTTCACAACCTAATATTGACAATCCTTTACTTTTAGTAACCTTAGTCCAAATAATACTTCGGAATTTTTACTGGAAATTCTGCAGCTTTGCCAAGCCAAAAAGCGTTTTTTGAAAAAAATTGTTTCACGTGAAACAATGATAACTAACAAGCGAGGAGTAAGAATACAGGAGAATTCCCACCCTGACAACCCGAAGGCTCGCTGGAGGCCATAGTAAAGAACACATAGAAAATGCAAAGCGACAAAGAATCGCCTTTTCGAAAAAGCCCAGCCTTGCCCAGTGTGTCTGCGTGGATTGAGCTTGTGAGAAGCTATCTCAAGAGTCATATAACCGCGTAGGTGCGGCTTCGGCTAATGTGGAACGTAAGCTCTCCAGCTAAATCCTTCGAAGCCATCAACTCCTCGCTAACTTTTCAAATGGCTTTGCTTTGTTGAAAGCCCTAAGAATCTCGAATTTATCGCCAAAAAGAGATTCTTCACTTCGCTACGCTTCGTTCAGAATGACAATTTTTGCATGTTTTCAACAGAGCAAAATGGCTTCTAAGTGCGCTACTGCTCCATTTCAGTAATAGTACGACTACGGGATTGCCGCGCTCGGCTGCGCCTCGCTCGCAATGACGACGAATGTAGCCCTATGTCATTGCGAGGAGCGAAGTGCCCTATGTCATTGCGAGGAGCGGAGTGCCCTCCGTCATTGCGAGGAGCGAAGCGACGAAGCAATCTCACTCTGGCATAGTAGCGAGATTTACGAAATGCTGTACTACTCTTATATTCGGTCGATTATGATGTCCTTGCTCTCTGCCTCACGAATGCGAGGGTCAGCAGCGTTTGTTTAAGATCTATTGAATCGGGAGGACCTGGGCCGCTGTTGTCTTACGCGAACACAAGGAACGCCATTTGAACGGGCGGGCCGAAGAGTCGAACCAACCTGCCCATTCCAAGATGTTTCACGTGGAACATTAACAAAGAAAACAAAAGTAAAGATGCAAAAGTAAAGACGCAAAAGCAAGGCGTCCGCAGCGAGAGGGCGACAGTTGCAAGTTATATTAATCGCAGTTAATAAAAGCCGATTGGTTGTCGATGTCATTCCCGCGAAAGCGGGAATCCATAATTCTTACTGCTTAGGCTAAAAGCCGCGGTATCGGCTCTTTCTTACTGAAATTATTATTAGAACGAAAAGATAATAAATTCAGGCCGGTTAAAACTGCTCCAAGGGAGCCGGGAAAAGTGTTAGTTGAAAATATACCAAATAATCACCTGATTTTAGAAGGCGAATGTACAGTTAGTCTTATCGCAAGTTTAGCAGAATCTATCGTAACCCCTTGCTAACAAAAGACTTAACCTGTTTTGACAATCGCTTCAAGGATGCGCAAGTTGCCTCGAAAAAAGAAGCAGAAAGGTCAGCAGAGATTCGTAACGATGCCAATCCTGGTGCTCTGTCGCAGACCAATTGATGAGTGTCATTGCGAGCGAAGCGAAGCAATCTCAATCATTCGTAAAGCAGATTGCCACGTCCGCCTTCGGCGGACTCGCAATGACAACTCCTCAAATCAAAAGCGACAGAGCATTAGCACGGCGTGTGCCAAGTTTTTATACAGATAGGGCATTGATTGAATCCTCCCAATGTATCCCCCAGCAAAGCAACTCCTAATTCCAGCATAGCTAAAGCCCCTTTGCGACTCCCACGTATAACAGGGTCCCTTAGCCCGAATTACACTCTTACACAAACTACCTGTCGGCCCACTATCCGGCTCAAAATCCTCGGCTTTGAATGTCGGACAGTCTATCAGCTCTACCTAACGGGTAATGAATCCTATTTTTCTTGCAAAGCTCAAGCAGTTGCATATACTTTAGGGTTTTAAAGCTCGATACAGACGGCAATTCGCCTGTTGGAAGCAAATGTATCCATTTTGAAAGAAATCCGGAGCACAAATATGAATCTGGTGAAATGGCTTCGCAAGAATAACAAGAAAGTGATGGCTGTTGTGGTCATCGTTATAATGTTCGGCTTTGTCGGGGGTTCATATATCCAGCAGCTTGGTCAAAGAAGAATGGGGGTGTATAAGACAGTAGCTTACTTCGCAGACAACAGGAAAATAACAAACTATGATTTAAACCTGGCCCGGCGAGAACTGGAAACCTTGAAAATGCTCCGCGCAGATGTTTTGCTAAAAAACATTCCGACGCCGTTATCTCGTCGGATACAAGACCTGCGGGCGCTTCTGCTGGGCGAGCTGCTGTTCTCCGAGCGAAGAACTTCACCGATAGTAATCAATCTGATAAAAAGATTGAGAATACTCAGTAAGTACAGCATCAGCGACGAACAAATCAACGATATTTACAACCGCTCGATGGGAAGCGCTATATACTGGCTGCTGCTGAAAAACGAAGCGCAGCTCGCGGGAGTCAGGATACCAAACAAGCAGGCGGGCAGGCAGCTTGGAGCAGCAATACCACAACTATTTGAGGGCGCGACGTATTCACAGCTAATGGGGGTACTAATAAACCGGCAGAGAATTGCAGAAAAGGAGATACTGGCAACATTCAGCGAATTGATGGCCGTACTGCAGTACAGCGGTATGATTTGCTCAAGCGAAGACATTACAAGCTCACAGATAATGCATGACGCAAGCCGGGAAGAAGAAAGAATCGATGTTGAATTTATAAAATTTGATTCGTCTGTGTTTGCCGAAACTCAGGACCAGCCGAGCGAAGCAAAAATATCTGAGCATTTTGAAAAATACAAGGAATTCTTCGCCGGTGCCGTGAGCGAAAAAAACCCTTATGGGTTCGGGTACAAACTGCCCGACAGAGCTCAGCTCGAATACATCGCAGTTAAGCTTGATGATATCTCGGCCACAGTGACACCACCTACACAGGAAGAGACGGAAGAATATTACGAAAAGTATAGAGAAGAATTTCCTGAAATGGTCCCATCAGACCCAAACGACATGAATTCGCCACTGATTGAACGAACTAAAAGCTATGCCGAGGTGGCAAGTATCATTTCAAACCTGCTTCTGCAGAAAAGAATGAATTCAAAGGCAAATATGATTCTGCAGGAAGCAAAGACACTTACCGAGGCCGGTTTAGAAGATACAGAGTCTCAAAATCTCACTACCGAACAGCTCGGGCAAATGGTCGGTGATTACAACGCCGCCGCTGACCAGCTGAGTGAAAAACATGAAACCAAGGTATATGCGGGGCAGACCGGACTGCTCAGCGCTGCCGACATACAGACAGACGAGTATCTTGGAAGACTGTACATAGAGGGCTACGGCCATAACCCGCCGCAATTCCTTAATATGGTGGGATTGCCCAAGATAGTGTTCTCAATAGATGAACTGGGAACCAGCAAACTTGGCCTCTTTGACGTGTCGAAGCCGAGAATGTACGAAAACATCGGGCCGTTAAAAGATGCACTCGGACAAATAATGGTGATTGTGCGGGCAGTGGATGCGAAAAAAGCCTCTGTCCCGGAAAGCATAAATCAAACCTACAGCAAGAGCACGCTTGAGCTTGAGCAAGACCCAAACCAGACAAGTGAAGGTGACCCCAACGGGGATAAAGAGCGTTTGGGAACCCAGGATGTTTATTCGGTAAAGGAAAAAGTGGCCGAAGACTTAAAGAAACTTGCCGCAATGGACACCGCCAAAGGTAAAACGAAGGAGTTTATTAAACAGGTGGTAAAGGACGGCTGGGAGGGCGCGATTGATAAATTTAACGAGCTTTACGGTCAGGACAAGCAAGATGAAGGCGAGCCCAATGCATTCACGCTGCAAAAGTTGACAGGCCTGACCAGAATCTCAAGACAGAACATAAGCACATGGGCCATACAAAATGAGGGTAATCCGGCCGGACGGTTATTAGTCAATAGGGTCAAAAAAGAGGCTGAGCTTATGGACCGGCTTTATTCGCTTGTGCCACAGGACAGTAACTCCCTTGACGCGATGCCTTTTGTTCTCGAATTCAAGCCTGATATGAGTTACTATTGCTTAAAGAATCTTTCAGTTAAACGGCTTAACCGGGACGAATATGAAAAAATCAAGCCGCTCCAGGTTTACAAAGAAGAGCTTACTCAATCTCAGAATCTGGCGGTGGTGCACTTTAATCCTGAAAACATATTAAAACGTATGAATTTTAGGCTGGTAATGGAAAAAGAACCGGCAGACGCCAACGCACCGACAGAAGCCAAGGGGACATCGTAATGGCACGGCTTTCGAAAGAAAACCACTTGCTGTTCCCGCTAATCGTGGGCGTGCTTGCCTGGTTGATACCGGGCGCGGGACATTTTGCGCTGAACGAAAAAAAACGGGCCATAATTATATTTGCAACTATTGTCCCGACTTTCTGCGCAGGGTTATATATCGGCTCAATTGGCGTAATCGACACGGTAGGAGCAACGCCGTGGTATGTGTATGCGGCACAAATTATGATTTCCCCAATGGTGGCGGTGCTGGCACATTTGACCGCCGGCGGCAGCTATCCGGCCTACGGCTGGCCAAACGAAATCGGTCAGATTTACACAAGCACCGCCGGTTTGCTAAACCTTTTGTGCATTGTTAACGCCGTTTATTTAGCTTATATGAGAAGCACACAAACATCCGGAGGTTAAAATGTCGATAGCTGATTTTTTAGTAATAGCGACCTTTACCGCCCCGCAGACAATCCAGACAAACCCCGCCTTAATGCTGTGGATGCTGCCATTAGCCGCATCGATGGCTATCACCTATAAAGCAACGAAACTGCCGACAATCACGCCGGCCAATTTTATCAAAGAAGCTGCAATTTTATTTGCGTCAATTGTTATTATCATAACCATAATCGCGTTGGCCTTATACGCTTTGATGTGGCTAATTACAGAGTGATTCCCAACAGCTTCGGAACCGACAGCACTCTAACTGCCGGTCTCTGACAAAGTATCTTCAAGAACACCCAATTCGACAAGAGCGTTGAAGGCGGCTTTTTGCTCTGCTTCTTTTTTATTTGTCCCCCACGCACTTGTGAAGTGGCGCTCGCCGATAATCACTTCCGACTCAAAACATTTGTCGTGGTCGGGCCCTTTTTCATCAAGCAGCTCGTGAACAGGCGTGGTATTAAACTGCTGCTGAGTATACTGTTGCAGTAATGATTTGAAATTGCCCTGCGTTTGTTCGGCGTCGGCCTGGTCAATTAATGGAGCAAAAGTCCTTAAGACAAAACTGCGGGCAGCGTCAAAGCCGCCGTCAATATAAATCACTGCGATAAGGGCCTCCAACAGGCCGGCCGCAAGAGAACCTGATAAAGCCCGGCTGCTGGCCATGCCTTTGCCGACTCTTAAATACTTTTGCAGACCAAGCTGCTTGGCAAATCGAGCACAGCTTCTGCGGGAAACAAGCATACTCTTTACTTTCGTTAAGTCACCTTCCAGATAAGCCGGGAACCGCTCAAAGAGGCTCTGACAAATAATCGCAGCCAAAACAGAATCGCCAAGGAACTCAAGCCGTTCATTACTTAAAAGACGATTCTCAACGCTTGAGGAATGAGTCAGTGCCTTGGTTAAAAGATTGCGGTTAGAAAACTTGTAACCTACTATCTGCTCGATTTGCTGCAGAACTTCTTCATCCATTTAATTGAGTCCCACTCTTGTCAGAAGTCTGTGAGCAGGTTACGAAAACCGCCGCTCTCAGCGACCTTGGTAACCGGCTCGTCAGAAACTCAAATTATACTAAGCAAAATAGAGTTGTTTGTCAAGGCCGTTAATTAAATTTGCCTAATGGACAATCTGCAGGCTCGCTAAAGCAACGAACTTATCATCGACGATCTCGAAAACCCCGTCAAGCCCCGTCACCGTAAAAATGCCTTTAGTTGCGGCAGCAACGTTGCAAAAAACAAGCTTGTGCCCACAGTCGGTCAATAACTTGCGCAGCTTCAGGAGCTTCGAAAGGCTTGAAGAAGTCACAATATCAACGCTGGAAAAATCTGTCACCACGTCACAGTTACCCCTGTCACGAACAATCCCGGTAACGGTTTTAAGCTCCTCGCCCATATGCGGCTCCTGGGGCAAATCAACGAGAATAACATCGTCCGACCAATTCTGAATCCCCATCTTAATTCTCCAAATTTAACTCAGGTCAATATAGATACATACGCTTCTAACAGGCGTATGGTTTCTGTAATTTTCAGTTGTTGTATCGGCACAAATTCGGGGCAGGTTAAGCCAAAAAAGCAAATCAGAGTTGATTTACCCTGTAACAGCGACCTATAAAAAATGGTGTTTCTATATTTAAGGCTTATACGCAACGGTCGCTGACAACAAGAGGACAAAAATTTTTACTCGTTGTATCTCTTTGCAACCCCCCTTTTAGTAACTGAATGGTTCGTGGCGGTTATTTGCAAACAAAAGGCCGAGCCGAACCAGCCCGGCCTTAATCTACACAGTCGTTTGTCTTATGATGACGGTTCCTTCAGCCAGTGCTCACGGTCGCGGCCGAAGAACCCAGATGAGTAGCGCAGGTTTTCGCTCGATGCTCGATGCTGGATGCTTGATGCTGGATGCTGGATGCTCGTCATTGCGAGCAAAGCTTGCCCCTACCTGATTGGGGGGCGCGGCGGGTGGCAGCCTCAAGCGGCAGTCCCTCGGGGACGCCCTACGGTGCTTGGGGATGGCTCTGGCCAATTACCATTAACCAATCACCAAAAATGCTTGCATTTTTTTCCTTGATTTTTGCTATGATTTGTGGTATTTTATGGCCGTAAAAGTCAATGGCAGCTATGCGGAATTGCTTGTGTTAATGGCGTTTCTTCGTCAAGCGTAGCTTACGCA